>Ga0116216_10000392_pt1 | contig 36859 bp, 38 predicted proteins | sample Sb_taG_11_FD_89696 | JGI IMG/M metagenome (GOLD analysis project Ga0116216, IMG submission 89696) | Peat soil microbial communities from Weissenstadt, Germany - Sb_50d_3_AS metaG | ecosystem: Environmental > Terrestrial > Soil > Wetlands > Peat | place: Germany: Weissenstadt | collected 2010-09-21
GCGCCGCTGCGAGCTAGCCCCAACCCGCCCGCGGCACTCGCGACCCGTTCACCAGGCCAGCGCACACCACAGAGCGCTGGCACCCACTCATCCTCAAAACCTACTTCTTCAGGGGTCTTCTAGTGGGCCGTCTCGCATTTAGGTCTCTGGTTGTGGCAAGCGCCACTGGAACGACCGCCGAGATCACGCGAGTGTGGCGAGACCACCAGCCCCGCTGACGGCGCCATGCAGGGTCCCCCAGGCCGACTTCTTGAAACCAAGCCTGCCCGAGCTATGAGGCGCGAGGCGCTCGCGCCACTCGGGATACTCGTGCCACTCGGAGTCGTGGCGGGCAAGTTCAGCTGCCGATCGTGTACGCGAGTCCGAGATCGTGAACAGGACAAACGGCTGGATCTGCCAGCAAGATCCCCCTACAGTTCCTCAGATGCCGGTAGACGCTCAGTCCGTGGGATTCGGCCTACTTGTAATTCTTTGGTTCATCCTCGTCCCCGCCTTGGTTGTGGTCCCGGCGCTCGTGTGGGGTCACCGCAGCCCGCCGCCGGGGCCTGAACCCGGGCCCGACGATGGGTGGGGACAAGGTCCGCGCGGGCCACGCACCCGGCCGGACGCCCCGCGGGGCGGCATTCCGCTGCCAGATGCCGAACCGGCACGAGCAAGGCTCCGCGACCATCACCCACTCGCGGACCTCCATCCCGCCCGCAAGCGCCGGTCTGCGCGCGAGCCCGAACGCAGGCCGGCTCGGAAGTCGCCCGCGGCGTAAACCGGAACGCGGATTCGGCGCCCCTCGCCGATCAGTTGTCAGCGACGGGCGCTTCGCGATCGAGAACGTCAAACGACCACAGCTCGCTCGCGGTCCCAACGGGACCCTCCTGGCGGTGCTGCGAGTGGCCGGCGGCGAAGTCCGGGCTCGACGCCCATGCCTGGAAGTCCTCCTCTCAGCGCCAACGGGTAAGGACCAGGCACACCTCACGGTCGTCGTTCGGACGCAGGAGCTCAAACCCCTCAAAGCCGTCCGCGGCGGCGACCTTGCCCGCCCGAGCAGCAAAGCGACGCTCGAACTCCTCAAAGCGCTCCCGCGGCACCGTGATCGCGTTGATCTTGACGATGCTCACGACCCGGATCCTACGGATGAGCCCATCCTGCGGGATTGCAGGTGATCTATCGAAGCGCAGCGGCTGAGGCTTTGCCGGAGATGCGGCTGCGAATCTGGAGACGGATAGCCTGCGCATGACTGGCGCGGTAGGCGTGCCTGCCGAGCGAGAGAACGAGTTCGCCTTCATCGAAGAATGGGACAGCCACGAAGCGCAACAGCGGCACTTCGCGACCTCGCACATCAGAGAGTTCATGCAGGCGATCCCGGAGACGCTCGTTGCGCCTCCGGACGTCAAGTTCCACAACGTCGCGAGCACCATGGACCTTGCCGACGTGGAGCGCCTGACGTCGGCTGTTGGCTCTCCCTTCGCGCGGTGGGCGTCGCGTAAACGAACAGGGTTGTGTGGAGGCCACAGCGGTTGCACGGTACGCCCGTGCGCGACAGCCACCCGGTCGCACCGAGCGCAACATTTGCGATCGCTCGCTTGTGCTTCGCTCACAACCGAAGAGGATCGAGCGCCGTTACGCGACACCCTCCGCGCACAGCGGAAGCCAGGCATGGCCGCTCGTAGCACGCGAACGGAGCTGCGCGCAGTGTGGTTGGCCGGGCCGCTGCAATCTGGGCGAACGCGGTCGCCGCGAGAACGGCGGGAGACAAGTCCCGACGGTCGTTGTTGTGGTCGCTGACGGGCTGTGCGGCGAAACCGCAGCCCGCACCGTAGGAACTACCGTCGCCGTGGGGTGGGAGCGCCTAGCATCCTGCTTTGAGAGGGAAGCATGGGCGTGACTGACGATCAGTGGCTGAGTGGGCTGACGCGGCGCGGGTTCGTGACGGCGGCGGGAACGGTGGCTGCGGCGACGGTCGCCGCACCTGGAGCGGCGGCCGCGTCGATGGGGCAGTCGATCGCGGGCGTCGGCCGTGGTGTGCCGCGGACGCTTGGGTCGGGCGGCAGGCCGACGAGCAATGCGACGCTGTCACGACTGGCTCGTGAGCATGGCCGGGGCGAGCCGTTGATGTTCGTCGATCTCGCGGCCGTCGATCAGAACGCCAGGGTGGTCGTCGACTTCGCGCGCGCGCATCGATGGGCGGTCAGACCGGCGCTGAAGGTCTTCCAGTGCCCGCAACTATGCGCCTACATCATGGGCCTGCTGCCCGAACCGCGTGGCCTGGTGTTCCACTTGCGAACCGTCGACCAAATCATGACCGCGGCGCCCGCAGGCACTGACCTACTGATGGGCTACCCGCCGACACGCGGCGAACTGCGGGCGTATCTCGGCTCGGCGCCGCCACGCGGCCAGCGCCGCCACCGGCTGACGCTGATGGCGAGCGAGCTCGAGCTGCTGCGGTACATGGCCGAGCTGGCGCCAACCAGCCGCCGGCGGCTGCCGCTTGATGTCTGCCTGGAGTTCGACTCCGGCGAGGGACGCGGCGGCTTTCACCACCCGAAGGACATCAGCGCCGCGATCAAGGTGCTGCGGCGGGCACGCCGGCACCTGCGGCTTCGGGCGGTGCTTTGCTACGACGGCCACGCGACGGCGACCCCGGCCGAGAGCTGGCGAAAGGCCGTCGCCACCCAGGCGAGTCAGTACTACGCCAGCTATCTCGAGCAGCTACACGCCGAGGGCGGCGATCTGTATGACTCAGCGACGCTGATCCGCAACGGGCCCGGGAGCTCAAACTACAAGAACTGGGCCGGCAAACCCGAGATCAACGAGATCAGCCCCGGATCAGCGTTCGTGTACGCGGGCTACCTGTCAGCCGGATTCGACCCCCAGGGGCTCACGTCGGCGCTGGCGCAGGCCGCGCCCGTACTCAAGGACGTCGGACCATATCCATCGACCCTGTTCACCGATGAGCCGCTGCCGCCGATTCTCGGCGAGCAGTACTTCCTGATCGGATCGACCTGGCCGGACCAGGGCGGTATTCAGCCCGCGTTCGTCTACCCGCCCGGTGTCCAAGACGATAACCGGGAAGGTGGTCGTTGCATGGTATGGGCGCCGCCCGGCGAGCTGACCACCTCCGACTACGTGCTCTGCTGGCCCAACCAGGGCGGGGATGGGATCGACTACTTCGGTGCGCTGCACGCCGTCCATGACGGCAAGATCCTCGACCTCTGGCCGACTTTCAGCCGCTGGAGCACGCCCAGGTCCTCCTGAGCCCACAACACTGAGCTACAAGAGAGGAACGGGTGGATCAGTGACTGACGGTGGGCGCGCCGCTTGTCCGGCCCGACGGCGCCGGGTCCCTCGGTCGCTTGCGCACGGCGCGAGAAGCGCTGCCGCTTCCCGCCCGAATCCAGCGATCGCGCGGAGCACGCTCGGCGCCGCTCCCTTCGCGTGAACGCACGCGCAAGTCGTTCGTCGGCCGCTCTGCTGCTCAGCGGCCAAAGTGGCCATCCGGTGGGGGCTGATTGTCTGGCGGAGGATGACCGGTATCGGACATTTGGGGTAGCGCTCGGTCCGGGGTCGGCGTCGATGTCAGCGTCGATTGGAGTGCCCCCGGTTTCGAGGACACCTGAGGGCTTTCGTCGAAAGGCGATGGCCAGGAGGTGAGAAGTGCCTCGGACCAGACCGCCGTATCCACCGGAGTTTCGTCGGGAGGCGATCGAGCTTGTGCGGATCTCGAGCAAGTCTCAGCATCAGATCGCGGAGGATCTCGGGATCTCGGATGTGACGTTGCGTAACTGGGTCAAGCAGGCCGAGCGCGATGAGGGTAAGCGCCCGGACGGCCTCTCCAGTGATGAGCGTGAGGAGCTGGCGCGGTTGCGTCGTGAGAACCAGACGCTGCGGATGGAGCGCGAGATTCTCAAGAAGGCAGCAGCTTTTTTCGCCCGGGAGACCGGCGAGCCGTAGCCTGTGTCGACCGTGATCGTCTCACCCGCGAGCAGGTTCGCGGCGTCGGTCACGGAGGGGCGGTCTTTGAAACCGCTCGAGCCTCCTCCCGCGAGACCAAGACTAGGGGCTCATCTCGGGCGACGTGCCAAGCATTGCATCTCGCATAGCCTGCCGATTTCGGGGAGGAGCAGTCGCTGACGCTCGAAGCCGAGCTGCTGGATGGGCTGAGAGCAGCCACCAATCCGCGCGCCGTCCCGCTGCTCCTTCGGTGCAAATTCAGCAGCCACGGGAAGCTTCGAATCGGTCAGCAAGACTGCTGGTGTGGAACGGATCCGCGCGTCTTGGTCAGATCGCGGATCGGCGCCAGCAATGCACCCGAGTTCGTTCCCATGCCGAACTCTGATCGGCCTCGAGCCGGCGTCCGGAGGCTCCTGCTCCCCGAGATTCCAGTAGCGAGCCGGCGACGCCTCAGCCCTCGCTCCGCGCGCCATCAGGGCGGCAACTCGCGGAGCGGGCTTTGCGCGAGTGTTTGTTGACACCGGTCTCGGCTTGATCCTGGATGCAGTTGAACTACCGCCGTTGGTAGGAGCGCCGTGACGTGCTCGGGACCCTGATCAAGCAGGAAAGCGATGCGAGGGTGACGATGGGACACTGAATACGGTCGCCTTTGCGAGCCGGACTTTGTAGCGCCGGTTCGGCGGAAGCGGATGCGCCACGAACTGCGCGCCCGGGCCAGCGGTCGACGATCATGTTGTCGGCGAGCTGTCGGCAAATCTGATGTGTTCTGCCGTCTGGTCCGTCGCGGCCGACGGGCGTCCGGTGGGCGGCGTCCGCGGGCGAGATGGTCGCGAGCGGTGGAAAGTCAGGTGTCGCCAATGAGGTGCGGGTGAAGGTCCGACCAGGCGAGCTCGGCCACGCAGCGCCTTGGGGCGGTGCGGGGAGGCGATCCGCCATGGCGCTTAGCGCGTCTCGCCGAGCTCTCCGCCTTCGAATCGCAACGCGCGGAACTCTGGCATTTCGGCCGTGCGAGGGATTACTCTCGAGTTCTCGTCGAGTCCTAGCTTGTGGGAAGCGTCAACCCTGGACGTGTAGATCACGTCAGGTGATCGAACACAACGCGCACGCGACCTTTACTTCGCCTTCGCGCCGGGCGATCGAAGCCGCGGAGGTCTATTTCGGCTGGAATCTCTAGAGGCCCATCCCGAGATGAGCGCGATTACCCACCTCTTCGCCGGCGTCCCGGTTATCCGATCTGGACGCCAGCATCGACTGCTACACCCGGTTCTTCCGGGCCTTGACACCATCCCAGCAGATCGGGACGATTGCGGCGCGCCTAACCGGTAGCCAGTCCGGACTCCTCTGCGCCAGGGAACCAGGTACCCGAGGCGGGGCGCTTCACGGAGGTCCCATGTTCTTCACCGGACAGGCCGGGGCCCGGCGTGACGGCCGTCCGCGCGTGGTCGTCGGCTGGGCGACCGCGGCGATGGCGCTGCTCGCGCTCGCGGTTCCCGCGATCGCTTCTGCCGGCGAACACCACCCTCACAGCTCGCGCTCCTACACCCGGCCACCCGCGGGAGGCGACTCGTGGTACTGGGAGCTCGACCCGCCGCGCGCCGGCCTGGCAGGACTGCCCGCGACCAACAGCGCCTATCCCGCTCCCGGCAGCGCCCACATCTGGGATACGGATCTGTTCCAGGATTCCAATACCTCCTCGGGCCGGAGGCTGCGGATTCCGACCGGACCTTCTCCCGTGGTGCGAGCCATCCATGCCGCCGGCCACTACAGCATCTGTTACGTCGAGGTGGGCGCCTTCCAGACTGGATATCCCGACAACCCCGACTTCGCCCCCGCCGACTACGGCCACCGCGCCAAGCGCTACCAGCTGCAGGATTATCCGAACGAGTGGTACTTCGACGTCGCCGGCTTCAAGCACTACGTCGCGGGGAAACTCTCAACCCTCACCGGGGCGGCAGTCAATATCGCCCATGCCCTGGCCGAACGCTTCCACTGGTGCGCGCTGGAGGGCCAGGACGCCATCGAACCCGATGACCTGGACGGCTACACGAATTCCAGCGCCACCGGCGCCAAGGGTGGTGGCTGGCGGCTCACACAGGCCGACGCGGCAGGGTTCGAGCGGTGGATCGCCTACCAAGCGCACACCGACGGACTCGCCGTGTTCCAGAAGAACGACCCCGCCAACGAGCGCGCTGACGTCTCGCGCTTCGACGGCGTGATCACTGAGGAGTGCAATCGCTACGCCGACCCGTGCGCCGGACGTCACGGGGACTGGAACCGGTATCTGGCCGAAGACAAGCCCGTGTTGAACGCCGAGTACAAGCAGGACGGGGAGACCACGGCCGAGTTCTGCCGGCCGGACCGCCACCGGGGAATCTGGGGCGCGCTCTTCAACGTCGACCTGAACGGTCCCCGGCCCTATCGGGTGTGCTGGAACGCGGAGAACCGGCTATGAGCGATTCAGGCGCGACCCAGATCACGCTGATTGGCGCCGGCAGTGTTGAGTTCACACGGATCCTGCTCGCCGACCTGGTCGAGTTCCCAGAGCTCGCCGGGTCGACGATCACGCTCCACGACATCAATCCTGAGCGCCTGGACACGGCTGAGCGGATCTCCCGCTACACGATCGAGACCACCGGGGCGAACCTCAATCTGCGCACCGAGCTCGACCGTCGCACTGCACTCGACGGCGCAGCGTTCGTGATCAACGAGATCCAGGTCGGCGGCATCGAGGCGACCCTGCGCGACTTCGAGATCCCGAAGAAGTACGGCCTCCGGCAGACGATCGGAGACACGATCGGCGTGGGCGGCGTGTTTCGCGGCCTGCGCACGATTCCGGTGCTGGTCGACATTGCGGTCGACATCGCGGAACTGTGTCCGGACGCTTACCTCCTGAACTACACCAACCCGATGGCGATGCTCCCTTGGGCAGTCTGGGAGGCGGTCGGGCTGCCGAACGCGATCGGCCTCTGCCATTCGGTACAGAACACCCACGACCAACTGGCGGCGCTCGTCGGCGTGCCGGTCGAGGAGATTACGTTCCTGACCGCCGGGCTCAACCACCAGGCGTTCGTGTTGCAGTTCGAGCGCGACGGGGAAAACCTGTATCCGCTGCTCGACGCCGCAATCGAGCGCGATCCGGACGGTCTCGGCAGACGGGTGCGGATCGAGCTCTACCGGCAGTTCGGCTTCTTCCCCACCGAGTCGAGCGAGCACAGCGCCGAGTACGTGCCGTGGTTCATGCGTCACGACGATCAGCTCGAGCACTACAGGATTCCGGTCGATGAGTACATCCGGCGCTCGCTTGACAACCTCGATGAATACGGGCGGATCCGCGCCAGCCTCGCGGCGGGCGATGGCTTTCCGATCGAGGGAGAAGGCGAGCTCGCGCCGCGCTACATCCATTCCCTCGTCAGCGGGCAGCCGCGGTTCGAGTACGGGAACGTCCGCAACGACGGGCTGATCGACGACCTGCCGCCAGGCTGCTGCGTCGAGGTGCCGTGTCGGATCGATGGACAGGGCGTTCACCCCACCAGGATCGGTTCGCTTCCGCCGCAGTGCGCCGCGCTCAACCGGACGTTCGTGAACGTCGCCGAGCTGACGATGAGAGCGGCGCTCGAGCAGCGCCGTGATCACGTCTACCAGGCGGTGATGCTCGACCCCAACGCTGGTGCCACGCTCACCATCGAGGCGATCCACGCGATGGTCGATGAGCTGATCGAGGCGCACCGTGAGCTCCTGCCCGAAGGGATCCGGGAAGGAGCCCCCGCTAAACAGTCGTGACCGCGGTACCGCCCTCCCGCAGCGCGGCCAGCGCCTCGGCGTCCGCCTCATCGTCTGTGATCAGCTCGTCTACGTCGGCCAGCTGGCAGATGCGCGCGAAGGCGACCTTGCCGATCTTCGAGCTGTCGGCGACGACGATCACCTGCCGGGCGCGCTCGAGCAGGGCGCGGTCGGTTCCGGCCTCGACCTCGTGGTGGGTCGTAAGGCCGGCGTGCGGCGAGATTCCGTTGACCGCCAGGAACACGATGTCGAGGTTCAGGCCCTCGAGGCTGGCCTCGGCAATCGGACCGACCAGCTCATAGGACTCCGGTCGGGCGACGCCACCGGTGACCACCAGCTTGAGGTTGGGGCGTACGGCCAGCTCCGAGGCGATGTTGAGGGCGTTCGTGACCACGGTGAGCGTCTGACGATCGACGAGCGCGCGCGCCACCTCAGTTGTGGTGGTCCCGCCGGTGAGGCCGATCGCTGCGCCGTCCGGCACGCGCGACGCCGCCTCGCGGGCGATACGGAGCTTCTGCTCGCGCTGGCGGGCGCCCTTGTAGCGGAGCGGAAGCTCGTACAAGACACCCTGGGACATCGCGCCTCCGTGGGTGCGCTCAAGCAAGCGTTGGCTGTCGAGAAGGCGGAGGTCGCGCCGGATCGTGGCGGGTGAGACGTCGAACGACGCCGCCAGGTCCGCCACGCTGATCGTCCCGTTCGCCGACAGCCGCTCGAGAATCGCTCCCAACCGCTCAGGCTGCTGCATGTGTCGAGTCTATGGTGGCGCCCGGTGTCTCGATCATTTTCAGGCAGGTTTAGCGTTGCACTCTGCTCATATCAAGCATATATTGCGCATAAGTGAGCGTTATCGTGCGCGAGATCGAAAGCCAGCCTGCCGCGTGGAACCGTGCGGGCAGGCTCGTGCACGAGATCGCGTCGAAGCTGCCCGCCAACGGCCAGCGGATCGCGGTCATCGGCTGTGGCACCTCTTACTACATCGCTCAGGCCGTGGCGGCTGCACGCGAGTCGCGAGGCTGCGGGGAGAGCGATGCGTTCGCGGCATCCGAGATGCCGACGAGGAGGATGTACGACTCGGTGATCGCGATCTCTCGCTCGGGCACCACAACCGAAGTCGCGAGGGCGCTGGCTGCGCTCCCCGTTGGCGCCCGTTCGGTAGCGATCTCGGCAGTCGCCGATACGCCCGTGGTCGATGCCGCCGACGATGCGGTCCTCCTTCCGTTCGCAGACGAGCAATCAATCGTCCAGACGCGCTTCGCGACGACGGCTCTTGCGCTAATGCGAGCTCATCTGGGAGAAGATCTCGGCGGCCCGATCGCGGACGCCGAGGCAGCTCTGGTTCGGCCCTTGCCGGCCGATCCGTCCGAGTTCGAGCAGCTCGTGATTCTCGGAAGAGGATGGACGGTCGGCCTGGCAGCCGAGGCGGCGCTCAAGTTTCGTGAAGCGGCGGGCGCATGGGCCGAGGCGTACCCGGCGATGGAATACCGCCACGGGCCGATCAGCGTCGCCGGTCCGAGCACGCTGGTCTGGTGGCTGGGTGGCGCCCAGCCCGACCTGGTCGCCGAGGTGCGCGCAACCGGCGCGTCGGTCATCCAAAGCGAGCTCGATCCGATGGCCGAGCTCGTGACGCTGCAGCGAGCGGCCGTGGCGCTCGCGGAGGCCCGCGGCCTCGATCCCGACCGGCCCCAGCATCTGACCAGGTCGGTCGTGCTGCCATCAACTGACGGAGGAATGAGATGAAGCGCATATGCCTGTTCGTCATTGGGATTGCACTGCTGCTCGCAGGTTGTGGAGGCAGTAGCGGATCCTCATCCTCATCAAAAGGCGGCCACGTCAACATCGTGATCTGGCACGGCTATACGCAGGCCGAGGCGACTGCGATGAAGGTCCTGACCAACGAGTTCAACGCGACGCACCCGAACATCACCGTCACCCCGCAGTTCTACGGGAACTCCGATTACGCGCTGCAGAAGGTGCTGGCAGCGATCGCCGGGGGCAAGCCGCCCGACATCTCCTACCTCTACGGCTCGTGGGCCGCGAACATCGCCACCAATCCCAGCACCGTCAACCTGACTCCGTATATCGACCAGTTCGGCTGGAACGATTTCTGGCCGGCGGAGCGGCACGTTGCGACCGTCAACGGCAAGGTGATCGGGATTCCCGCGCTCGTCGACAACCTCGCGCTCGTCTACAACAAGCGGCTGTTCGCCCAGGCAGGGCTGGCGCCGCCCACGGCCAACTGGACGTGGAGCGACTTCGAGAATGCCGCGATCAAGCTGACCAACGCTTCCAAGAAGCAGTTCGGCTGGGCTTACGTGAACGACGCCAGCGAAGACACGGTGTGGCGTTATTGGGCGCTGCTATGGCAGGCCGGCGGGTCGATCCTGACGCCCGACGGCAAGCACGCAGCGTTCGACTCCGCTGCGGGGCTGAAGGCGCTCACGTTTCTGCAGACACTGACGCAGCACAACGCGATCTATCTTGACAACGGCAGCGATAACTACCTGGGCTTGTTCACCTCGGGTCACATCGGGATGCTGTACACCGGTCCCTGGGACCTCGGCCAGATCATCCAGGGCAATCAGCCCTACGGAGTGCAGATCCTCCCTGCTGACGTCAACCACCAGACGATCTCTGGACCTGACAACTGGGTCGTGTTCAACAACGGCTCCGCCCATGTCAAGGCGGCGGTCGAGTTCCTGAAATGGTTCACCTCGCCGGCGATCGACCTGAAATGGTCGTTGATGACGGGGGACCTGCCGATCCGTGCGGGGGTGACCAAGGTCGCCGGCTACCAGCAATTCGTCAAGAAATACCCGGGCATCGGAATGTGGGTCCAGAATCTCAACAACGCGACCCAGTCGCGTCCGGTGACCACGACCTACCCGAGGATCTCGAACGTGATCGGTCAGATGGTCCAGTCGGTGCTGCTCGGTAAGGCGCAGCCACAGCAGGCACTGAGCTCCGCCGCCCAGCAGGTGAACGGCATCCTCGCGGCGCCGAGCTAGGTCGCGCGAGGCGGCGATGACGGCGCGGGCGGAGCGAAGCCGAGCGGTTAGGCTGGAGCGTCCGCCCGTGTGGAGGCGGATCCTATGGTCAGAGCATCTGGCGGGGTGGGCGTTCGTAATGCCCGCGTTCATCCTGATTGCGATCTTCGCGCTGATCCCGATCGGGTGGTCGCTGATTCTGTCGCTGCAGAACAACAACCTGCTCTCCCCAGGGCACTACATCGGGCTCGCGAACTACAAGGCGCTGGCGAAGGATCCGCAGTTCCGCTCGGCGGTCGGACACTCGCTGGTCTACACGGTCCTCTTCGTCCCAATCTCGGTGGCGGGCGCTTTGGGCCTCGCGGTTGCGCTCAACCGGAAGATTCGGGGCATCCGCTTCTACCGCCTGGCTGTCTTCGTGCCGCTCGTGACCTCCACGGTCGCAACCGGAATTGTGTTCCTGTGGCTGCTCGATCCCACCTTCGGGCTTGTCAACTACATCCTGCACGCGCTCGGCCTCCCGCAGCAGCAGTTCCTCCAGGACCCCAACGAGGCGCTCTACTGCATCGTCGCGATGACGGTCTGGAGTTGGCTGGGCTTCGATGTGATCATCTACCTGGCGGCCCTGCAGGGGATCCCGGAGGAGCTGTTGGAGGCATCCGAGATCGACGGCGCGAGCAAATGGACAACGTTCCGCAGCGTCGTCGTGCCGCTGCTCGGACCGGCCACGCTGTTCCTGGTCGTCTGGTCGACAATCAACGCGCTGCAGCTATTCGATGAGATCTATGTGACGACCCGCGGTGGTCCGCTCGGATCGACCACGGTGATCGTGTACTACCTGTACGAGCAGGCGTTCCAATTCTTCAACGGCGGCTACGGCGCAGCGGTCGCCTATGTCCTGTTCCTCGGCATCCTGGTCGTGACGCTGATGCAACTGTGGATCGGCCGGCGGCGCGTCTACTACAGCTCCTGAGGTGGTCCGATCACGACCCAGCCGATAGCCGCCGAGCGCTTGCTGCCACTCGACGCGCCTCCGAAGAAGCCCGGGCGCAAGCTGCCGTTCAGCCCCTGGCACCTGTTTTTGATGCCCATGGCCGCGATCATGCTGCTGCCGCTTGTGTGGATGGTGGTGGTTTCGCTCGAGACGGCGCAGCAGGCCCACAGCTATCCCCCGGTCCTCATCCCATCCTCGCTGCACTTCAGCAACTACCCCGCCGCCTGGAACACGCTTCCGTTCGGCGACTTCTTCGTGAACAGCGCGATCTACGCGCTGACCACCGTCGCGGGCAACCTGCTGTTCTGCAGCCTTGCCGCCTACGCCTTCGCGCGGATGCGCTTCGCGGGCAAGAACATGCTGTTTGTGGTGTTCCTGGCGACCCTGATGGTGCCCTACCAGGTCCTGCTGATCCCGACTTTTCTGATAGTCAAGAGGCTCGGGATGGTGGACAGCGTCGGCGGCCTGATCGCGCCGAATCTGTGCAGCGCGTTCGGGGTGTTCATGCTTCGCCAGTTCTTCCGGACGCTGCCGATCGAGCTCGAGGAGGCGGCGCGGATCGACGGCACCTCACGGCTAGGGATTCTGTTCAAGATCGTGCTGCCGCTGTCACTGCCGGCCCTGGCGACGCTCGGGATCATCCAGTTCATGTGGTCCTGGAATGACTTTCTGTGGCCGCTGATCATCATCGATTCCACCAACCACGCGCCGGTCCAGCTCGGGCTGTCGATGCTACAGGGGGCGCACAGCACGGAATGGAACCTGCTGATGGCCGGCACCGTTATGAGCCAGATCCCGATGCTGGTCATCTTCCTGTTCGCACAGCGGTGGTTCATCCGTTCGATCGCGTTCACTGGAATCAACCAATGACGGCGAGGTTCTGAGATGCCAGGAGTGATCCTCGAGGAGGTGACCAAGGTATTCCCAGGCGACACGGTCGCCGTCGATCACCTGTCGCTGGAGGTCGCCGATGGTGAGTTCGTGATCCTGGTCGGCTCCTCGGGCTGCGGTAAGACAACCGCGCTGCGGATGATCGCGGGCCTCGACAAACCCACATCGGGGACGATCCGGATCGGTGAGCGCGCGGTCAACGAGATCTCGGCGCGGGACCGAGACGTCGCGATGGTCTTCCAGAACTACGCCCTCTACCCGCACATGACCGTCTACCGCAACCTCGCATATCCGCTGCGGCAGCGGCGCATGCCGAGGCGAGAGGTCGATAAGCGGGTCAACGAGGTCGCGGAAATGCTGAGCCTCGAGGAGCTTCTCAAGCGGCGCCCCGCCCAGCTCTCCGGCGGCCAGCGTCAGCGCGTCGCGATGGGCCGCGCGTTGGTCCGCGAGCCGAAGGTCTTCCTGCTCGACGAGCCCCTGTCCAACCTCGACGCGAAGCTGCGCGTGCAAATGCGCGCTGGTCTGAAGCGGCTGCATAGCCGCCTCGGGATCACGACCGTCTACGTCACCCACGACCAGGTCGAGGCGATGACGCTCGCCGACCGGATCGCCGTCCTGTCTGACGGCAAGCTCCAGCAACTCGGATCACCCCAGGACGTGTATGACCACCCCGCGAACGTGTTCGTGGCAGGGTTCATCGGCAGCCCTCCGATGAACTTGCTGCGTGGCACAGCCCGGGCCGGGCAGGTGACCGCGGGCCAGCTCGTGTTCGAGCGGCCGGGGATTCAGGACGGCGACGTGGTCGTGGGGCTCCGTCCCGAGGCGATGCGACCGGTGGTGGATGGAATGCCAGCGCTTGACTTCCGCGTCGATGTCGTCGAGCCGCTGGGGGATGAGGTGATCGTCCACGGCGCACTTGCGGCGGAGCTGATCGCGGTTGACACGGATGCGACGGATGGAGAGGTTGGTTCGATAAATGGGACCGGGATCGAGGCGGTGGCGCGGCTCGATCCTCGTCAACGACCGGCCGAGGGGAGCACGATCCGGCTCGGCATCGAGGACAGTGAGGTGCACGTGTTCGATGCCCTGACCGGGCTCGCGATCAATGTCTGACTACCTCCGCGATCGAGGCCAGCGCCCTGGCGCGCTCCGGGTCGAGCATCCCCGCACCGGCGAGTTCCGCGTTCGCCGCGGCCGCGCCCATCCCGAGCGCGATCGCCACGGGCCACGGCTCCCCATGCTCTCGCGCGACCAGGACCCCCGCGAGAAACGAGTCACCGCTCCCGACCGGATAGCGGCCGCGGGCGGCTAGAAAGCCGCGCCAGACGTTCCCCTCCGGATCGGCCATCGCCATCCCTTGCTCGCCCGCGGTCACGATCGCCGCACAGCCGGCGCCGCCGGCTAGCGAGCGGACCTCAATCGCCGCGTGGAGCGCGTCATCGAGGCCCGCGACGGTGCGACCCAGGAGCTCCTCGGCCTCGTAGGCGTTGATTTTCACGAGGTGCGGGGCCCCACCGAGTGTCCGCCTAAGCGCGTCGCCTCGCGTGTCGAGGGCCACCGACACCCCCGCCAGGCGCGCGTGGGCAAGCAGCCGCGCATAGCCGTCGCGGGGCGCACCAGGTGGTAAGGAACCGGCCAGCGTCATCCACGTCGCCCGTGGGAGCAGCGGCAACACCACCGACTCGAGCGCCTCCCACTCGTCCTCGGTCAACGGCGTTCCGTCCTCGTAGAACTCGGTGAGCCGCGCCGTCTCCCAATCGGCGACGGACAGGCTCGATCGTGTCTCGCCGGCCATCCACGCAAACCGGCCCTCGACCCCGTGCGCAGCGAGTGATTCCGCGACCCAGCGGCCGGCGTGGCCACCGAGCACCCCGGACACGATGGCCTCGGCGCCGAGCGCGGTCGCAACCTGCGCGACGTGGATGCCCTTGCCGCCGGGCAGCTGCACGAACTGCCGCGGACGATGGATCTGGCCGGCGTGCAACTCGTCCACCTCGAACAGCTTGTCGACCGACGGGTTGCCGGCGACGGCGACGATCACGCCTGCTCTCCGAGAGCGCCGATCGCTTCATCGAGCGTCGGCTGAGCCGAGGTCCCGCCGGCGCCACGGGTCGAGAGCGCCCCGCACGCACAACCGAGGGCGAGCGCCTGCTCCGTGCCCCAGCCGCTGAGGAGGCCGGCGATGACGCCGGCGTCGAACGAGTCGCCCGCCCCAACGGTGTCGACCGGCTCGACATTCTTGAGCGAGTCGCAACGGATCGCGCTCCCCTCGGCGTCCACCGCCAGCGCGCCCTCGGCTCCGAGCTTGACGGCGACGAGCGATCCCCGAGTCGCCAACTCGCGCGCGGCCGATTCGGGGTCGGCAGATTGGGTGATCCGCATGGCCTCCTCAGCGTTCGGGAGGAACACGTCCGTGCAGTCCAGCAACTCTCGCAAGCCGCCGCCCCACCGCTCAGTCGGGTCCCAGTTCGGGTCGACTGAGGAGGAGACTCCGGCGCCTCTGGCCGCTTCGAACAGGCCGAGAAGCCCCTGGGCCAGCGAAGACTGGACGAAGTAGGAGGAGACGTGGATGTGGCGCGTGCGCATCAGCAGTTCCGGATCGACCGCGCCGGCGGTCAGTGCGGCGCTCGTTCCTGGAAAGGTCAGCATCGCCCGGTCGACGTCGCGGGCGAGGACCACGGTGAGGCCGGTCCGCTGGGTCCTGTCGACCACGATGCTGCCGGTGTCGACACCCCGTTGTGCGAGGGCCTCGACCATGAAGCGGCCGAATAGGTCATCGCCGACGACGCCGACGAACGCCGTCCGCAGCCCGAGACGGGCCGCCCCACACGCGACGATGCTCCCAGACCCGCCGATCGTCAGCTCCGCGCCGTCGACCAGCCGTTCCACCTGACCGAATCGCGGCTCGAGCTCCTCGCCGGTGATGATCAGGTCGGGGTTGCAGTCGCCGAGAACGAGGAGGTCGAATGGCCGGCCCGGCACGGCCCAATCCTATGGTCCGGGCACGGCCACGAGGTTGTAAGGCACCAGAAAGGTTGCGGCGTCAGTGCGAGAGCCACAACCGCGCGATGGGTAGGAATTCATCACCCGCCGAGAGCGTTGCACGGCAGCGACAATGCTTGCGCATCATGGCGGATGACCAGCCCGACAAAGTCTTGAACAACGCTGAGCGCGCTGTCGCCCAGCGCTTGATCGACCAAATCAACGAGTTCAACCACGACACGACAGGCGACGACTTCCACGAAATGCTCAGGGTCGAGATCGACGGCAACGGCGAGGTGCTCGCCGGCTTGTGCGGCTGGAGCTGGGGCGGGACGTGCTGGATCGAAGCCCTCCGGGTGCGCCAGGACATGCGACGGCGGCGGTGCGGGAGTCGCCTGCTGACCGCCGCCGAAACAGAGGCACGACGACGGGGTTGTGAGCAAATCGCCCTCGAGACGCACACATTCCAAGCCCCAGCGTTCTATGAACAGCACGGCTTCGAGATCGTGGGAGCGCTTACGGACTATCCGAAGGGATACTCGAAGCTGTTCTTGCGGAAGCAGCTCCGACGTTAGCTGAGCCGTCTAGCCACTGCGCCTTGATCTGGAACGAACACGATCGTAGACGAGATCTACGAAGCGCGTGAGATGGTCGCAATCAAGGACGGCGGCCGGTTCATGGCAATCACCGAGCATGACGACACCGAGATCGCCTACGGACGGTTTTTGGACATCGACCAAAGTGGTGATCTGGTACAGATCCAGGTCTTCTGGGCCCAGGCAAGACGGTTGATGCCAAGCTCGCGATGTACAAGCGGATCGTCGAGCGCCTGGAAACCAGCCCGGACCTCCGCGCCGAGGACGTGTTCATCTCGGTGCTAGAGACGGCGGTCGAGAACTGGTCATTTGGGGGAGACGCGGTTGTACAAGCAGTGCACGCCCAACTGAAACACTGCCTAAAGGGCGGCGCGGTACCTAGGCGCCAGCGGAACGTTCAGGCTGCAACCGCCGCGGTTGCGCACCACCGCCGATCCAGACGAGCAGCGGCACGCGACATGGTTTGGGCTCTCCTTCGATCTGGTGTTTGTGGCCGCCGTAAGCCAGCTCGGTCGAGCGCTGACGATGAATCCGTCGGGAGCCGCCTTGGCCCGCTACTGCGGCCCTGTTTGTGTGGCGGTGGTCTGCGCGTGGGTCCTGGACACGCCGCACGCCAACCGCTTCGACGCCGACGACCTGAGTTTCCGTCTGGCGAAGTCCGGCACGATGCTGGCGATCGCAGCGATCGCAGCGATCGCGGTGAACCTTCACCACGCGATGAATGGGCGGGGTGGAACGATCGGCTTCGCCGCCGGATACGTTCCGCTCCGGGGCGTTACCTATGGCGTTGTATGTCCGCGCGCGGCGCCAGGTCACCGGCCAGGATCGCGCGCTCACGGACACCACATCGTCGGCTACTCGGCCACTACCGGATTCTGGCTGGTATCGATCTTCGTACCTAAATCATTTCGGTACGCGCCGTGGGCTGTGGCGATGGCCATCGACCTGGCGATCCCCATGCGCGCGTGGGCGGTGCTCAAAGAACATACGGTCATTCTTTCGCCCTCACCGAGCGCTTCGGCACGTTCATCATCATTGTGCTTGGCGAATCTGTCGTCGCGGTGGCCGCGATCGAGCTCGCGGTCCAAGCGTGGATGGTCGCCGGCCTCGGTTTCGTGATCGCACTGTGTCTGTGGTGGATTTACCTCGACCTCGCCGAAACCTCCGTGGTCGGCCGCGGAGCTCTCGGCCTGGTCTACCTGTACAGCCACTTCCCCCTGCTGGCGGGCGTGGCTGCGCTCGGCGAAGGCACCGAGCTTGCCGTCTCTGAAGCGGCGCACGCCGGGCTCAGCGCCGCCACCCGATCGGCGCTCGAGGGCGGGGTCGGAGCCTTCGCGCTGTCCCTAGCAGGCCCTCCACCTCGGAGCCGAGTGGACCTCGATGCGCGACTGCACCTTCGTCGGACGGATCAGCCTCGCGGTGCTCGCGCTCACCCTGGCGGCAGCCGGGGCGCATCTCACCGGTGTGGTTCGCCGCAGTTATAGGGGGGCCGTCCTCGCGCGGCTACTCCTCGAGGCGTTCACGGCACGAGTCGGAGCAGCCAGATCCTGGATCCCGTGAAGGCAGAGCCGCACCATGCAGCGGCGCGACTGAAGCGTCCCGGAGACGCCACTACAAAACGGGGTCGCGCGTCAAGTGCAAGGCCGCGGAGTACAGCCCGAGCAACTCAGATCGTCGCCGCAGCCCGTGGTACATCGCTGACACAGGAGGGAGCTCTCCCCCGGCCGCAAGCTCCTACTTACGCTCGCGGACGGACGGTGAATCCAAGATTTCCAAGCACCTTGACCGCCCCCGCCTTTCCCCCCTCGAAATCACCGGAGGCAAGGCGCTGGCCCGTCGCGAATTCATAGGCGGTGCCCAAGATCGCTTTCGGTGGGTATAGCCGCTCCTTCCAGACCAGGTCGTACGTGGTGGTGGGGCCGAACCCGTGCTCTGCGAAGAAACCCTCCGGCCCCAGCCGGTCGTACTCGTTCAACGCGCGCACGACCTCGTTGTCCGTGACCTGGTCCCATGCCATCGAGCGTGTCATCTCGTCCCTCCTGATTGTTGTGGCTCTGCATAACTTGGCACCGAGCCGGAACGGCGGGGCCGCCGGCAGCCCGCGCTCATGGGGGTGGCATCCGGGCTCGACCAGCAGGACAGCACTCTCGCGGCACATCACCGTGCGCCTCGCTGCCGCGCGTGGGCCGCCGTGCACGACGCGTCGCCGGGCGCCAGGGCCCGGGGAGTCCGTCTTGGCCTTACGGCCAAACGGCTCTTGATGCGACCAGGGACCCAAAATTTGGGTTCCTCTCTATGCGTTGGAGGACCACGCCAGGTTCGTGGCGATTTGGATCGCGGCCTTACCCCGCAACGGCCGTAATTCAGCCGATCTCACCAGAATTACGGCGTGATTCCTGTGATAGCCTGGGACTATGCCAAAGGCAGCTCCGTTCAGCATGCGCCTCTCAGACGTCACAGATCAGCTCGTCAACGAGGAGGCAAGGCGCACGCGGCGCACGAAGGGTGCCGTGGTGGAAGGGCTCGCCGAGGAAGCGCTCCGGACCCGCCGCTTTCCCGGGATCGCGTTCCGCGGCAGCGACTGGAACCGCCGCCCTTGGGTGATCGGCACCGCGCTCGACGTCTGGGAGATCGTCGCGGCTGCACGCGCGTACAACACGCCGAGAGAGATGGCGGCCGCGACGGATCTGACCGAGCTGCAGATCCGGTTGGCGCTCACCTACTACGCGCAGTTCTCCGAGGAGATCGACGCCGCGACCGCTGACAACGACCGACCCCTCGGAGAGCTCCAGCGTCAGCACCCGACGATCGACACGATCGCTGTCGGTGACTAGCCAACCGTGAAGCTGTTCCTCGACGCGCACGTCTCTGGACGCCGCATCGCGACCGCCCTCCGAGAGCAACATGATGTCCGCGCCGCCGACGAAGAACGCGAACTCGACGGCTGGGACGACGAACGCCTCCTCGCGCTCGCTACCGAGCAGGGACGCATCATGGTCACTTTCAACGTCAAGGACTTCGCCCGGATCACCACTGAATGGGCTGCAGCCGGAAAGTCACACGCCGGCTGCCTGCTCATCGTCGGCATCGACCACGCCGAATTCGGACTCATCCTTCGAGTGATCGATCACGCCCTCTCAACTCGCCCCGAACAGAACGCCTGGATCGACTACGCCGCGTGGGGCATCCGATCGGCCACGACGAGGTAAAGGCGACCGGTGTGGCTGCCGGACCACGACTGCTCAGAAGGGATCGCAGACCCGGTGGACGGAACCGGGAAGGGGTCAACCAGCGAACAACGGCCGGTCACTGTAGGCAATTTCGCCCAAACCTGGACCCGCTGTCACGCCTCAGGGACGAAATCCGGACGGAATAAAGCCGTCACGAACGTCAACTCCAGAAACCAATAAATGGCTCGGAGCAGCCAAAAACGAAGAGCCCTCTGTCGGACTCGAACCGACGACCCCTTCCTTACCATGGAAGGACGGGGGTGTTTCGAGCGTTCACAGACGCTCACTAGCGGGCACGAAATGCCTGCAAATCGCTAGAAGTCGGAGTGAACGGCCGCGGTGGCCGGAATCCGGCCGAGGTGAAACTGGTGGACGGAATGTGGACGGAAAACCAGTGACGCTGCATCGGCGCATTTCCAGGGCTGACCTTGGTCTGACCCGGCTGATCGCCGGCGGACCGCTGGGTCCGCCCGATGCTGGCTGAGCAGAGCAGCATCACATCGTCGGCGAGGACGTTCGGCTCGGTGAGGGGGTCGCGATGAGCGATCGCGCTATGTGGCTCGATGAGTGCTGCCCGACGTGTCGGGCGGCGCCGGACGCGCGATGCCGGCTCCCGTGGGGCCGCCGAGGGACAGCGAAGCCGTCGGCGCTCCACGTTGCGCGCGGATGGCGAGCGCGGCTATGCCCGACGTGCAAGGCGATTCCAGGCGAGTCCTGTCGCACGCCCTCTGGCCGCAAGACATCGCGGATTCACGACGCGCGGCTCCGCCCGGCTCGACACGAGCTCTTCTCGCGCGACGACGTGTGGGACGAGCTCGAACGGCGTGGCGCGATGATCGCCACCGTACCGTTCAGCGGCCGCGCCGGCCGCAGCGGAAGCGTCGAGCGGATCCTCCTGAGTCGAGGCCAGGGCGACGAGCTGATCGACGTCGAGCGGTGGACCGGGCGCGATGAGCTCTGCCACGCCCTCGAGGCGCCGATATGGGACCGCTTCGGGTCGTTCGCGGGTCAGCCGCTGATCGTCGGGACCGTCATATGGACGGCGACAGACCGACGCGTCGTGATTGAAGGGCGACGCGGTGAGAAGCGCTTCGAGGAGCTCGTGTGAGCGGACTGGAGGTAGTCCCACCACGGCTCAGCGGCTCTGGATCGGCGCGAGGCCCACCAGCCTCACAGACGCGAAAGACCGGGCTGCCACCCGGTCTTCCATACATAGGCCCCGTCAGCGCCGAACAAAAACAGTTGCACGCAGTGCCTGCAGTGTACCGAGCCGAAGGACGGACTCCAAGGCCGGCGCGGTTGTCTGCACGCGCTCTCAGCTTGGTCTGAGAGTCATCGCGAGCGCCACCCCTGGCGTTGGCGATGGCCCTCAGCCACATGGAATTTGGAGTCCTGGTTCACGGGAGGTCAGGGTGAGCCACGCCGCGATTGCGGCAGTGCTCGCCGGCCACGATCTCTCGGCCGGAGAGCGCCTGGTTGCCTGGTCGCTGGCCAGCTTCGCCAACAGTGACCAGCGCGCATGGCCCGGAATCGCCGCCGGCTCCGCCCGAGCGGGCCTGAGTCGCAGTCGATACCTCAAGGCCCGTGATCGGCTCGTGCGCCGCGGCCTTCTCGAAATCGAGACGCACGGCGTCGGCCGCGGACATGCCAGCACAGTCAAGCTGCTGTTCGCGCAGTCCGGCCCGTGGCACGAAGGCGAGGTCAACGCGAACCTACTCGAGGCCGTACTCGGCTACAGCCCGGCGCGCGGGCCGGCACGGCTGCTCCTGACCACTCTCGCGGCGCTCGCCGACGAGAACGGCAGCGTCGAAGGCTTGACCACCGACGAGCTCTGCCGCGCCGCTGGGCTGGCGAACAGCACCTACCGCCGCGCTCGGGCGGCCTTGCTCACCTCCGGCGAGGTGACCGTCGAGGGCGACAGCGGCGGCCGCGGGCGGATGTGTCACTGGACGGTGCGCGCTCCGGCAGAGCTGGCAGTGGAGTGCGGCGTCGGACGGAAGCGGCGGGTGGCTCCACGGCCAGGTGTGCGCCCACTCTTAGCGGCAGCGACCTCTGGCGCGGGACGTCACGCCGAAAACGGTCCGATCCTGAGCGAGGTTTCCGCTGGAAAAGGTCCGGTCGCGGGCGGGGTTTCCACTCCAAAGGGTCCGATCCCGAGCGGGGTTTCCCACGGAATGGGTCCGATCCTGAGCGGGGTTTCGCAGTCAAACCCCGCCAAAACCCCGCCACAAACCCCGCCACCCAATGCGCGCGCGGGACGGGAACCCACGAACCCCAGAACCAAAAAACACCCCCCGACCCCCCTGGAGGGGGGCAGCCAAGATCGCCGTGTCGACCTCGAGGAGACCTACATCACCGAACGAGGTCGCAAGCGCAAACGACACGTTCGCGTCGACCTCGACGAGATAAGGCGCCGACTCGCACCCCCGACCGCCGACGACCGCGACGACTGGAGTCGGATGTGCACGCAGCTTCGCCAAGCGCTCGGCGAAAGCACGTTCGCGATCTGGCTCGAGCCGATCGAGCTGATCGCAATCGACAGCCAGAACGCGCTCGTCATCGCGGGCCCGCAGGCGACGCGCGATTGGGTCCAGAAGCGTTTCGGACGGCTGCTCTCTGACTCCGCGCAGCACGTATCCCGCGAGCTGCGGTTCGCCGACAACGCCGAGCGTGCCGCGTTCGGCCCCAATGATCGATGCCCCAGCACGAGCGGCCGGGGCGAGCTCACAACAGCCCCAAGGAGGATCTCATGGTCACAGTGATCGCCAACCAGAAGGGCGGCGTCGGCAAAACAACCAGTGCCGCCAACATCGGCTCGCTGTTCGCCGCACGCGGCCTGCGCGTGCTGCTGGTGGACGTCGACCCGCAGTACGCCCTCACGCGGCAGCTAGGCCTCGAAACGCGATCCCTCGGTGTCAACTTGGTCGATGTCTTGGCAGGCCGAGCCACCGCTGCCGACGCGATCGTGCCAGGTGTCCACGGGGTCGACTTGATCCCCGCCGGTAGCGGGCTCGCGGGCGTGGAGATGAGCCTCGTGGGAGAGCTCGGCCGCGAGCGCTTCCTGCACGACGCGCTCGAATCGGTCGTCAACGAGTACGACGAGGTCGTGATCGACACAACCCCCGAACCTCGGTCTGCTGACCGTCAATGCCCTCGTCTGCGCCGACCGCGTACTGGCGCCGGTCAGCGCCGAGGACGAGGGTGCCCTCCATGGGATCCTGGAGCTGCGCGTCACGATGACCAAGCTCGCCGCGCGACTTGGCGGAGAACCTCCGAATCTGATCCCAATCATCACGCGCTGGAGCCCAGCCCGAATCAGCAGCCGGACAGTTGAAGACCGTCTGGTAGGAGCCGGTCTCGCGCCGATGGCGCGGATCCGCCTGCGATCCGCACTTGTGTCTGAAGCGGCAGCCGCCGGGATCCCGGTCGCGAGACTCGCCCCCGACAGCGCGGTCGCGATCGCCTACTCCGGGCTCGTTGATCTCCTGACCGCTGCGATGGCACGATGACGGCGTTCCAGCGACGCGGCCTTCACATCGACGACCCGCTCGCCGCGGGAGAGCGTCCGGCGCGAACCCGCTCGGATGCTGACCCGACCACGGACTCACGGTTGCGAGACATCCCGTTGGAACAAATCCGTGCCAACTCGGAGCAACCCCGCAAGCGGTTCGACGACGCAGCCCTGCTAGCGCTCGCAGACTCGATCCGCGAGCGCGGCGTACTCCAGCCAGTAATCGTCAAGCCAGCGGGGGAAGGGTACGAGCTGGTGGCGGGTGAGCGTCGCTGGCGCGCCGCGCAGCTCGCCGGCGAGCCGAGCATCCCGGCACTCGTGGACGCGATGATCGACCAGGCCGGATCGCTCGAGCTCGCCCTCATCGAGAACCTCGTGCGCGAAGACCTCAGCGCGATCGAACAGGCAAGAGCCCTCGCGACACTTCTCGAGGACCTGCGCATGACCGGAGGCGTGCTAGCAAAGCGCCTCGGTCGCAGTCGAGCCGACATCGTGAACACGACCCGGCTTCTCGATCTGCCCGACGAAGCGATCGAGCTCATCGACGCAGGTGAACTGACCAAAGGGCACGGCAAGGCCCTACTCACCGAACCCGACCATCACCGACGCCGCCAGCTCGCCCGGCTCGCGGTCCAACGGCGCTGGTCGGTTCGCAAACTCGAGACCGAGATCAACAGAGGGACCAAGCCTGCGCCGCGACGGCATGAGCCCGAGCCCGACCAGTGTGCCGCGGCCTCGCGTCTCCAGGACGCGCTCGTCGGCGCAACGGGATGCGAAGCCCGCGCCACGCCCCACCGATGCGGTTTCCAGATCATTCTGGACCAAACGGGCGCGACGGCGCTCCTGCGTCTCCTCGGTAGTGACATCGAGGACCACTGACCCCGCATTACAAGCGTCGGTCGCAACGTGTTCTACGTGGAACACGTGAATGACCGCCTGCTAAGCGCCCGCCAGCGGACACCCAGTATCGGACACCCAACCAAGGTTTCCGCCGGAGGCGGGGATACGTGTCCGTGCCAGCCACGGCCCTCGTCCTGACGAACTCAAGCGCGTCCAATCGATGCCGTCGAGCTTGGGCCGTGATGAGGCGCCTGGCCGCACTCCGGTCTCCTGCTTGGACCATTACACGACAGCCCGCATCGAAGATGTACGCGGAGCCGTCGGCGCACGTTTGCGAGGCGGACCACGTTCAGCGTCGTGGTCCAGGTCGGCGACCGTCTTCCGCTCCTCGGCTAGGAGTTGTCGGGCGGTGCTTTGGCGTTCCGGCTATTGGCTAGCTGCCAGCGACGCCAAGGCCAGATGCCGTCTATCTCAACCTCAAGCGCGAAACTGAGAAGAATCCGGATAACCACGATGATGCCGAGGACCGCGACGCTCTCGATCGTGGGGTCGACGATTATCGTGCGGACGATGTCGGCGACGATCAGGACCTCGAGGCCGAGCAGGATGCAGCGGCCCAGGTTGCGGCGCAGTTCGTGGTAGGACCCCTGCACCGTGGCCGGATACCGGACCTGCCAAGCGAACACGACAAACGAACCGAACCCGCCGACGACCATGATCCCTGCACCGACCGCCTCAACCACCTTCACGATCTCCGAAATCACATGCTCGTAGCTCATGTGGCCCTACCGTGCCAGCGCGTGCCAACCGGCGGCAGACGCCAGTCGTAGAGCACCAGCGACCTTGTCGATAGCCTGGCTGCCACAAGGCTCGGCTCGGCTGATCATCCCGACCGGAGCATGAATCTTTTGTTCGGTTCGGAGTTCATCGGTCGCGGGCAGTCGGTCGCGTAGATGACCAGACGTAAACGAGAATCGCGTCCCGACGGAGCGCCGGCAGCGACAGCCGGGGGAACCGCACGCCCATGAGCCGAATCGGTGACGGGGCGGTAAGACCGGATCCGCCTGGCTGAGCGCCGCCGGCGTTTTCATCTGCTGGTCAATCCGACGGTCGCTCAGTGCAACCTCTATTGCTTCGTCCGCTCGACGGAGATGCGCTCTAGGACAGTTTTCAGGATGCCTGATGAGTAGCTCACGCCTGCCCGTGCCAGCTGATCGAGGCGCGCACCGGGGCCCCCGGCGCGCCGATCGCGTGGCGCCCACGCTCGCTAGCTTCAGCCGCTGCCGCGCCACCGGCGGCTACGCACGGGGTCGGGTTGTGCGTGCTCGCGGCCTGCTCCGCTTCGCGCGCGCGATGGTTGTAATTGCGCCATCAGTGCGAGTCGCTAAAGCTGGCTTGTGCGACAGGCGGCCGAGCTCGGCGTCAAGAAGATCGACGAGGGCGCTGTTCACGGCAACTCTGCGGAGCATGGTGAGGCTCGCCTGGTAATGAGCGAGCTTGGCGCGGGTCGTGGTTTCGCCAAGGCGCGGGGTTGGCAGCAGCGTGAGCTCTCGGACTTTGGAGATCTTGTCCGCGGCGAAGATCGCGACCGTGTCGGAGCCGGCGCGCGCTACGCGATCGCGCAGCTCGCGCTTTCGCGAGGCATAACCGTCGATCGATGGGTCGTCTGAGACCGACTCGATGAGCCCGGCAACGCGGGCTCCGAACCGGCGCTGAAGCTCCGCGCGAGTGGTCCCGGTCTTCTCGAGCACGTCATGAAGGAGGCCGGCGGCGATGACTTCGTCTGGCTGCCCGTTCGCGAGCAGCAGCGCACCGACCTCGCGGGGATGGGCGATGAACGGTTCGTGGTCGATCTCTCGGTATTGATTCGCGTGGCGGGCAGATGCGAACCTGAGCGCGGCCCGTGCGATTGGTAGCCCGCGGAACGAGTTGCTGGCGCGACGCGACCACACGGCGGCGCTGCCCGCGACCTCTGGATTGCAATCGGGTGATTGGAATCGAGACGCTGGTACGGACTGCCGCCCCGGCCGCGCGGTGACGCTCACTGTCTTCGAGGGAGGCACTTTCCGGCTCGTAGCCGCGTCGTTCTCGTCGGCGCTGAGCTCGGCGAAGTCGGCTGGCGCCTTCGCGCGCGTCGCCCGGGCCGCTCGCGTTTTCGTCTCCTGAGGCAAGCGCTTTCCCTATCCCGTGGCTGGTGTGGGTTTCGTCTGGGCGCCTGGCTGCACGGTCGGGATCCCTCGGGTGAAGGGGAGGGCGATGAGCGCGAGGAGTGCGAGGATGGCCTCCGCGGAGCGCAGCCCGTCGATCTGACTCTGCTTGTTGACCTTGATGATCTCGTTGGCGGTCGCGGCGGGCACGTTTGCCTTTGAGAGCGCGGTCTTGACGTCGGCCTCGGACATGAACGGAACGCCGCTTGCGAGCTCCGTGTTTGCCTTCGAGACGACGCTCGAGGGAACGTTGGGGTTGTTCTGAATCCCGCTGAAGAACGCCGCGGTCAACGCGGAGATGAGCACGGCGCCCGCGAGCGCGGTGCCGATCGACGCGCCGAGCTGGGTGCCGGTGTTCTGGAGACCACCGACCTCGCCGCTCTTCTCGTCAGGCTCCGCTGAGACGGTCACGGCGCCGAGCTGGGAGGCCATCGCGCCGAGCCCCGCGCCGGCGAGCAGCAGCGGCCAGGTGACGATTTCCGGGCCGGCGCCGACGTTGAGCAGCGCGACCAACAGCACGAGACCGGAGAACAGCAGCATGAAGCCGGCACGGACGACTCGCCGCGGGTTCGCGTTGGGTCGCAGCTTGGGGACGCCGATGGCGAACACGAGCAGGGAGAGCGAGAGCGGTAGCAGCCGGACGCCGGTTTGGACGGCCGAGATTCCGAGCGCGACCGACAGGAACAGAGCGACGGTGAAGAAGATGCCGGCTTGGATCAGGAACATGAAGAGGAATGACATGACGCCGCTGCGGAGTTGGAGGTTGCGCAGCATCGCGGGTTCGACCAGCACGCCCTGGCCGCGCTTGATGCGCCGGCCCTCCCAGGAAACGAACCCGACCAGCACCAGGGCGCCTGCGAAGATCAGCCAGATCACTGGGGAGAGCCCGAGCCATGCCGGGGCGTCAGGCTTCGGTCTGATGAAGCCCCAGGTCCCCGATTTCAGGATCCCAAACACGATCGCGCCGAGTCCGAGCGCGGACAAGGCCGTGCCGACGAGGTCGAGCCGGGCTCCTTGCTCGGCGGGCGTGTCGTTCATGCGGCGAGCCAGGGCGAGGATCACGAGCACGATGAGCACCTCGCCGACGAACACCCATCGCCACGAGGTGTAGGTGGTGAAGATGCCGCCGATCAGCGGCCCGAGTGCCGCGGCGATCGCGGCGGAAGCGGCGATCAGGCCGTAGGCGCGGGGACGTTCGGGCTTTGCGAAGTTCGACGCTACCAGCGCCACGATCGCCGGCATGATCAGCACAGCCCCCAGCCCTTCAAGGAACGACCAGCCGAACATGAGCACTGCCAGGCTGTGCGACAGCGCGGTGGTCAACGAGCCGCAGGCGTAGATGATGCATCCGATCGCGAATGCGCGCTTGCGCCCGATCATCTGGCCGATCTTCCCGCCGGTGATCATCAGCGACGCCATCACGAGCGTGTAGAACGTGATCGCGGTCTGGATCCCGGTCACGGTCGTTCCCTCATCCTTCGCGACCGTCGCGATCGCCGTGTTCATGACCGTCGTGTCCAGCGCCATCACGAACTGCCCGGCCGCGAGCGTGATCAGAGCGATCTTTGCGGCGCCAACGCTCTTCGAAGCGGTGCCCGTTCCCAGCGACGGTTCAACATGCGCGTGGGAGCTCATCACCCGACCCGACCCCTCACCACCGACGAGCAGTCGAACTCGCCCGTCTCCCGCTCGAGTTCGAACCGCCCGCCGGGCTTTCGCCGATCGACCAGCGCGGGTTGCTGAATCAACGCCATCGCGAATCCTTCCGGCTCGTGAGCACGCCGCGATCCGGCAGGAGGCCCGCGCTTTCAGCCAGCTTCACCGCTTCGGCTCGTTTGGTGGCTCCGAGTTTCTTGTAGATGTTCTGGACGTGCGTCTTCACCGTGGGACGGGCGATGCCGAGCTGGCTGCCGATACCGGCGAGCGTTTGATACGTGGTGAGGAGCGCCAAGACGCGGGTCTCGGCTGGCGTCAGCGAAACAGTCTTGCCGGACCTGTTCTTGTTGGGCGGCTTCCGATGGCTGGTGATGGTCCTGTCACGGTACGTCGCGGGCGGTCGATTCGTTATCGGCCAATCTGGCTGATATCGCTGTGCCAAGGCCACCCCGCTCGAGTCGATTCGATGACCGGCACCCCGGGCTGTCCCTGACGAGCGACCACAAAGGTCGTCGCCGCCTGCGACTCCTCCATCGACTCAAGGTGCAGCTTGCAGCAGCGATCGCCGGTCGCAGTGCCGTAGCGGGACAGAGCCGCGATTCGCCAAAAGCTGTCTGCGCCCCGTGAGATGCGCCGGCGATATCGCAGCTTTCCCGACGGGCTTTATGCGGTTTTTCACGGATCCTACTCCCGTCACGCCCGGGTACCGTCGAGGCTGTCCATCGATTGGGCACCGCGAAGTGGCATCTCCCGATGCGGCGGACCGGCTGTGTTGGGTTTTAGTAATGCGATCTGGCTCGCGCGAAGGGAGCTACCTCTTGTCCGAGATGTTGCTGCGGTCCTGGCCTACGGTGAGTGGGGCGATGGCCATCGAGGCGTTCCTGGTCGAGGCTGGGCACCAAATGGCGTGCCGGCCGCGCTTGCGCGGGCACCTTTGTCTTCGTCCCGGGCGTCCAGGACTGGCGAGTCGCGTACGGCCTCGAGGCCTGGCTGGCACGGGAACCGGGGTGGCGTGGAGGGCCGAGCGATGAGTAGCGTTGCCCCTTCCAGGACTAGGCCACCGGTCCGGGCGTCGAAGCTTCGAGTCCCGACTGTCCTGCCTTGGGTGGTGGCGCGGCCTCGCCTGTCAGCGGCACAGATGGCCGCAGAGCGCAGCCGCGTGGTATTGGTCTCTGCGCCCGCCGGTTATGGGAAGTCGACTCTCGTTGCGCAGTGGAGTGCCCTGGATCCGAGGGCCACCGGGTGGGTGCAGCTCGGCCCCGGCGACAACGACTCCGTCGTGCTGCTCGCCCATGTCGTGGCCGCCCTGGAGCGGACTGGCCCGGTGTGCGATGCGCTCCTCGAGGAGTTGTCAGGACGGGCGCCCAGGATCGATGAGGTCGCGATTCCTCTCCTCGCTGCCGACCTCGGCGAGCGCGAACCGTTCGTTCTGGTGCTGGACGATGTGCATGTCATAACGGCTAGGAAGAGCCGCGCGATTCTCTCGTGTCTCGCCGACGAGATTCGATCCGGGTCTCGGCTGGTGTTGGTCACGCGCGGCGATCCGGGGGTCCCGCTCGGCCGCCTCCGCGCGAGTGGAGATGTGGTCGAGATCGGGACCGCGCTGCTCGCCCTCGACCCGACGGAGACCCGTGATGTTGCCGCGAGCACAGGACTCGAGTTATCGCAGGCGGCGGCCGGGGCCCTGTGGGAGCGGACCGAGGGATGGGCCGCCGCGGTCGCGCTGGCCACGCTGGCGCTGCGTGGCCGTGCCGATGGCGCCGCGAGGGCTGCCGATCTGTCCGGCAATCAGCAGCAGATCGCCGACTACCTCCTGGAAGAGGTGTTGGAGCGCCAGCCGGACCATCTCAAGAAGTTCCTGCTTGGGACGTCGATCCTCGATCACATGACAGCGCCCTTGTGCGACGCAGTCCTCGGCACAACGGACGCGGCTGGTTCGCTTGAAGACCTCGCGCGTTCCAATGCCTTCATCGTCTCGCTCGACGATCAGCGCGAGTGCTACCGCTACCACCACCTGTTCGGCGATCTTCTCCGTGCGGAGCTCAAGCGGCGCCACCCGGAGCTGCTCCCCGTGTACCTCCGACGAGCAGCACATTGGTGCGAGGAGCATGGATTGCCTGGCGAGGCGTTCGCCTACGCGCATCAGGCCGGCGATCTCGCTCACGCCGGCCGCATCGCTCTTGCGTACCGGGACGAGTTTGCAAGCCGCGGGCAGATCGAAAGCCTCCGACTGTGGCTCGACCGCTGCACCGACACCGACATCGAGTCAGACTCGCAGCTGTCCATCGCAGCCGGGTGGGTCTTCGGGTATCTCGGCGAGCCGGCCCGCGCGAGGCGCTTCTTAGTCGCCGCCGAGCGAACTCCGCTCGACTTGGCATCCGCCGACGGGGCAGCTTCGATTCGCTCGGCACTCGCGAACCTCCGAAGCTCCATGGCTCCGGACGGCATCCCGCAGATGCTGCGCGATGCTGAGCTCGGCTACGCATGTGAGAAGAACCTGGGCCTCTCGTCGCTTCTCAGCGCCCGTCGCGCGATGGGTGCGGCGTACCTTCTGCTGGGCCGGCCGCAGGAGGCAATCGCCGTGCTGCGGGAGTCACTCGCGCTTTCTGCAGACCGCCCCGAGCTCAGCCACACTCGGGTCTTCACGCTCGGCTATCTGGTCTTCGCGGCCGCCGAGCTGGGGGAGCGGCGAGATGCGCAACGATGGGCCGTCGAAGCGGGCTGGTTGGCAGCCCAGCAACACCTCCACGACACGATCTACGGTGCCATCGCGCACACGGCAGGAGCGCTCACGCACAACCAACGCGGTGACCAGACCGAGGCCGCACGCCAGCTCGAGAACGTCCGGCGGCTCCGGCCACTGCTCCTGGTGGGCCCATGGCTCAACGCCGACCTCGCGCTGCGCTGCGCCGACATCAGCCTGGACCTCGGCGACGTTTCCGGCGCCCTCGACCACGCGCAAGTCGCGGGCGACGCACTACAGGGATACCCCGATGCCGGAACGCTCCCGGCCCGGTTGCAACGTCTCCATGCGAGGATCAGGGGAGGACACGACTACGGACTCACACCCGCCGAGCTCCGCCTCGTCGCTTTCCTGCGGACGCATCTCTCGCTCCAGGACATCGCCGATCGTCTCCACCTCGCACGCCCGACCGTCAAGACACACGTCGCGTCGATCTACGGGAAGCTCGGCGTCACATGCCGATCCGACGCAGTCGACATCATCGAGCACGCCGGCCTCGAATCGGCAGAAGCCAAGGTCCCGATCCCAGGCTCAGAGCTCGACGGGCTGCGCGCTGCCGAATCGCGGTTGGCTTACCGCGCGGCGACCTCGGGCCTCGTGGCAGAGAAGCCGCATCAAACCCGCCTGACTCTGGCTTGACCCGCTAACCACCGATCCCCTCCTCCGTCATGCCTCGGCCGGGGGTAGCCAGGAGGTATGTCCGATGGTGACTGTCGCAACCAGGTACCTGTTCCTCAGTCGCACGCGTCTCGGTGTCTGGGTGGAGGTGGGTGTGACGGCCGGATCAGATCATCCTTTTCGGCCGATGCCGGGTGGGGGTTAGGGGCGTAGGCTGGCTTTTCTGGCGGCGTGGCCGCAGTGTCAGGGAAGGCCCGGGTGGGTCGTCTGGTGCTGCGGTGGCTGTCGCCGTCGAATGATCGGAAAAAGGAGCAGAGACGATGAGTAAAGACAACCCGGTGTTTGTGTATGGGGCGGTGTACGCCGATCGCGATGAGGCCGACGCCGATTACGACACGCTGCTCGACCTCCATGCCGCCGATCTGGTCGGCAGCTACGACGTCGCGCTGACCTACAAGGACGACGACGGCAAGGTCCACGTGACCAAGCACGAGAAGCCGACCCAGCACGGCGCCTGGACCGGTGCCGCCGTCGGCGCGCTCGTCGGGATCGTGTTCCCGCCCGCGATCCTCGGCTCCGCGCTCGTCGGCGCCGCCGCCGGCGGAGGAATCGGGCACGCCATGGGCGGCATCTCCCGCAGCGACGCCAAACAACTCGGCGACTACCTCGATACAGGTCAGGCGGCGCTGGTCGTGATCGGCAAGTCGCGCATGCAGGAGCAGCTCGACAAGGCGCTCACCCACGCCGAGAAAACCCAAGAGAAGGAAATCAACGCCGACGGCAAAGAACTCGCCAAAGAACTCAACGCCCTCCCCGCCTAACAACGGGCTCGAGCCGGCCGGCGCGGTCGCGCACCGCCCTTGGCGGTGCCAGGGCGCCACGGCTCCCCCACTCGCGGCATGAACCACCCGCCTCATAAGGGCGGACGCGCGGACGGGAAAGACGTTCGCTCCGCGCCGGCGCTCCCGGCTGACCAGTCACACGCCTGCTGACGCTTCCGGAATCCACAGCGCATGCGTGTGGATGCTTGGTGGGTGCGTTGGGTGGGGAGCGCGTCCGCCGTGCGCGAGTCAATGACGATCCGAGGTCGGATAATGGCGATGGCTTCGGAGCGCACTGAGGTTCCTCGGAGCGCTTGAGCAGGCGGCTAGGTGAGGGGCCGTCATCGAGGGCGGACTACTGAGTCAAACCGCCGGTTTATTACGTTGTACATCGCAGTCGCGGGTGCGAGTGTTCGTAGTCAGGACACATCAAACAGAACCCGGGGGGAACCAGTGGCGAACCCTGGTGCTTACCTCGAAGGTGGTGAAGTAGATGACGTTTCTCTGGATTGTGTTGGCCATTATCTACGTGGCATGCTGGCTCTATTTCGGGATGACAACGTTCCGCAAAGGGCACTTCTGGATGTTCTGGCTCGGATTCTTCTTCCCGTTCCTCTGGATCGTCGGCGCATTGATCGGACCGACTCCGCGCGCCGCCGGCATGGGATAGACGCGACCGTGGTCGCCAAATACTGCCGGCCGGTCGAGCGCTCATCGCTCGGCCGCGGCGTCGCCTTCGGTTGATCGGAGCGAAGCAGCGAGCGGCGGGCATCGCATGCGAGGTCTGTCGCCGGCGGAGGAATCAAAGCCGCGATCGGCGACGTCGTGAACGAGCGCCGACGACCGCCGGCCGGCCGACGGTGAGTGATAAACGGACGAGAGGCGGCAGGACTCAACACCTCCAACATCCCGGGAGAACTGCCGGTCGCGCGCTTCATCCGGCCGCCACCTGGCCCCGAACGCGCACGCGCCCGGGAGTTCCAGGGCCTCCGCAGAGACCAACTAATCATCCTTTTCGGCTGATGACAGGCGCCCAGCGCGCAGCTACCGTCAGATCATCATCTCGCGCGATCCTCGATCAAACGATCTGGGGTCCCAACGAGATGATCGTAGGATCGGTTCGCCGACGCGAACGAGCCCGCAGCTACCGTCGGCCTTACGCGCTCGATGGTTTTCAGCAAACTAAGAAAACGAATGAAGGTTCAACATGACCGACACGGATATGACCGACACGGATATGACCGACCAGCTCGAGGCCGAACAGTCGATGTTCGTGCAGACCGCGAACGCCATCACGAGCGACGGAACGACCCTCACATTGAAAGAGGTCACCCCGTCAACGCTCTACTTCTCCGACCGCCCGAAACGGATAGTGGGACACCTGACCACCGTAGACTTCGTCGACCTCTGGGCCGAAGGAGACAACAGCTTCGAGGAAGACCCGCCCAACGCGGTGCTCGCTTTCCTCGAGCCCGGGGATGACGCACCCGAAGACGCGGTCGTCGTGATCCAGCAACCGCGTCTTGAGAACGGCGAGCTCTCCTACTCCATCAGGATTCTCGAGGGGACGGTTCCCACGCAGGCTGGGCCCGTCACGCTGTTCATCGACCCGTTCGGACGGCCGCTGTCGCCCGTATCGGTGTGCGGGATGAGGCGGCGCGGGCGGCGACGCGACCGCAGACGCTAGTTCCTCGCACGAGTCAACCGCGAGCGACTAACCGCCACGCCCGTCCGGGCGTGGCGAGGCTCACCGACGTGACGCGAGACCATCAAACCGGCGCTCCATGATCGCTCGTACCGCCAGCTGTCAGGCCACGTCACGGTTGCCTGTGACTACTGCGCCTCCTCCTCCTCGGCTTCGAGCTCGTCCTCGAGCACAGCGATCACGATCCCCAGCGCCTCGGTGACGTTCAGGGCAGCGTCCGTCACACGCGGCGTGCCGACGATCGGAGCGACGGCGATTAGGATGTTCTCGATCTGCTCGACAGTGACCCCGGCGTCCATCGCAGCGCCGACATGCAAGAGATAGGACGCCGCAGGTGCACCGACAGCCGCCAGCGCAGCGATCCGCGCAGCGAGAAGCGAGTTGGCATCCAGTCCACAACGCGCGACCGATTCCGCGGTCATCGCGGCAAGCGTGTCAAGGAGCGGTCTCTCGGGCGATACGTCTGTCATCACGGTCCCTTCGATTGCGGGCAGGTCTAATTTCCAATAATCGTTAGAGCTTCCGGCCGTCGCATCACCCAGACGGGGTGAAATCCAACACCGCAGGGCATCAGCCAACGCGGCCGTTGACGCGCGGTCACTACCGAGACCTCCCTGCTCCACGCGGACGCCGCTGCGTATGGATGCAGACGCTGCCGCTGCCGCGCCACCGGCCGCTAGGCATGGGGTCAGGTTGTCCGTGCTCGCGGCTTCCTCCGCTTCGCGCGCGCGATGGCTGCAACCGCGCCATCAGTGCAAGTCGCTGTCGCCGGCTTGTGCGACAGGCGGTTGAGCTCGGTGTCAAGAAGATCGACGAGGGTGCTGTTCCCGGCAACTCCGCGGAGCATCTCGAGGCTCGCCCGGTAATGGGCGAGCTTGGCGCGGGTCGTGGTTTCGCCAAGGCGCAAGGTTGGCAGCACCGTGAGCTCTCGGACTTTGGAGATCTTGTCCGCGGCGAAGATCGCAACCGTGTCGGACCCGGCGTGCGCTACGCGATCGCGCAACTCGCGCTTCCGTAAGCCGTAATCGTCGATCGATGGTTCGTCTGAGACCGACTCGACGAGCCCGGCAACGCGGGCTCCGAACCCGCGCTGAAGCTCCGCGCGAGTAGTCCCGGTCTTCTCGAGCACATCATGAAGCAGGCCGGCGGCGATGACTTCGTCCGGCTGCCCATCCGCGCGCAGCAGCGAAGCAACCTCGATCGGATGGGCGATGAACGACGCGCGATCGATCTCTCGGTACTGATTCGCGTGGCGGACAGAAGCGAACCTGAGCGCGGCCCGTGCGATCGGCAGCCCGCGGAACAACTTGGTGGCGCGACGCGACCACACGATGGTGCTGCCCGAAACCTCATCGTTCAGGACGCCGTGGCTCTCTTCAGCGTTGACGCACATGAGGTGGCGGCTGTCTCCGGTTAGGAGCTCCCGGGTGCGCTCGTGTGATCGAGCCCGGGCGGCACGACTTTCCCCTGGTCGATGTCCCGCGAGAGCTTGGTCTTCTCCTCCAGGCTGCCGGGGGTGAGGACCCCAGACCCGGCCGCATGGGAGATGGGGTCCCCGCCGCGGCCGCGCAGGATGATCGCGCAGCCGACGGCGATCGCCGCGCCGATCAGCGGTCCGGCGACGTACACCCAGTACGCCGTCCAGTCGCCGCTGACCAGCGCCGGGCCAAACGACCGCGCTGGGTTCATCGAGGTGCCGCTCACGGGCGCTGCCCACAGACCGGCAAGGGCGATATAGCCTCCGACGCCGAGCGCGCCGATCGCGCCGACATTCTGGGCCGCCGAGGCGGTACCGAGGATGACGCTGAGCAATCCCGCGGTCAGCGCGATCTCCATCAGGAACGCCTGCCAGTTGTGGTAGCCAGGTCCGGGCAGCGTTGCGCCGAGGTGCTCGACGTTGCCGAATACGGCGAGTAGGAACAGGCACGCCAGCGTCGCGCCGACAAGCTGGACGATGATGTACCCCGGCACCCGCCGCCAGCGGAAGTCACCTCGCACCGCGAACGCCAGCGACACCGCTGGGTTGAGGTGCGCGCCAGAGACCGCGCCCATGAACAGGATGATCGCCAGCACCATCAAACCCGGCGCGACCACCGCGGCCGCGAGGCTGATCTGGCCCTTGGCGTGAAGGATCCCCCCGCCGGCGGCCACCAGCACGAGCATGAACGTGCCCAGTAGCTCGGAGAACAACCGACGGTACTGGAGCTTCGGATCATCGAAATCGGTCCGCGAACCGAACTCGAGCATCAACAGTTGCCTGGCCCGCGGCAGGTCGTGATTCGAGAGATCTGGTTGTCCGTGAACCGGCATGGGTTGTGAACTCGTCGTGAAGGATGATCGCCGGACGCCCCCGGGATTCCAATCATCCAAATAGGATGATCCGAATCGAGACCTTGATGCGGACCACAGCCCCGGCTGCGCTTTGATGCACCAGGTCTCGCCGGCGGCGCTCAGTGCGGCCTGGTCCGTTTCGTTCTGGTCGGCGTGGAGCTCCGCGACGTCGGGCACCGCCCTGTCCAGCGCGTCGCTTGAGCCGAGGCAGGCGAGGCACGGCTCAATCACCGACGCCTCCACCGACTTGAGCCGCGGAATCAGCGGATCGTCGTCGTATCGGCCGACCAACCATTACCCTGAAGGGCCTATGCGACGCCGTTGCGAGCGGACGGCTGGTGTGGCAACGATGTCCAGCGCACCGCCGACGCCGGTCGGCGTTCGATCGTCAGCTGCTCGGGAGCGTGGCGGGCCCTCGGGTTCGGTGCTCGTGCATCGGTGTGCTCTCCATCGCGGGGGGGCGCTTGTCGGTGGCGGCTTTGTACCAGTTGGCGTAGCGGCTCACCAGCGGCGCCGCTGAGAGCCCGTGCACGAGGACCGACAGGCCGACGGTCAGGTAGGTGGCCGCGACGATCGTTGGGGCGTGAGCGAGATGAGCATCCTCGACCATCACCGCGAAGACGATCGATGCGAGCCCGCGTGGGCCGAACCAGCCCATGAACGCCACTGTCGGCACCAGCGCGTGGGTGCCCCAAAGTGAGATTGCCACGGGCAGCATCCGCACGATCGTCAAGCTGAGCGCGGCATAGAGCGCGATCTGCCAGCTCACGTGCTCGAGCACCGGGCCGAGCAGCACGGCACCGAAGACCAGGAACGTGATGCTGTCGAGCGCCGCCCCAGTCTGCTCGGTGAAAAGCATCATCGATGCAAGGTTCTCCCGGGCGATCAGGCCGAACAGCGATCCGGCGACGAACGCGGCGATGAACCCCGACCCCCCCAGGTCGACCGCGATCCCGTACGCGAGCACCGCGGCGGCCACCGGGATGATCTGCCGCCAGGCATCGTCAATCAGATGCCGTCCTTCC
>Ga0116216_10000393_pt1 | contig 36828 bp, 37 predicted proteins | sample Sb_taG_11_FD_89696 | JGI IMG/M metagenome (GOLD analysis project Ga0116216, IMG submission 89696) | Peat soil microbial communities from Weissenstadt, Germany - Sb_50d_3_AS metaG | ecosystem: Environmental > Terrestrial > Soil > Wetlands > Peat | place: Germany: Weissenstadt | collected 2010-09-21
CCTCGGCACTCTCGCCCCGCCGGCGCCTCGGCACTCTCGCCCCGCCGGCGCCTCGACACTCTCGCCCAGCGCGGCCCTCGACAATCTGCGCAGAACAGAACGCCCCTCGCCACCGTCCCAACCCCGACGCGCCCGGCCCGCACTCCCCTAAGAGCCCGCCGATCGACATACTCCCGCGGCATGACCGCCACCGGCGCCGACGCCGTGCAGCCCTCGACCGTCGACGAGCAGGAGTTCGCGAGACTCAAGGACGAGATTCGCGCCTATGTCGACGACGCCGGCGCCCGCTGGGCCGAGCGGATCGAACGCGAGCGTCTCGTCCCGCCGGAACTCTGGGACCAGCTGAACGATCGTGGATACCTACGGCTGACCGCGCCGGTCGAGTACGGAGGCCGCGGGATCCCGCTGAGCCGCTACCTGCAGCTACTCGAGATCCTCTCGAAGTCGCACGGCTCGCTGCGGATGATCGTCCACGTGTGCAACGGGATCTGGCGGCCGATCGTCGCCCACGCCACCCCAGAGCAACGCGAGCGTTTCGTAAACCCGCTCATCGCCGGCGAGCTCAAGGTCGCGTTCGCACTGACGGAGCCGACCGCCGGCACGGGCGCCGATCTGCGCACCAGCGTCGTGCGCGAGGGCGACACCTACTACGTCACCGGTGAGAAGCACCTGATCACGTTCGGGACGATCGCCGACTATTTGCTGCTGATCGCTCGGACCGAGGGATCGAAGGGCGCCGAGGGCACGCTCGCGGTGATGATCCCGCCCCATGGCGAGGGCGTCGAGGCGCGCCTGATGCCCGAGTCGATGGGAGTGCTCGGCACCGACCACGCCCACCTCGTGTTCGACCGCGCTGCCGTCCCCGTCGCCAACCGCCTGGGAGCCGAGGGCGCCGGGCTCGAGGTCGCGCTCGGAGGCTTTCTGGCGCCCGGCCGGATCTCGCTGGCGATGACCTGCGTGGGCCTAGCGCAGCGCGCGCTGGAGCTTGCCGTCGCCTACGCCAAGACCCGCGAGACATTCGGCCGCAAGCTCGCCGAGCGCCAGGCGATCGCGTTCAAGCTCGCGGAGATGGCGACCGACGTCGAGGCGGCGCGGGCACTGGTGACGCAGGCCGCGCGGGCCTGGGAGAGCGATCGCGACGCCGTCGGGGAGTCATCGATGGCGAAGCTGTTCGCCGGCGCCATGCTCCAGCGCGTGACCGACGCGGCGCTCGACATACACGGCGGGATCGGCTACTTCTCGCCGACCGAGATCGAGCGCGTGTACCGGGACGCCCGCGCCCAGCGCTTCGAGGAGGGCACGGCCGAGGTCCAGAAGATGACGATCGCGCGAGAGCTGCTGCGCCGGTGAGCGATCCACAGCCGGCCGGCCACGTGGCGCCGTCGTCCCGCGACGGCTTCGAGGACAAGATCGCCCTGATCACCGGCGCCTCGCGCGGGATCGGGCGGGCACTGGCGCTGTCGCTGGCCGCGCGCGGCGCAACGCCAATCATCAACTATCGGCGCAACGAGGAGGCGGCTCGCGACACGGTCGCGGCGATCGAGCGCCTGGGCGCCACCGCGCTCGCGATCCGGGCCGACATCGAACACGTCGAGGAGATCGACGCGATGTTCGAGCAGGTCAAGGACCGCTTCGGCCGGCTCGACTTCTTCATCTCCAACGCCTCGGCGAGCAACTTCCGCCCGATCGACGAGCTCAAGCCGGAGCATCTCGAGCGGACCTTCAATCTAAACGTCCGTGCCTTCGTGGTCGGCGCCCAGCGGGCGGCGCGGCTGATGGACCGTGGCGGCCGGATCGTCGTGCTCTCGAGCTACGGCAGCCTGCGGACGTTCCCGACCTACGCCAATCTGGGCTCGGCCAAGGCGGCGCTCGAGACGTGGGCCCGGTACATGGCAGTCGAGCTGGCACCGCTGGGCATCAACGTCAACGCGCTCAATCCAGGCATAGTCGAGTCCGACTCCTCGGCGTACTTCTACGCCACGGGACGGGTGGCTTCGATCGACACCGTCATCCCGAAGATCCCCAAGCAGCGGCTGGCTACGGTCCAGGAGATCGCCGACTGCGCCCTGTTCCTGCTCTCGCCCGCGTCGGAATACGTCACCGGCACGGTGCTCGTCGTCGACGGCGGCCTGACGGCGGTTGCACCCCCCTTCCCGTCCGATCTGCCCGCAAGCTGATAGCTTCGCCCCCGTGGTCAGCGGCGACGGCGAGGCGGTGACGGTCCCAAGCCAATTGCGCACTGGGACGATGCGGTATGTCGAGTTGGACGTCGACAACATCACCCTGCGCGAAGGCCCCGAGCCCGATACGCCCCCCGGCTACGCGCGCGTGCGGGTGCTGGCGTGCGGCGTGTGCGCCACCGATCTCCATCTGCTCCGTGGGATGGTGCTCCCCCCCGGCGCCTCGTATCCGATACGGCCGGGACACGAGGTCGCGGGGATCGTCGAGCACGTCAACGCCGATGACGCGCGGATCGCCGAGGGGGACCTGGTGGTCCTCCATCCGCTGGCGTCGTGCGGCGAGTGCCCGGCGTGCATGCGCGGTGAGGACCAGCGCTGCGCGGCGTTGCGCACACTCGGTGTCCAGGATCCCGGTGGCTTCGCCGAATTCGTCGTGTGGCCGGCGTCGCGGATGTTGCCCGCGAACGGAATCGCCCCCGCGGCCGCCGCGCTCCTGGCCGATGCGGCCGCCACGGCCCACAACGCGTTCCGGGCCGCGAAGCTGCCCAGGGGCGGCGCCCTGTGCGTGTTCGGCGCCGGTGGACTGGGCATGGGCGCGCTCGCCGTCGCCCGCGCGCTCGACCCCGACGCGCGACTTGCCGCGGTCGTCCGCACCGAGGCCAGCGCAGAACGACTCAAGGCCCTCGGCGTAGAGGTTCACATCGGGCTCGAGGGCGCCGGACGGGCCCTGCGCCGCAAGCTCGGAGCGATGGACGCCGTGATCGACTTCAGCGACCAGGCCGGTGCCGCGGCCGAGGGCGTCGCGCTCCTGCGCCGAGGCGGACGTCTCGTGCTCGGGTCGATCGTGGACGCGCCGCTTGAACTGGGCATCTCGAGCACGTTCATGGCCCGCGAGCTCCAGGTCGTGGGCGTATACGTCTCGAACCTCGACGACCTCGCCGCCGTGGTCGAACTGGCGCGCGACGGACGGCTCGACGCCGAGGCGTGGGTATCGCACCGGCTGCCGCTCGAGGAGTTCGAGCGGGCGGTCGAGATCGCCCAGACCCGACCCCCGGGCACGGTCCGGGTCGTGGTCGAGTGCGCTGCTCAGTGATCAGCAGCCACTAGCAGCGCTTAGCAACGTTCGGCAGCGCTGAGCGACGCCCGGCGCTCCTCGTCGCAACTTCTCCGATCAGCTGGGTATACAGACTGCGGACAACCCTTGAGGAGGCAGGGATGAATCGCACTCTGAAGCTGCTCGTTGCCCTGATCGCGGCGTTCTCGCTGACCGTGGCGGCGGCCATCGCCGCGTCTTCGCCGGCCGTCTCGACCGAATCGGCAGGCTCGATCGGCTCGTCGAGCGCCGTGTTGCGCGGAGCAGTCAAGCCCAACGGCGCGAAGACCGCCTACCAGTTCGAATGGGGTCTGACGACCGCTTACGGCACCGTCTCCCGCACACGGTCCGCGGGCAGCAGCGCCACGCACAGCGTGGGGGTTTCGCTGGCGCTGCACGATCTGCTCCCCGGAACCGTCTACCACTATCGGCTGATCGCCGAGAACCGGTTCGGAGGCTCGATCGGCAGCGATCGGAAGTTCAAGACGAAGGGCAATCCGCCCCCGTACGCCGCGACCGGCCCGATCTCGCAGGTCAACTCCGACAGCGCGACCGTCACCGCCGTCATCAACCCGAACCACGAGAAGACGACGTGGTACTTCCAGTACGGGCCGAGCGCCACGTATACCTCCAGGACGTTCTCGGAGACCGTCGCCGCGGGCGGCGCCCCGGTCACCGTGTCCGCGCAGCTGCCCGGTCTGCAGTCGGGAACGATCTTCCACTACCGGATCGTGGCCGTGAACCGGGGGATCACCGAGCTTGGTGGCGACGCCACGTTCATGACCTATCCCAGCCGCGCCCCGCTCGCCCGCGTCCGGGCCAGGACGACGCCGCGTCACGCCCGCCACCGCCCGTTCGTGTTCACGACGTCCGGTCGGGTGATTCCGCCGTCATCGACCCCGGATCAGTTCGCGTGCTCGCAGAACGTCCAGATCCGGTTCTACCTCGGCAGGCATCGCGTCGCGCGGACGTTCGCGCCGGTGCAGGCGAACTGCACATTCTCCGCGGTGACCATGTTCAGGCACCGCCCGGGCCGCCACCATCCGGCACGGCTCCGGGTGATCGTCCAGTTCCTCGGCAACGGGTACCTGGCGCGCAACCGCGCCCGAACGGAGCACGTCAACCTCGGCTAGTAAACGAACGGCGGCCGTCGGGCCCGCCGCCGATCAGCGGGCCTGCGGCCGGTCGCGGAGCCGGTATACGAGGCGCAGCCCCGACCAGATCTCGTCGATCGCGCAGACCTTGTTGTCCACGAGTCCGGCCGCCAGGCCGAGCTCGCGGACGGCGTTGTCGGTGACGTCGGTGGCCACGCCGGAAGCTCGCTTGGGCCACGCGATCCAGAGGCCGCCATCCGGCGCCAGCGCTCTCTTCAGAGCGGGCAGCCGCCGCTCGAGGTCGCTGCGCCGAGAGAAGAAGGCCACGATCACGTCGAGCGGTCCGCGGGCGACGCGGCGGACCTCGACGCCAACTGGGAGCTCGCCAAGCGTGGCGCCGAATCCAGCCGGCTCCCCGATCACGCCGACCCGCGCGTCGGGCTTGATCCCGAGCTTGCGGACCAGCGGGGTTCCGGAATAGCCCGCGGGCTGTCCCGGGCTCACACGTCCGCCTCGGCGGCAACCGCCGCGATGATCTTCGATAGCCGGCTCCCCTGCCAGGCGACCGAGGAGCGGCCGGGCTCGTCGAGCACGAGTCGCGCGCCCGGGATCGCGGCCGCGTAGGCCTCGCCGATCTCCTGCGGGTGCCCTGGGTCCGTGTCATCGTTGCTGGCGACCACCGCCACCGGCGCCGCGATCGCCCTGAGCTCATCGAGCGCCTCGAACGGACGCGACCGCGGGACCGCGCTGAGCGCGTCGGCCACCGCCTCTGGGTGCTCGTGCAGCGCCAGGCGCTGGCGGATCACCTTCAGCACCGTCTCGCGCATGTCCGCGGGCACGTCGGGCGCGCCATAGGCCGTGAGGAAGCCCTCGACGCCGCCTTCGCGGAGGCCCCGTGCGAGCGCGTCCCATCGCGCCAGTCGCGCCGGGTCGTCGTTCGTCGTCGGGTCATACGCTGGCGTTATGACAACCAGGCCCCCCACGCGCTCGGGGACGTTCAAAGCAAGCCACAGGATCGTGTGCGCGCCCATCGACGCTCCCGCCAGCACGGCCCGCTGCACGCCGACCGCGTCGAGCACGGCCTCGAGGTCAGCTCCCAGCTCCTCGTAGCCGTACGCGGCGGGATCCGGAGCCGGCGAGGACTGGCCGTGGCCACGGGCGTCGTAGGCGATCATCCGGTGCCCGGATCGCTCGAGTGACTTCGAGCCCATGACTACGTAGCGCCTCGTCGCGGTGAGGCCGTGAAGGAGCACGACTGGGGTCCCCTCGCCGACGTCGTCGACGGCCAGTCGGACTCCGGCTCCGTCAATCCTCTGCTCGGCCACGAGGCCTTGTTCTAGCCGATCGGGCGCGCTCATGCCCCGGCTAACATCAATGGGTATGGACGTCACCGACAGCACCTTCCAATCAGCGGTCATCGAACGCTCGCACACCGTGCCCGTGGTCGTCGACTTCTGGGCCGAGTGGTGCGGGCCGTGCCGCCAGCTCGGACCGGTGATCGAGCGCGCCGTCGCGCAGCGCGCCGGCAAGGTCGAGCTGGCGAAGCTCGACGTCGACGCGAACCCGATGGTCGCGCGGACCTTCCGGATCCAGAGCATTCCTGCGGTGATGGCATTCCGCGACGGCGAGGTCGTCTCCGAGTTCGTCGGCGTTCAGCCGCCGGCGGCGGTCGAGCGGTTCCTCGACTCGCTCTTGCCTTCGGAGGCCGACGCGCTGGTCGCCAAGGGCGACGAGCAGTCGCTGCGGCGGGCCCTGGAGCTCGAGCCGCGCCGCGCCGACGCGGCCGTTGGACTCGCGCGGATGCTGCACGCACGCGGCAGCAGCGACGAGGCCTTCGAGCTCGTCCAGCAGATTCCCGGGAGCTTCGCCGCCGACGGACTCGCCGCGCGGATCGCGCTCGAAAGCGCGCCCCAGGGCAACGGAGCTCCAAACCTCCAAGAGGCATTCGCCGCGCTCGACGCCGGTGACGAGGAACGTGCGCTCGATCTCCTGCTCGAGGCGCTTCCCAGCGCCGACGGCTCCAAGGACGACATCCGCCGGGTCGTCGTCGGGATCCTCGACGAGCTCGGCGTCGAGCATCCGCTCGCCCGCGAGTCGCGCCGCCGGCTTGCCAACGCGCTCTACTGAGCCGGTCTTACACCGCCAGCGTCAGCTGCTCCTCGAGGTCGTCGACGACCGGCTGGAGGCCCGCCACGCGGACGCCCAGCAACCGCACCGGCCGGGAGGGAGCAAACCGAACCAGCAGATCACGCGCCACCGGTCCCACGCGCTCCGCCGAGCTGACCGGATCGGCCAGCGTGCGCGCGCGGGTGTGGGTCGAGAAGTCGTCGAGCCGGACCTTGATCCCGATCGTGCGGCCGCACCGTCGCTGGTCCGCGAGCGCCGAGCACAGGCGCTCCACGAGGCCGTCGAGGATCTGCTCGAGCCGCTCGCGGTTGGCGATGTCGTGGTCGAACGTGATCTCGCGCGATTCGGAGACGACCTTGCGCTGCTCGGTGACCGGCGAGTCGTCCTCGAACCGGGCACGACGCTGGAGGTCCGCCGCAAACCGTCCGCCAAGCCGCTGCGCCAGCGCCAGTGGCGACGCGGACGCGAGCTCGGCCAGCGTGGTGATGCCGAAGCCCAGCAGTCGATCGACCGTCTTCGGTCCGATCCCCGGTACCAGCCCGCACGGCGAGCCTCCAAACCGCGAGCACGCCTGCTCGCGTGTCAGCACGACGAATCCCCGCGGCTTCTCGGCGTCGGAGGCGACCTTCGCCACCAGCTTGCTGGGACCGATGCCGATCGAGCAGCCGAGCGCCGTCTCCCGTTCGATCTCCGTCGCGATCAGCCGCATCCCGGCGTGCGGCGCCGGAAGGCCGGTCAGTTCGAGGTAGGCCTCGTCGAGCCCGACGACCTCGACGGTGCTCACGTGCGAGCGCACGATCGCCATCACCTCACGAGAAGCCTCACGGTAATAGGCGAAGTCCGGGGCCAGAAACACGCCGTCGGGACACAGTCGCCGCGCTCGTGCGGCGGGCAGCGCCGAACCAACGCCGAACCGCCGCGCCTCGTAGGAGGCGGTCGTGACGACTGACCGCGGGCCCGTCCCGGCGACGATCACGGGCAGGCCTCGGAGCTCGGGGCGGCGCCGCAGCTCGACGGACACGTAGAACGCGTCCATGTCGAGATGGGCAACGCACCGCTCCACCATGGCGCTGAGGCTAGTGGACCCTCCGGCGACCGGAGAGCACACTGGGCGACCGGCCAGACGGCGTCAGCCGCCCGGCCGGTCCCAGCGTCGTGCTACGAGGTCGACCAGACGGTGCCGACGCCGCCGAAACCGAGCGCGCCGGCGGTGTTCTGGTTCAGGTCCCACGTGCGGCCACCGACGTACGGGCCGCGATCGTCGACGACTGCGGTCACGGTGTGCCCGCCGTAGCGGAACGTGACCCGGGTGCCGCACGGCAGCGACTTGTTGGCCACGCCGAGCCCGGCGTGAACGCCGCAGGCCGTGTTGCCGGCGTCGTCGTACCACGAGGCCACGCTCTCGCTGAAGCTTGTGACCTTGCCGGCCCGGCCGAGGGCGTGCGTGTTCAGGCGGTCGCCGCCGAACTGCACCCGCAGCTGCTGGCCGCGGGCGCTACCGGCGCCGTAGGACGGCCTGTAACGGATCTGGAAGCCTCCGTGAGAGCTCGTGCGAGCCGAGCCCACGACGTGCCAGCCGCCGCGGGAGCGGCCCTCGAGCCGCACCTTGCGGCCGCGGACGCCCGGGAGCAGCCTCCCGCGCACCTCGACGGCCTGGCCGCCGAGGACGTCCATCGACCGGCGCCGGAGGTCGAACTCCGAAGCCACTGAGACCTGCCGAGGCGAGCTCGGGGCGGCGACCGATGCGGCGCTCAGGACGGCGGCCCGCTGGGCCTGACCGGCGGCGGAGACCACGGCACGGAGCAGCCCGGTCTGGCGGAACGGCCTGACGAAGCGGAAGTGACCGCCAGTCCCGATCCTGGTCGAGCCGACCGTATGCCACGTGGTCGCGCCGGCGCGGGCGAACTCGAGCGCGACCGCCTGTCCCGGGGTGCCCGACGGCACCGTTCCGGCGACGGTCACGTGGTGGCCGTAGCCAACATGCGCGGAGCTCACGTCGATCTGGATTTCGCTCTGAGCATCTGCTTGCCCCACGGCGAGCGCGACCGCGGAGCTGGGAACTGTCAGCATCAAAGCCCCGGCGGCCACGCGGGCCTTCCGGGAGTTGCGCACAACGCGCATGGACGTCATGTCCTGGTCCTCCTGTTCCTCATCGACCGGGCGCCTACGGGGTTAGCTGTCGGGCTCGCGAGGCGCCCAGCACACGCGCTGCGCACGCTGAAAGGGCTTTCGCTACAACCGCAGCCGGCTGAGCCGGGCGGTCGATTCGCCCCGGCCGGGTGGAAGAACTGCGACCCGGCAGCGGGTCCCCCGTTCGTCCTCGCACCGTGCAAGGGCGACTCGGCAGGCCGAAGTACGACCCAAGCAGGGTGCCGACGCTCATCCGAAAGTTGTGTGATGTACATCACACAATCCGGACTCCTGTCCTACTGCAACCGCGTTAGCGGCTACTGCAAACGCGCCACCCCCGGGCCCCGACCGCGACAACGCACGTCACCCCCTGAGAGCCCTCAGAGGGACGTGCAGAGTACTGCAGACGCGGCCCTGCAAGAATCTGAACATGGCGAACCAGGACCGCCTGACCGGGCTCGACAGCTCGTTTCTGCATCTCGAGCGAGACGCGGCGCACATGCACGTCGCCGGCTGCATGGTGTTCGAGGGCCATGCGCCGGCGTACGAGGACCTCGTCGCCGAGATCGTTACGCGGCTGTACCTGGTGCCGCGCTACCGCCAGCGGCTCGCGTTCGTACCGCTGAACCAGGGCCGGCCGGTGTGGGTCGACGACCCTCACTTCAACGTCACCTACCACGTGCGGCACACGGCGCTGCCGCGTCCGGGGGGCGATCAGGAGCTCAAGCGGCTGTGCGGCCGGGTCTTCTCGCAGGCGCTCGACCGGGCACGGCCGCTGTGGGAGCTGTGGATGGTCGAGGGGCTTTCCGACGATCGGTTCGCGATCCTGTCGAAGACCCACCACGCGCTCGTCGACGGGGTCTCCGGCGTCGATATCGCCACCGTTCTGTTCGACACCTCGCCGGATCCGATGCCGGTCGCTCGGCCGGATCAGGAGTGGGTGCCGAAGCCGCTGCCGAGCAGCGCGCAGCTGCTGGCAGATGCGCTGCTCGAGCGCGCCACCGTGCCGGGCGAGATCGTCCGCGGCGTGCGGGCCACGGTCCGCGGCCCGCGCCAGGTGGCCCGGAAGGCCGGTGAGGCGCTCGTTGGCGTCGGCGCGATGGCGTGGACGGGGTTGAACGCCGCGCCCCCCAGCCCGTTCAACGTCCGGATCGGCCCCCACCGCCGGTTCACCTGGGTCCGCGGCGATCTGTCGGAGTTCAAGGCGATCAAGAACACGCTCGGGGGCACCGTCAACGATGCCGTGCTCGCCGTCGTCAGCGGCGCGCTCGGGCGCTACATGCGCATCCACGGCGATTCGACGGACGTCGCCCTGAAGGCGATGATCCCGGTCTCGGTCCGCGCCGACGTCGAGCGCGGCGCGCTCGGCAACCGTGTCGCCGCGATGTGGGCGTCGCTGCCGGTCGGCATCACCGATCCGGTCAAACGGATGCGGCGCATCAGTTCAGCGATGAAGGACCTCAAGGAGTCAGGACAGGCGGTCGGGGCGCAGGTGCTGACCGAGCTGTCGGGATTCGCGCCGCCGACCATCATGGCGCAGGCCGCGCGGCTCCAGGCCCGACAGCGGCTGTTCAACCTGGTCGTCACCAACATTCCCGGCCCGCAGGTGCCGCTCTACATGCTCGGGCGCGAGCTCGACGCCCTGTATCCGATGGTGCCGCTGGCGGAGAACACGGCGCTGGGGATCGCGATCATGAGCTACAACGGCCAGCTGAACTTCGGGCTGGTGTCCGACTTCGATGCGCTCCCGGACGTCGAGGTCCTGGCCGACGAGCTTCGCAGCTCGATCGACGAGCTGGCCACCGCCGCCGGGGTCAGTGGCAGCGACGGAGTCCCCGTCGAGGCGCGCACCGCGCGCACCGGCGCCCTCCCCACTCCCGAGTGAAGCTGACAACTGCTCTAGAGCGTGTGGCGATTGTGGTCGCCTCACTCGCCCTGTCGGTCGGGCTGATCGCGCTGCTGTCCGGCTTCTTCGCGGGACGCGACCAGGCAGGCGTGACCGGCACGCCGTCGCAGCTGGGCGCCCAGTTCCGCGATCAGGGCGACGCCCACCTCAGCCCCGGGCAACCCCACCCCGCCTACGACTCCAACCCGCCCACGAGCGGCGCACACGTCCCTGAGCCGGTCACTCACGACACGGCCGAGCTCAACAACGATCAGCTGCTCCAGGCGCTCGAGGAGGGCAACGTCGTCGTCATGTATGGCACGCGCACCCCGCCGCCAGGGCTCGAGTCCTTCGCACACGCCGTGGCGGGGCCGTTCACGCCGGCGCTGGCGGCGGCCGGCCAGGCGGTGATCCTCGCCCGCCGCCCCGGGATCAGAGGCTTAGTCGGCCTGGCCTGGGCGCATCTGGTCTCGGTGAGCGCGGCTGACGACCCGCTGCTGAAGTCGTTCACGCAATATTGGCTTGGGAGAGGGGCTGCAGGCTCGCAGGGGGCCTAAGCCACGCCCTCAGCTAGCTCGGGATCTCCCGGACGGCCACGGTCATCCTGGTGAGCACACAGAGGTTGCCGTCGTCGTCAAAGATCTCGACCTCCCACACCCACGTAGTCCGGCCACGATGACGCCGTGTCGCCCGGGCGTGGATCGTGCCCTGTGTGATCGGGCGCAGAAAGCTCGTCTGGTTCGATAGCCCCATCGCCACCTTGCCCTCCGCCACCACCGCCATCCCGGTCCCGAACGACGCGAGGCTCTCGGCGATCGAGGCGTAGACGCCACCGTGGACGAGCCCGAGAGGCTGCTTGAGCTCGTCGCGCACGACGACCGTGCCGGCGACGATCTCGTCGGTGAGCTCGGTCAGCTCGAGTCCGATCAGGCCGTTGAAACCTTGGTCCACCTGGAATGGAAGCGCGGGGTGGCTCACGGCCGCCAGATTAGTAGCTCTACGGAGCGCCCCATTCCCTGGCGGGCTTCTCTACGCTACGTCGGCCCATGGCATCTCTCGACAACCTGCCCGCCGATCAGCGGGCCGTCCTCCAGCTCGTGCTCCAGCGCGGGCGCACCTATGACGACATCGCCAAGCTGCTCTCAATCGACCGTGCCGCCGTGCGCCAGCGCGCGCTGGGGGCGCTCGACGCGCTCGGTCCCGAGACGGGAGTGCCCGCGGAGAGCCGCGCGCTGATCACCGACTACCTCCTCGGGCAGTCGCCCCCGAAGGTCAGCGAGACCATACGCCAGCGGCTGGCGGAGTCCCCGACCGATCGGGCGTGGGCGCGGGTGGTGGCGTCCGAGCTCGCGCCGCTTGCCACCGACCCGCTTCCCGAGATTCCGGTCGAGGCGACACGGGCCGAGCCGATCAAGGTGCCCGCCGCCGCCGTGCCCTCCGCCGCTCCCGCGCACGACGACCCCGGCGATGTCGCGACCCAGGTCGGACTCCCTGGCGGCGACCGTCCACCTGAGCGGCGGAGCTCGCGCCGCGGCGGCGTCCTCGTGCTCGGGCTAGCCGCGTTGGCGGTTGTGATCGCGGTCGCGCTGATCATCGTCTTCAGCGGCGGTTCAGCCAAGAAGTCGAGCACACAGGCGAGCACCACGCCGCCGACGACGACGGCCACGGCCGGGACCACCGGAACAAGCACGACCGGTTCCACCACCTCGACGACCGCCACCAAGGTGGTCAGCCAGATCAACCTGACGCCTCCCGACAGCTCGAGCAAGGCGGCCGGGATCGCCGAGGTCCTTCAGCAGGGCACGACCAAGGGGATCGCGATCGTCGCGCAGAGCGTTCCGCCGAACACCAAGCACGACGCCTACGCCGTGTGGCTGTACAACTCCTCCGCCGACGCCGTCCTGCTCGGCTTCGTGAATCCGGGCGTTGGCAGCAACGGGCGCCTGTCGACCGCCGGGGCGCTGCCGGCGAACGCCGCTGGCTTCAAGGATCTCGTGGTCACGCTCGAGACCCAGGCGAAACCCAAGCAGCCCGGCAAGATCGTCCTCCAGGGTCAGCTGACCGGCCTCAGCTGAGGCCGACCCGCCGTCAGCCGAAGATCCGCTCCAGCCCGTCGAGCGCCTCGTCGAGCTTCTTCGCGGTGGCGCGCCGGAGCATGAACCCGCCCGTGCGCGAGTAGCCCTTGAGCTTCTGGCGCTGGGCGATCGTCACGCGCGTGGCCGTGCCGTCGGGCTCGAGCACGACCTGGGTGACCGACTCGATCAGCACCCGTTCGAACGGCGAGCCTGCGACGTCCTGCTCCCACGCCCGCTGATACGGTGGCTCGGAGGCCAGGAGCCGGAAGTCCATCCGCACGGGGCGGCCCTTCTTGGTCTTGAACACCTGCGTCCACCGGTCCTCCTCGACCGCCTCCATCCGCTCGACCCCCGGCCACCAGCGCGGCATGTGGTGCGGATCCTCGAGCACCTCCCACACCTGCTGAGGGGTGGCCTGGATCGTGCGGGTGCGGCGAGCGACGGCCATCAGCGCTCATATTCGATCAGCGCGTGCACGTCGTGCGGCGCCAGGCGATCCCGACCGCCGAGGAACGAGAGCTCGACCAGGAACGCGCACGCGGCGATCTCGCCGCCGAGCCCCGAAACCAGCTCGGCCAGGGCGCCGGCGGTTCCGCCGGTCGCGAGCAGGTCGTCGTGGATCAGCACCCGGGCTCCGCCGGCGAGCGCGTCGGCGTGGACCTCGAGCGCATCGATCCCGTACTCCAGCGCGTATTCCGCGGCGACGGTCTCGTGGGGCAGCTTGCCCGGCTTCCGCGCCGGCACGAACCCGGCCCCCAGCGCCCGCGCCAGCGCGCCGCCCAGGATGAACCCGCGAGCCTCGGCCGCCACCACGAACTCGACCCCGAGCGGCCGCGCGAAATCGGCCAAGGCGGCCACGGCCGCGTCGAGGGCGCCGGGGTCGAGCAGCAGCGGCGTGATGTCCTTGAACACGATCCCCGGCCTCGGGAAGTCGGGGATGTCGCGGATGAACGCGCGCAGGTCCACCGTCGGAACGAGACTAGGTCGTGATCTTGCGCAGATCGCGGATCAGCAGCAGATGCTTCAGATGCGTCGTCACCGAGGCGAGGTTCTCGAGCGCCTCGATCGCCTCCTTGCGCCGTTGCGGGTTCCGCGACCGCAGCGCCGGCGCGAGAATGCTCTGCAGCAGCTGGGCCTCGCGGTCGGCGGAGCTCCGGAACACCCGCAGGTTGCGTCCGCCCACCCCGTAGCGAGCCAGCTCGGAGACCGCTCGCACGATCTCGCGCTCGGTCTCGTCGTAGTAGCGGACTCCGCCGCGCATCTCCCCCTTGATCACGCCGAAGTCGACAAGCTCGCGGATCAGCTGGGGATCGGCTCCCGTCTCCTCGACGACATCCTCGAGCGAGTACAGCGCCCCCGGGTCGCGTACCGTCACCGTCGCCCGGCGCAGCGAGCGCGGCTCGCCCGGCGTGGCCACGTCGCGGTCGGTCCGGCCGCCGGCGAGCTCCTGGCGGATCACGCGCAGCGGCAGGAACTCGTCCCGCTGGAGGCGCAGGATCGTTCGCAGCCGCTGGATGTCGGCCTGGGTGTAGAGGCGGTAGCCGCCCTGCGTGCGCCGCGGCGAGAGCAGCTTCTGGTCCTCCAGGTAGCGGATCTTCGAGATCGAGATGTCCGGAAACTCCTGGCCCAGCGCCTTGCAGACCGCCCCGATCGTGACCGCCTTGCGGGGCGGGGCGGCGACGTCGCCGGGCGGATCGGGGAGCTGGACGTCGGGTGCGCGTGTCTCGGAGATGGCCATCAGCGGCTGAGGTAGGCGAGTTTGTATTTGCCGACCTGGAGCTCGTCCCCGTCGGTGAGCTTGTGGGATTCGATCCGGCTTCGGTTGACGTAGGTGCCGTTCAGCGATCCGCAGTCGTCGAGGTAGTAGTCGCCGCCGCGGTGGACCAGAATCGCGTGATCGCGGGAGACGGTCACGTCGTCGAGGAAGATGTCGCTGTCGGGCCGCCGGCCCACCGTGAGCCGGTCCTTCTCCAGCGGGAAGCTCTCACCGGCCCTCCCCCCGCCCGAGCGGATCACCAGCGCCGCCCCGCGCGCCACCACCTCGCCCAGCTCGATCTCCTCGATCTCGCCGGTCTCGCCGACCTTGTAGGTCGCCGTCGTCGCGCCGGGCGGAGGCTCGGACTGCGCCAGGAAGGCGCCGCACCGCTGGCAGTAGTTCGCGCCCTCGGCGTTCGCGAATCCGCACTCTGGGCAGTGCTGGGCCAAGGCGTCGCTTGCCGCCTATTCCGGGTCGGCGGCTGGTACCCGACCCGCCAGGATGTCGGTCAGCTGCTGGACGTCGGCGCCGGAGATCACCAGCTCGCCGCTCTCGTCCTTCTTACGCAGCCGGTTCACGAGCTCGGCACGGAGAATGTCGATCTTCCCGTGGAGGATCCGCCGCTTGTAGGAGATCTCCATCTCCTCCTCGGTCAGCTGCTTGATGAGGTCCTTGAGCTCCTGGTCAGTCAGCGAGCCGAGGTCAGGAAACGTCGTGTCCATGCGTTGGGCTCCTCCCGGATACGGCAGGTTCGAGGGCGACGAAGGGCGAGTATACCCCGCAATCTCAGAGGGTCAATCTGAGCTTGAGACTTTGCCTGCACGAAGCTCCTGAACCCCCCGCCGAACGTACAGGAACGTCGCCAGCAGGGACAGCGCGAGCCCGACGTAGAGCATTATCAGCGCCAGCCAGTGGAGGCCGCACATCGCGAAGAACGGCGCCCCCATCGTCGGCGCCACGCCGAGCCGCCCCGGCCAGTTGATCTTGAGCTCGAGGCCATGGCGGATCCCGTACCGGCTCAGCCCGAGCATGAACAGCTCCCGCAGGACGACGAGCGCGATCGCCCACCGCGGCAGCAGCTGGAAGTGCCACACGACGACCATCCCGGAGATCACCAGCAGCCGATCGACGATCGGGTCCAGCAGCGCCCCCAAGCGGCTGTACTGGCCGGTCAGCCGGGCCGTGAAGCCGTCGAGGTAGTCGGCCGAGCCGATCACCGCGAACAACACGGCCGCCAGCGCGTCGATGCCGTCGTCGCTCGACAGAGCCACCGCCAGGAACACCGGGATCAGGGCCAGGCGGATGAACCCGATCGCGTTCGGGACGGTCCACGGATTGAGTGGCTGGTTTGAGAGCGTGGCCGCGGGTGGCGGCCCCGAGCGGTCGATCCCGAATAACCGTCGCTTCGTGATCGGCGTTATGGCAGTCCCCGCCAGATCCCCGCGATCGCCTCGACGGCGCCGTCGATCGGCACTGTCTGCGACTCGCGCCCGCGACGGACCTGTACCTCGACGTCACCGGCGGCCAGCGTCCGGCGCCCGACCGTCACCCGCAACGGGCATCCGAGCAGCTCGGCGTCGGCGAATTTGTCCCCCGGCCCGGCGTCGCGGTCGTCGTAGAGGACATCGAGCCCAGCGTCCTGGAGCTCGCCGTACAGGCGCTCTGAGAGTGCCCGCTCCTCGCTTCCCTCCCGTCCCAGCACGACCAGCTCGACGTCGAACGGCGCCATGCTCCGCGGCCACGAGATCCCCTGCTCGTCGGCGTACTGCTCGACCGCGGCCGCCGCCGCCCGCGCTGGCCCGAACCCGTAGGAGCCCATCCAGATCAGCTGCTCCTTGCCGTTCTCGTCGAGGTACTTGGCTCCGAGCGGATCGGAGTAGCGGGTGCCGAGCTTGAAGATGTTGCCTACCTCGATCGCAGGCTCGATCCGGATCGCCGAGCCGTTCACGGTGTCGCCGGCAACGACCGAGCGAACGTCGACGGTCTCGTACGGGAAATCGCGGCCGGGTTCGACGCCTCGCAGGTGCTGATCGAGGCGGTTGGCGCCGGTGACGTAGCCGCCCGGGGCAACGGCCTCGTCGAGCACGATCGGCATCTGGGCGCCCACCGGCCCGATGTAGCCCGGGGGCCCGAGCCGCTCCGCCACCTCCTCGGGCCGGGCGGCCCGGAAGGGGCTCCCGAGGAGCGCATTCTGGAGCTTGATCTCGTTGACGCGGTGATCGCCCCGCACCATGACGAGCTTCCACTGATCGCCGTCGACGATCACCGGATAGGCCTTCAACAGCGCGCCGGGCGCAACCGCGAGTGCCGTGGCCACCGCGTCGATCGTCGTCATCTCGGGCGTGTGGACCTCGACCGGCTCCGGGAGCGGCGCCGGCAACTCGACGGGCTGGGCCTGAGCCGTGGCGACCTCCACGTTGGCGGCATAGCCTGGCGCCAGCGCCACGTCGTTCTCGCCCGCGCCGCACGGCGCCATGTACTCGTGGGCGCCGGTTCCGCCCATCACCCCCACGTCGGCCTCGACCCGGTACCACTCGATCCCGCAGCGGTCGAGCATCCGGTCATAGGCCCCGATGTGCTTCTGATAGCTGACGTCGAGGCCATCGGCATCGCGATCGAACGTGTAGGAGTCCTTCATGATGAACTCTCGCGTCCGCAGCACTCCCGCCCGCGGACGCGCCTCGTCGCGCTCCTTGATCTGGAAGTGGTAAAGGATCAGCGGCAGATCGCGGTAGGAGCGCACGGCTGCGCCGACGTGCCCGGTGACGACCTCCTCGTGGGTCAGCGCCAGGACCATGTCGGCTCCGCGGCGGTCCTTGAGCTTGAATAGCTCCTCGATGGCGTAGCGCCCGGTCCGCCGCCAGGGCTCGGCCGGCTGCAGCACGGGCATCAGCATCTCCTGCCCGCCGATCGCATTCATCTCCTCGCGGACGATCTGCACGATGTTCTGGTGCACGCGCCATCCGGCGGGCAGCCACGACCACAAGCCGGAGCCGACCTGCCGGATCAATCCGGCGCGCACCATCAGCTTGTGCGACAGCGCCTCGGCGTCGGCGGGAGGGTCACGCTCGGTCGGAAGGAAGTAGCTGGAGAGACGGGTCATCGTGGGCGCGAAAGCCTACTGGCGGCCATCTGATAGAAGAAGCTACCGACCGAACGTCCGAAAGCGAGGAGCTAGCCGATGGCCTACTCAGTCCCCGATCTCCCCTACGACTACAGCGCGCTCGAGCCGACGATCGACGACGAGACGATGCACCTGCATCACGACAAGCACCACCAGGCTTACGTGACCCAGGTCAACGCCGCGCTCGAGGGCACCGAATGGGCCGAAAGGCCGATCGAGGAGGTCCTCCAAAACCTGGACCGGATCCCCGAGGACAAGCGGAACGCGGTCCGCAACAACGGCGGCGGCCACTACAACCACTCGCTGTTCTGGGAGTGGATGTCGCCCGACGGCGGCGGCGAGCCCGACGGCGCCCTGGCCGACGCGATCAACTCCGCGTTCGGCTCCTTTGACGACTTCAAGGCCCAGTTCAAGGACGCCGGAGTCAAGCGCTTCGGCTCCGGCTGGTCGTGGCTCGTGCACGACGGGTCCGGCCTGGCCGTGGTCTCGACCGCCAATCAGGACAACCCGATCAGCGACGGCAAGACACCGCTGCTCGGGGTCGACGTGTGGGAGCACGCCTACTACCTGAAGTACAACAACCGCCGGCCGGACTACATCGACGCGTGGTGGAACGTTGTCAACTGGCCGAGGGTGGCCGAGCTGTTCGGGAACGTTTCGTAAGGGGCTCTGCCCCGCGGGCCTACTAGCGAGCGGCGCTGTGTATCGCCAGGCGCCTCTCGCTACGCCCGCGTGAAGCGCCGCCCGGCGACGGGCGAGAGCTCCTCATCGAGGCGCACCGGCGCCGAGTCCTCCTCGCGCGCCGCGGCGGCCTCCATCGCCGCGATCCGCTCGGGCGTCATCGCGGTGGCGTCCTCGTTCTCCGACAGCCACTCGCGGGCCTCGGCGGCCCGCGCCTCGTCCCGCACGACCTTCTTACCGGCCGCGTAGTAGCGGTCGATCTCGGCGAACAGCTCGTCGACGAGCCGGTCGGTCGGCACCTTCTTCAAAGGCTCGCCGCGCGAGTAGATCATCCCCATGTCCTTCGCCCCGGTGATGCCGAAGTCGGCGTGGCGGGCCTCGCCGATCCCGTTGACGGCGCAGCCCAGCACCGACACCTCGATTGGGTCCTCGTAGGCCTCCAGCCGGCGTTCGACCTCGGCGACGACGCTGTCCATGTCGAACTGCAGCCGGCCGCAGGTCGGGCAGGCGATCAGCACCGGGCCGCGCTCGCGCAGCTTCAGCGCTTTGAGGATCTCCCACCCCACCTTGACCTCCTCCTCGGCGTGGAACGTCGAGAGGGAGATCCGGATCGTGTCGCCGATCCCGTCGGCCAAGAGCGTGCCCAGTCCGACGGCCGACTTCAGCGATCCCGACCACTTAGTGCCGGCCTCGGTCACGCCGAGATGGAGCGGATACGGGATCCGCTGCGCCAGCAGGCGGTTGGCGGCGATGGTGTTCGGCACCGAGGTCGACTTCATCGACACCTTGAAGTTGCGGAAGTCGAGCCGCTCCATCAGCTCGACGGTCTCGACCGCGGCCGAGACAAGGGCCTCGACCGGGTTGTCGTACTCGAGCTGGCGCAGGTGGGCCGGCAGCGACCCCGAGTTGACCCCGACTCGCAGCGGGATTCCGAGCTCGGTGGCGCGGTCCGTCACCTGCGCGACCTTGTCCGGGCCGCCGATGTTGCCGGGGTTCAGCCGCACGCAGTGCGCGCCGGCGTCGAGCGCCTTCAGCGCCAGCGTGTAGTTGAAGTGGATGTCGGCGATCACCGGGATCGGCGAGTCGCGGACGATCGTCCTCAGCGCCTCGACGTCCTGGTCGCGGGGGACGGCGACCCGGACGATGTCCGCGCCCGCCTCGGCGACGCGCCGGATCTGATCCATCGTCGCCTGCAGGTCGGCGGTCTCGGTCTTCGTCATCGTCTGCACCGCGACCGGCGCGCCGCCGCCGATCGGCACTCCGCCCACCCGAATCTGGCGCTCTGAAGCCATGAGCCCAGTGTAGAGCCACCCCTCCGGGGTCCTGTTTCTGGTGCGTTACGAGTAGGCCTCGGCGAGCGCGGGCGCGACGACCTCGGGGGCGGCGATCTCCCTCGCCCGCGCGATCGCCCGCTCCCCGGCACTCCCATCTCCCCGCAGGCGGCCGATCGCGGCCGCCATTCCGGGCGGATCATCGGGCGCCACCAGCCACTCCTTCGGCACCAGCTCGGGGAGCGCGCCGACGCGCGAGGCCACGACCGGCAGTCCGGCCGCCATCGCCTCTGCGGCCGCAAGACCGAAACTCTCTCCGGAGCGCGAGGGCATCAGCGCCACCGCGGCCCGTTCGCGCGCCCGCGACAGCTCGAGCTCGGCGAGATGGCCGCGAAAGCTGACGTCGGGGAACTCCCGCTCCAGTCGGGCCCGCTCGGGTCCGTCGCCGGCGACGACTAGCGGCACGCCCGCGATCCGGCACGACTCGATCGCCACGTCGATCCCCTTCTCGGGCGCCAGCCGTGAGGTCACGAGCGCGTAGGTCCCGGCCGGGGCGAGCGACAGGGACCCGAACTCGCGCACGACCTGCGGGACCACGTAGGCGCCTGGGACCGGCGCCCCGAGCGCGTGCAGCCGGTCGAGGGCGAACCGGCTGGGAACGACGAACGCATCGACCTGCGCCGCCAGCCGTCGCTGCCACAACGCCAGCGCGGCGCCGTACGCGACCGCCTCGGCCCGCGACCCTCGGCACCCGAGCAGCACGCCGGGCAACGTGTTGCGTCCGTGGCAGCGGGTGCACTCGCGGTCCCGGGTGAAGCACACGCCGACCGCGCACACGAGCCGGTACTGGTGCAGGTGGAGCACGACCTTCGCGCCGGCCTGCCGGGCGGCCGCCAGCGCCTTCCAGCCGAGGCTCGGGTTGAGGTTGTGGGCGTGGACGACGCGGGCCCGGGTCCGCCTGACCGCGCGGGCCACCTCCTCAGGCCGCAGGCCGCCGCCCACCATCCCCGCGGCCGCCTCGGTGCGCCCGAGCAGCGAGGAGTCCCGTTCGAGCAGCTCAGCGTCCTCACCGAGCCGCTCGCGCACGAGCCACATCAGGTCCTCGACGGCCCGCTCCTCCCCGCCCGTCGTCCGGTAGCGGTTGTGGAGGAACAGGATCATGGGCGAAACCTAAGCCCTTGGTAGATCTCGGTCCAGGTGCGAGCGATCGGCTCGTAGCCGAACCGTGCCCGTGCACGATCGGCGAGCGCGTCGCGGTCGACCTCTCCGAGCCGGTCGAGTGCGGCGGAGATCGCCACGGCCAGGCCCTCGGCATCCCGGGGCGCGGCCAGCGCGCGCGGGTCTCCGACCAGCTCCGGAACGTCGCCGACCGACGTGGCGACGGCCGGCAGCCCGCTCGCCATCGCCTCGATCAGCACGCACGGGAGATTCTCGAACAGGCTCGGGAGCACGAACAGGTCGGCCGCGCGCATCAGCTCGGCGACCTCCTCCTTCGGCCGCTCGCCGTGAAAGCGAACGGCGTCTCCCAGCCCCAGCCGCCGTGCTCGTTGCGCCAGCGCGCCGCGGAGCTCGCCGTCTCCGACGATCTCGAGCGTCAGCTCGCGCTCGTCGTGGAGCCTCGCCATCGCCTCGAGCAGATACGCGTGGCCCTTCTTCTCGGTCAGGGTCCCGACGGTCAGCAGCCGCTCTCCGGGTTGGTCCCCGTGACGCTCTCGCGCCGGATGGAACGCGTCGGTGTCGACGACGTTGTCGACCACGCGCACGCGGGCCCGGGGCGACAGCGTGCGCACGTGGCGGGCGAGGTCGTGGCTGACCGGCGCCACAAGGTCCGCGTAGCGGAACGCCAGCCGCGCGGTGAACCGGTCATAGCCGGTGATCAGCCCCCGCTGAAAGCCCGTGTAATGCTCGCTGATCACGACCGGCGCGCCGCTCAGGCGACCGAGCGCCAGCGCCGGCAAGCCGGCCGAGTAGACGTGCGCGTGGACGATCTCGGGCCGCCATCCTTCACCGCGGAGGCGGCCGAGTGCCGACAGCAGGCCGGCGAGCTGCGTCGCCATCGCCGCCGGCCGGAACTCGGGCCGGCGATAGGAGACGCGCATCGTCCTCAGCCCGTCCTCGAGGGCGTCGCCCAGCTCGTACGCGGCGAAGCCGGCCCCCCGGACGGCATCCGAGGCGAGCACCACGACATCGTGCTCGCGCGCCAGGGCATGGGCGTGCTCGCGGCAGAACGCGCCGAACACGGGACGATCGGGCCACGGGTACCACTTGGGGACGACCAGGACGCGCATTCAGCCTGACCCGGTTACTCGCATGCTCCGCACCGCCGCGCTCAGCCGCCCGGCCGACTGCGCGCCCATGATCGCCCCCTGCGGGCAGGCGTAGCGGACCACGTGCCACGCGCACCCCGCGAGGTCCCGGGCCTCCCGGGCGACGCTTGGAGCGATGCCGCGGCGCTCGTTGCTCAGCCGCGCCGCCTGGCCCCGGCGGTACGCCGCGCGCGCCAGCGACAGCAGGTGGGCGTCGTCGCCGACCCGGCGATGGTCGACCTCGGCCGCGGCCAGGTAGGCGATCCGCCCGCCGGCCGCGCGCAGCCGCAGCAGCCACTCCTCCTCGTCGCCGTGGTTCGCGATCGACTCGTCGAACGGCCCAACCCGCTCGAACGCCGTCCTGCGGATGGCCATGTTCGCCCCCCACACGACGTCGGCCTCGCGGTCGTGCCACCCGAGGTCGAGCGTCGTGATTGGCGGCCTCTCCCGTCCGCAGGAGGAGGGCGTCCGGCCCTCGAACCGCGCCCTGATCGGGCCGCCGAAGGCCTCGAACTCCGGGTGGCTCGCGACGCCGTCGCGCACCGCCCGCAGCCAGCGCGCCGGCGCGAACACGTCGTCGTCGAGGAACGCGATCACCGCCCCCACGGACGCTCCCACGCCCGCGTTGCGCGCGGCGTTCAGGCCTCGCGCCTGCGGCTGGCCGAGACACCGATCGCCTGCTCGCTCGACGACGGCGGCGGTGTCGTCGGTCGAGCCGTCATCGACGACGAGCACCTCGTAGCCGGCGTCGAAGTCCTGGTCGGCGAGCGATGCGAGCGCGACCGCCAGGTAGCGGGCGCGGTTGCGCGTCGGGATCACGATCGAGACGGCGGGCGCTTGCATTGCCGTGTCAGGCTACGTGTGTCTGGCACGGCGTGAGCGCACGGGTGCTCGCCGCGGCGCCCGGCCACACCTGAACGTCCGGCGGCACGTCTTCGCCGGCGAGCACGAGCAGGGGTGGGCGCACCGTCAGACGCGGGACCGGCGAGGTGAAGCAGATCAGTGTGTAGTGCTTGGTGTCGACCCGTCCGGCGTACGTGAATCCGGGCGGCGCCGGCGGCGTCGGTTTGCGGTTGTACGGCTCGTCGGCGCGCACCACCGGCCGGATTACCACCACCTCGCGCACGCGCCACCCGCTCTGCGGCATCGATTGCGCGCCCGGGCGGTAGAGGGCCATCGGCTGGTCGCCGAGGTTGGGGGTGACGACGGCCTCACCGGCGATGGGCGCCCCCAGCGCCTTTGCCGCATCGCGGTAGTCCGGGCGCTGCAGCGCCGGGTTGACCGCGCCGTCCACCGTGATCGCGAGCATCAGTGCGGCTCCCACGCTCGCTCCGAGAACGCCTGCGCGGGGGGCTCCGCGGGCCCCCAGGATGATCCCGGCGCCGCTCAACAGCACCGGGACCGCGGCCATCACGTTCTTGGAGATCAGGTAGTGAAGGCCGGCGAGGTCGAGCAGGAACGGCAGCACGATCGCTGCGAGACCCGTGCCGACAGCGAGGACAGCCCCCCGCCGCTCGCGGTCTCGCAGCCGCGGCCAGGCGTACACCATCGCCGCCCCGACGATGACGGCGACGATCACCAGCTGCCAGTTGTGGGTCGGGTCGATCTCGCCGGTCACGAGCTTCTTCGTGACCTCCTTGATGCGGCTGCTGAACGGCAGGTTGGCGATCCACTCGGTCCGGTGGTCGGCCTGCCGGAGCGCCAGCGGCAGCAACGCCAGCCCGACGAGCAGCACCGCTCCGGAGGCGATCACGGCGCCGGGACGGCGGGTGGCCGCCACGAGCCACACCGCTTCGGCGATCACCAGGAACCCGGCGAAGTAGTGGCTGCAGATCGCAGCCGCGGACGCCAGCGCCCATAGAACCAGACGGGATCTGTCCGGACGCTCGAGCGCGCGGACGAACGTCCAGAACGACAGCGCGCCGAGCAGCGCGAGCAGCGCGTACGTCCGCGCCTCCTGCGAGTACCAGACGAGCAGGGGGTCGACGGCGACGAACAGCGCGGCGTACAGGCCGGCGCGGAACGAGCCGAACCGCTTGCCGATGAAGAACGCCACCAGTATCACCAGCGACCCGAACAGCGCCGAGAGCGAGCGGATCCCGACCGGGCCGAGACCGAAGACCTTGCTCCACAGCCACGCGAGGATGTAGTACAGCGGCGGCGAAGACTCGGTCCGGGGGATCGTCCGGAGCATGTGGCCGAACGAGCCGTTGACGACGATCCCGACCGTGAACGACTCGTCGAAGTCGAAGCTCTGGACGCCGAGCGTCGCGAACCGGATCGCCGTCCCGAGCGCGATCACGGCGATCAGCAGCGCGACATCGCTCCGTCGCGCGTCTCGCATCGTCGCTACCGGCTCCGGCGGCGCCGGAGCGCCAACCCTCCGAGGATGGCCGCCGCCAGGACCAGGACCACCAGCACCACGAGCAGAGGCGTGGGCAGAAACGAGCTGCCGGAGGACCCGCCGCCGGCCGATCCGCTGCGGTGGAGCTTTCCTTCCTGCGTGAGCAGCGCCCGCTCGATCACGTCGCGACAGTCGGTGTATTCCGCGACCTCGGCCGGGATCGTCTTCAGCGCGTCCTCGAGCACCGGGACGCTGTAGGTGCGGGTCAGCGACAGGTGCTTGTAGCAATCGGCGATCACCTGGGCGCCGGTCGACGCCCCGGCGGGTGGGGCGGCACAGAGGCCCGTCGCGATCGCGACGAGCGCACTGACCAGCACGATCAATCGATAACGGCGAATGGTCGGGCGCAAGACTAAAAAGAGGTCCCGGGGAGGGTTGGCGACACTAGCAACTGCAGGCGATTCTTAGGCCGGGTGCCGCCTGGGGAGTGCCGACTCGCTAGCTTCAGGGCCGCTTCCTGTGCCCCGCCTGAGCCTGCATTTCCAGCGAATCCGCGCGCCTGTCCTCGGCGCGCTCGTTGTACTGCTGGCACCACTCCTCGGCGGCTGCGGTGGCGGCTCCGCCGCTCCGCCCGACGTCGTCGCGAAGTCCCGGACAGCGCCGCTCGAGTCCATCTTCCAGGCTGATAACCAGCTCCTGACCGATCCGGCGGGCACGCTCGAGGAGCTCCACCGCCTCGGGGTGGAGCGGATCCGCGTGTTCGTCCCGTGGGGCGCGCTCGGGACGCGGACGCCGATCGCACCCGACGCTCTCTCACACAGGGCCCCGGTGAACTTCGACGCCACAGATCCGGGCGCTTACCCGGCGGCCAGCTGGGCTCCGTACGACGCGATCGTCCGCGAGGCCACCGCGCGCGGCATCGGCGTGTACTTCACGGTCGCGGGCCCCGCGCCGGTATGGGCCACGGAGCCGGGAGAACCACCGGGCACGGCGAGCGCGCCCAGCCCGATCGGGGTGTGGAAGCCGTCGGCGTCCGATTTCGGCGAGTTCATGCGCGCGGTCGGCACCCGCTACAGCGGCCACTACCCGGATCCTCTGCATCCGGGTCGCGATCTGCCCCGCGTGAGCTTCTGGGGGATCTGGAACGAGCCGAATCTCGGCATCGACATCGCCCCTCAGGCGATCGACAGCGGCAAGCTCGAGGTCTCGCCGGTCTATTACCGCCAGATCGTCGACGCGGCGTGGACCGCGCTGCAGGCGACCGGCCACGGCCACGACACGATCCTGATCGGGGAGCTCGCCCCCGACGGCGCCACCGTCGGCCCCGTCCCTGGGGATTTCGACATGATGGCGCCGCTGCGCTTCCTGCGGGCGCTCTACTGCGTCGACTCCTCCTATCACCCGCTGCGCGGCCTCGCCGCCTCGCAGCGCGGCTGTCCGACAACCGTGGCCGCCTCCGCGCACTTCGTCGCCGAGCACCCCGAGCTGTTTCACGCCACCGGCGTCGCAGACCACCCCTACTCGCAGGGGCTCGCGCCCAACCAGGCGCCGCCGCTGGAGCCCGACTACGCCGAGTTCGCCGACGTCCCCAACCTCGAGAAGGCGGTCGACCGCCTCCAGGAGGCGTACGGCTCGGGCACCCGCTTTCCGATCTACTCGACGGAGTTCGGCGAGCAGACGAACCCGCCCGAGACGCTGATCAGGGCCCTGGCCCCGCCCACCGCGGCCTACTACATGAACTGGGCCGAGTACCTGAGCTGGCTCAATCCGCGGATCCGCTCCTACGACCAGTATCTGCTGGTCGATGCGCCGAACGGGACCTTCTCGACCGCGCTCGAGTTCGCGAGCGGGGTCCCCAAGGCGACGTACGCCGCCTATCGGATGCCGCTCTACTTGCCTGCGACGACGGCTGGCCACGGCCAGAAGCTCGAGGTCTGGGGCTGCGTCCGCCCCGCCCATTACGCCCAGCTGTCGACCGGCCGGGCCCAGCAGGTCGAGATCCAGTTCGCACCCGCGTCCGGCGGCCACTTCAGCACCGTCCACGTCGTGCCGCTCACCGGACCCGGGTGCTACTTCGATGTCGTGGAGCGATTCCCCGGGAGCGGCACGGTGAGGCTCCGCTGGTCCTATCCCCACGGCCCCGCCATCTACAGCCGGAACGTGCGCATAACGCTCCACTAGCCGGCGTCCGGCTTCTGCGAATCGCGCAACTTCGGCGAGCAGGGACGTTTCCTAAGGCATGCGGTTCCCTCGACGTGCGCTGATCACGACCCTAGCCTCGCTCGCCTGTGCGGCGCTTCACCTGCTCGGGGCGCCGGCGCCGGCCGCGGCCTCCACGCGGCAGGTGGCGATCATCGAGGACGACATCCACATGCTGCGGGACCCACTGGCGACGCTCCGGACGTTTCGCTCGCTGGGCGCCGGAATCGTGCGCGTGTTCGTCAACTGGGCCGCGATCGCGCCCGACTGGACCTCGACGCGGGAGCCGGCCGGGTTCGACGCCTCCGATCCCGCTGCCTATCCCGACGGCGCCTGGGACCGCTACGACGCGATCGTCCGTGACGCCGAGCGGGAGGGGCTCGCGATCGACTTCGTGGTCACCGGCGGCTCGCCGCGTTGGGCCGACGGCCGCGGGATGCCGAGCCACGCCGTCACCAATCCCAACCGCGCGTGGTATCCCTCGGCCGCGAAGTACGGAGCGTTCGTCCGCGCCGTGGCCACCCGCTACAGCGGCGACTACCCGGACCCCGAGGATCCGGGCCAGACGCTCCCACGGGTCAGCTTCTGGTCGATCTGGAACGAGCCCAATTTCGGCGAGGACCTCGGACCGCAGGCGGTCGATGGCTCGACGATGTTCGTCGCCCCGGCCATGTACCGCAGCCTCGTGAGCGCCGGCTGGAATGCCCTGCAGGCGACCGGCCACGGCCACGACACGATCCTGATCGGCGAGCTCGCCGCGCGAGGGCTGGTCGGCAAACCCGATGCCGCGCACCCGGGAGGGCTCCCCGGGGACTTCTCGCAGACCAAGCCGCTGCCGTTCCTGCGCATGCTGTACTGCGTCGACCCGAACTTCCACGAGCTCCGGGGCTCCGCGGCGAAAGACCTCGGTTGCCCGACGACGGCGGCCGGCTCACAGGCGTTCCGCCGCGGGAACCCCGCTCTGTTCGGAGCCACCGGCGTTGGCGATCACCCCTATCCCGGCGATGAGCCGCCGACGAAGGACGCCTCCCGGGACCCGAGCTTCGCCACCCTGCCGAAGTTGCCGAATCTCGAGGCGGAGCTCGACAGGCTCCAGCGCATCTACGGCTCGCACCGGCGCCTCCCGATCTACAACGACGAGTTCGGGTACATCACCCATCCCCCCAACCGCGACCGGTTCGTCTCGCCGGCGACGGCCGCGTACTACATCAACTGGGCCGAGTATCTGACCTGGCGAAACGCGCGCGTGGCCTCAACCGGTCAGTACCTGCTGTTCGACCCGGTCCCGACGAAGCTCGCGCCGGGGGGCGGCTTCGCCAGCGGGCTGGTGACGTGGAGGGGTGAGCGCAAGCCCGCCTACACGGCCTACCGCCTGCCGATCTACCTGCCGCGGACCTCGGTGCGCCGCGGACGCACGCTGCTGGTGTGGGGGTGCGTGCGCCCGGCGCACTACGCCGCCCTCGACACCTCCGACCCGCAGTACGTGCGCATACAGTTCGCCCGCCGGCCTCGCGGCCCGTTCACGACCGTCAAGCAGATCCGGATCACGAACCCCCGCGGTTACTTCGAGGCGCGCGTCTCCTTCCCGGCCAGCGGCACTGTCAGGCTGAGCTGGAGCTACCCGGCCAACGACCCGCTGTTGCCGAACGGAAGAACGATCTACAGCCGGCTGCAGGCGATCACCGTCCGTTAGGCTCAGTCTGACGCCGATGTCCGCCGGATACCATTCATCCGGGGTTCCTGCGTGGGTGTGGAGAACTCATGACGCCGATGGTGAGAGACGGCTCGACGGCGCTCGTGTTGCATGCCGTGAGGCCATCGTGCACGTAAACCGCCCCTCGCACATCGCGCAATCGAACCCTCTTCGGCCCGATTCTTTAGATCCGGGCGACTGGCTCTTTAGTGGGTGCCTTAGCGGTGTTTAGCCGGTCTATCCGGCGTACATCGCCTCGATCTCGGCTTCGTACTTGGCCAAGATCGGCTTGCGCTTGAGCTTCATCGTCGGCGTCAGCTCGTCGCCGCCCGGAACCCAGTCGCCCGGGACGATCGTGAACTTCTTGATCTGCTCGACGCGGGCGAGATGGCTGTTCGCCTCGTCGATCCCTGCCTGGACCGCCTGCACCATCTCCGCCTCGCTCGCGAGCTCTTCGAGCGAGTAGCCCTCGAGCCCGTGCCGGGTACCCCACTGCGGCGCGAAGTCGGCGTCGAGCACGATCAGCGCGGTGTTGTACGGCCGCCGGTCGCCGATGCAGATGGCCTGACCGATGAGCGGGCTTCCGGTCTTGATCGCCGCCTCGATGTTCGCCGGCGACATGTTCTTGCCCGCCGAGTTGATGATCAGCTCCTTCTTGCGGTCGACTATCTTGAGGTATCCGTCGTCGTCGAAAGTCCCGATGTCGCCGGTATGCAGCCAGCCGTCGGAGTCCAGCACCTCCGCCGTCTTCTCCGGCTGGTTGCGGTACCCGAGCATCACGAACGTTCCTCTGATCAGGACCTCGCCATCGTCGGCGATCTTCAGCTCGGCGCCCGGCGCCGGCGGGCCGACGGTCCCGATCTTGACCTCGCCCGGCCGGTTGCAGGTCCCAAAGCCGCACGTCTCCGACATCCCCCACAGCTCGGCGAGCTCGATCCCGAGCGCGTGGAAGAACTCGAGCACTTCGATCGGCGTCGGCGCGGCGCCGACGTTGACGGCGACGACCTGGTCGAGACCGAGCATCGCCCGCACCTTCGAGAACATCGCCTCGTCGGCCTGCGCGACCCGCGCCTCGAGCTCCTCAGGTACGGGCTCGCCGCGCTGCTTGAGCCGGACCCGCTCGGTCGCCGCCTGGATCGCGTCCTGGATCGGTTTGCGCTGCTCCTCGGGCTGGGCGGCCTGCATCGCCTCCAATCCGGCCTTCAGCTTCTCCCAGATCCGCGGGACGGCGAAGAACCACGTCGGATGGACCTGCGGCAGGTACGAGAGGACCTCCCGCGGGTTCGGGCAGGTTGTGATCGACCCCGCGAAGATCACCGGCAGGTAGTGGTGCGCCATCCGTTCGGCAATGTGGGCCGCGGGCAGCCACGAGATCAGCCGGCCGCCCGGCTCGAGCGGGATGATCTCCTCGGTCGCCTTCGCCGCGGCCATGATGTTCCGGTGCGAGAGCTGGACGCCCTTCGGCGGCCCGGTTGTGCCCGAGGTGTAGATCAGCGTCAGGTGATCGTCCGGGCTGATCGCCGCGGCCGCCGCCTGGACGTCGAAGCCCGGGTTTGACCCCTCGACCTCCGACAGCGACAGTATCCCCGGCTGTGCGTCCCCATCGACGACGATCAGATGCTCGAGCTCCGGAAGGCCCTTCCGCGCCTCGAGCATCATCGGGAGGTGGGTCTGCTCGACGACCGCAACCCTCGTCGCCGCGTCCGTGCACAGGTACCGGATCTCCTCGGCCGGATAGGTGACATAGATCGAGAATGGCGTCCCCCCGAGCATCGCCGTCGCCAGGTCGACGATGTGGAACTCCGGGCGGTTGCCGAGCATGATCGCGACGGTGTCCCCCCGGCCGACGCCCAGCTTCGCCAGGCCGCCGGCGAGCGCATCCACGCGCTCCAGCAACTCCGACCAGGTCAGGGAGATCGTGTCGTCCGGTGTCCGTACCGCGACGATGTCCGGATTGTTCGCCGCCGTGCGCCGCAGCGCCTCGGTCATCGTCGGGGCATCGGCCGAACGCCCGACGGATGCCGCGATCGTGCTGCTCTCCATTCTCTCCTCCGCGTCCTCGGTAGGGGTTGTGCCCGCAGAACGCTATCGCAGCGCCCGCAAGCTAATGGACGTTGAAGCCGCTCCCGGTCAGCGTCGAGATGTCGTTGCTCAGGCCGATCGCGAAGATCAGCAGAATCAGCACGAAGCCGACGACCCCGGCCCGCTCCATCACCTCGAACGGAATCCGGCGGCCGCGGATCTTTTCGGCCAGCGCCCAGAACACATGCCCTCCGTCCAGGGGCAGGAACGGGAACAGGTTGATGATCCCCAGCGACAGTGAGATCAGCGCCAGGACCGACAGCGCGAGCGTGGTGCTGGTCGCGAACGATTGCTGGGTGATCTTGTAGCCGCCGACGACGCTATTGAGCTTCTTGCGCTCCTGGGGCTCGAAGATCTTCGCGATTACCGAGACGGTCTGCGTGGTCACGCTCCATAGCCCGCTGACCGTCAGCGATGCCGCATGGACGGGCCCGACCGACTGCTGCGCCGAGCCGAACTCGAAGCCCACCAGCGGGCGGTGATCGGCGGCGTTGTAGCGGGGCCGGAGCTCGAACGTAACGAGTGTCCCGTTGCGATCGACGACGATCTTTGCCGGCGTCATCGCGACGCACCCGTTGACCTGCGCGCCGGCGCACCGGTGGGTCGCCAGCTGATCGCGCAGCGCGTTGGCGCTGCCCGTGACGCCGTCGACGGACACGAGCCTGTCCCCGGGATGCAGCGCGGTGGCAGCCGGCGTCCCCTTGGTCACCGCGATGACCTTCTTCGAAGCCACGACCTCGCCGTTTGACAGGAACAGGACCCACACGATCGCGAACGCGACCAGCAGGTTGACCGCTGGCCCGGCCAAAATCACGACGATCCGCTTCCACACCGGCTGGTTGTAATAGGCGCGTTGGTTGATGGCGTCGACCCGGCGCTCGAGCTCAGCGATCTCTGCCCGCAACTCCGTAGCTTCAGCTGCCAGATCGTCCGCGCGCCCAGGGTCGTCGGTAGGGGAGGCCTCGAGGTCCTCAAGCCTCCGCTGCAGCCCGTCCCTTGCCTCGTCCAGACGAACCGCCTCGGGAGACTGCTCGTGCGGGTTCATCCCGGTGATCTTCACGTAGCCGCCGAGCGGGATCGGGGCGATCCCGTACTCCGTCTCGCCCACGCGCACCTTCCACAGCATCGGCCCGAAGAACAGCGAGAACCGCTCGACCCTCATGCCGACGGCCTTGGCCGCGGCGAAATGGCCGGCCTCGTGGAGGATGACCAGGGCCGCGATACCGAGGAATGCCAGCAGATAGGACATGTGGAGCTCTTAGTGTGGCAGGGCGATTCTGCTGCTTAGTGGACTCTTATGCGGCTGTTATGCCGTTACCGCGCCTGTGCGGTCGCCCACGCCTACGCCGTCGCCCGCGCCGCCACTAGCTCCCCGGCCAGTCTGCGAGCCTCGGCGTCGGCCTCACCAAGCGACTCGAACGAGTGGACATGTTTGCTGGGGAGTGTTTCGAGCGTCTCCTCGATAACTTCAGCGATCTCGAGGAACCTCAACCGTCCGCCGAGGAATGCGTGGACCGCGACCTCATTGGCGGCATTCAGCGTGCACGGCGCCGTCCCGCCGGCGAGCGCCGCTTCGCGCGCCAGGCGCAGGCACGCGAACGTCTGATCATCGACTTGCTCGAACGTGAGCGCGCCCACCTCGACCAGGTCCAGCGGCCTCACCGGAACGTCGATTCGGTCGGGGTAGTTGAGCGCGTAGGAGATCGGCACGCGCATGTCCGGATAGCCCAGATGGGCCAGCGTCGCGCCGTCGCACAACTGAATCAGGCTGTGGATCAGCGACTGCGGATGGACGACGACGTCGATCTTCTCGTAGGCGACCCCGAACAGGTGATGGGCTTCGATCACCTCGAGCCCCTTGTTCATCAACGTCGCCGAGTCGATCGTGATCTTGCCGCCCATCTCCCACGTCGGGTGGGCCAGCGCCTGCTCGACCGTCACATCCTCGAGCTCCGCCGCGCCGCGGCCCCGGAACGGGCCGCCCGACGCGGTGATGATCAGCCGCTCGACGGTCCCCGGCCGCTCGGAGCCGAGCAGCTGGTGCAGCGCCGAATGCTCGGAGTCGACCGGGATGATCGCGGCGCCTGTCGCCTCGGCCAACGCCATCACCAGCTCTCCGCCGACGACCAGCGACTCCTTGTTGGCGAGCGCCAGGTCGATCCCCTCACCGAGCGTCGCCACCGTCGGCACCAACCCGGCGGAGCCGACGATCCCGTTCAGGACCATGTCGCACTCGTTCTCGGTGATCAACTTGACGAGCCCGTCCGGGCCGCCCAGGACCTGGCCCGCGGTCCACGCCTCGGCCGCCCGCGCGGCCGCGTCGGCGTCCGCCAGCGCGAGTCGCCGGACTCCGTATCGGTGCGCCTGCTCGAGCAGAGGCTCCCACGCGGTCCCGGCGCTGAGCCCGACCACCTGCAGCTCGCCGGCGCTTCGCGACACCACGTCGAGCGCCTGAACTCCGATCGAGCCCGTGGAGCCGAGGATCACCAGTCGGCGTGGCACGGCTCGATTGTAGGTCGCGCGAAAACGTGCGCAGTCCAGGCGCTAGCGCGCTTTCGCCTGCCCTTTTGGTTCGGTTTGGCGAGTTGGTCCGTCTGGGTCCCCTGGCTCGATGGCTTTCGACTCAGAGCTTGCTGGCGCTGTGCGCCCGCGGTCCCTGGCTGGTGGGCGACTCGGCAAACGGCGCTGGGGAGGAAGGCGACGGGCGCCGCGGGCGACTCCGGAATCGTTCGCCTCCGCCACCGCGAAAATCGACCCCGCGCGACCCTCCAACCAGAGGTGGGGTGGATAGCGTCGACATGGCGCACACGAAGCGCCGCGCGCATGATTAGGGGTCAGCGCGAGGGAGATTCTGTCGATTGCAGTCCGCGACGTCGGTGGGCGGGCGGCTCGGCAAAACGCAGCAGGGAAGCGGGGAGATCGAGCGCGACCCGCCGTCGCCCACCCGCCGGGCGTCCGTGGCCCGACCCCCTCGCACGTCAGTGCATCACGCCAACCCACACGTAGTAGCCGGCCACGACCGTGAAGATCACCGCGTCGAGGCGGTCGAGCGCGCCGCCGTGCGCGCCGAACAGCGTGCCCGCGTCCTTCTGCCCCGCGTTGCGCTTGACCAGGGACTCGAACAGGTCCCCGATCGGGCCCAGTACGGCGACGGTGATTCCGAGCAGCAGCGCGTCGCCCGCGTGCAGCCAGGTCTGATACAGCGCCGAGAAGAACACGGCCAGGACCGCGATCAGCATCCCGCAGAACAGCCCTTCGACGGTCTTGTTGGGGGAGATCTGCGGCGCCAGCGGCCGTCGCCCGAACATCCGGCCGCCGATGTAGGCGGCCGTGTCCCCGAGAAACGTCCCGATCAGCACGTCGATCAGGATCCCGTTTCCGTGCGGGAGCTGGCGGAGCAGCACGGCGTGCGCGAACGCCAATCCGAGCCAGAACACGCCGAGCAGCGTGCCGGCGATCGCGACGGTGGCACCGGTGGTCTTCGGACGGACCATCACGAACAGGACGAGCACCGGCAGCGTCGCGACCGCCACCTCCATCACGTCGCGGATCGTGCCGTACCGAGCCGCGAGCACCATCGCCGCGAGCGACGCGAAGCCGACCGCGGGCAGCGGCTTCCACCGAGCGAGCAGCCGGTACAGCTCGTGCATGCACACCCACCCGATCACGATCATGAACACCGCGAACGGCAGGCCGCCGAAGTCGATGAACAGGATCGCCACGATCGCGGCCGGGACGGCCACGATGATTCGCGCCAGGAGGTCCGATCCCCCGCTCGGCGGTCGCTGGCGGGAGTGCCGCTGCTGGGGCTCAGAGCGCGGACGCACGTATTCCGGGCTCGAGCGCCTCCGCCCCTGCGCCACCGCTAGCGCCCCCCGAATCGGCGCCTGCGAGCGTTGAACTCTCCCAGGCTCTGTTCGAACGCCTGGCGTGAGAAGTCGGGCCACAGCTCGTCGCGGAACACGAGCTCGGAGTACGCCCCCTGCCACAGCAGATAGTTGGAGATCCGTTGCTCGCCGCTCGTGCGGATGATCAGGTCGGGGTCGTGCATCTCGGGTGCATACAGGTGCGCACGGAACTCGTGCTCGTCGTTTCCGGTAAAGGTTCGCGCTGCGTCAACGATCTCCGCCCTGCCCCCGTAGTTGAACGCGACGAACAACGTGATCCTGGTGTTCTCGCTGGTCACGCCCTCGGCCCATTCCATCCGCTCCACCAGGCGCTCGGGCACCGGCGGGGTTCGGCGGCCGATGAAGCGCATCCGGACGCCCTCGGCGTCCAGCTCGGGCGTCTCCGCCTCGATCCGGCGGGCGAACATCTCCATCAGCCCCGCCACCTCGTCCTCGGAGCGCCGCCAGTTCTCTGTCGAGAACGAGAAGACGGTCAGCTCCTCGATCCCCAGGTCGACCGCGTCGCGCAACCGGGCCTTGACCGTGTCGGCGCCGGCCTCGTGGCCGGCCACGACCGGGAGGCCCCGCTGCTTCGCCCAACGGCCGTTGCCGTCGGTGATGATCGCGACATAGCGGGCCTTGTCCTCGGCCACGCTAGACCTCGAGGATCTCTTCTTCCTTCTGCTTGAGCGCTTCGTCGAGCTCCGTGATCCGCCCGTCGGTGACCTTCTGCAGCTCGACCTCGGCGCGGTGCTCGTCGTCGGAGCCGGCCTCGCCGGCCTCCTTGAGCTCACGCAGATCGTGCATGACGTCGCGGCGAATGTTGCGAATCGCCACGCGGCCCTCCTCGGCGATGTGGCGCACGACCTTGACCAGCTGACGCCGGCGCTCCTCGGTCAGCTCGGGGATGCCGAGCCGGATCAGGTTTCCGTCGTTGTTCGGCGTCAATCCGACGTCGGACTCGAGGATCGCGCGCTCGATCCCCTTGATCGAGCTCTTGTCATACGGCTGGATCGTCAGCAGCCGGGCCTCCGGGGCGCTGATCGTCGCCAGCTGCCGCAGCGGTGTCGACGTCCCGTAGTAGTCGACCGTGATCCGGTCAAGCAGCGCCGGGCTCGCCCGCCCCGTGCGGACCGAGTTGAACTCATGGCGGATCGCCTCCACCGACTTCGCCATCCGCTCCCGGGCGTCCTGGAGCAGCCCGTCGATCAGCTCCGGATCCGTCATGTTCTCACCAACGTGCCCACTCTCTCGCCGGACACTATCTTGTCGATGTTGCGCCCGTCGGCCATGTTGAAGACGACGATCGGCAGATTGTTGTCCATGCACAGCGCAAACGCCGTCGAGTCCATCACCTGCAGGCCGCGGGTGAGCGCGTCCTTGTGGGTGATCTCCGGGATGAACTCGGCGTTCGGGTCTTTGGCCGGGTCGTCGGTGTAGACGCCCTCGACCCCGTTCTTGGCCATCAGCACGACCTCGGCGTGCAGCTCCGCGGCCCGCAGCGCCGCCGCCGTGTCGGTGGTGAAGAACGGGTTGCCGGTACCGGCGGCAAAGATCACGATCCGGCCCTTCTCCAGGTGGCGCATGGCGCGGCGCCGGATGTAGGGCTCCGCGACCTCCGAGATCGTGATCGCCGACTGCACCCGCGTCGCGATGCCGTCCTTCTCGAGCGCGTCCTGGAGCGCCAGCGCGTTGAGCACGGTTGCCAGCATCCCCATGTAGTCGCCGGTGGCCCGGTCCATGCCCCGTGCTGCGGCCGCCAGTCCCCGGTAGATGTTCCCGCCGCCGACGACGATCGCCACCTCCACGCCGCGGCCGTGCACGGAGGCGACCTCGCAGGCAATCGCCTGCACGCGCGCAGGGTCGGTTCCGTAGTCCAGCTCGCCCATCAACGCCTCGCCCGACAGCTTGAGCAGGATGCGCTTGTAGGCGGGCGCTGTGGCCGAGTCTCCGTGCACTACTAGCCGCCCACTGCGAACCGCGCGAACCGCCGGATGACGACGTTCTCACGGGTCTCACTGGCGATCTCGGCGCGCAGCTGCTCGATCGTCTTCCCGCCGTGCTTGTCCTCGTTGACGTGCTTCTGACGGAGCAGCACAACCTCGTCGAGCCACTTGTCGAGCTTGCCGGCGACGATCTTCTCACGGACGTTCTCGGGACGGTCGGCGGCCTGCTCGGTCGCGATCCGCTCCTCGCGCTCGCGATCCTCGGCTGGCACTTCGTCCTCGCTGACGGCAATCGGCGCCGCGGCGGCGATGTGGAGCGCGAGGTCGCGCGCGAACTCGATGAACTTCTCGTTGCGCGCCACGAAGTCCGTCTGGCAGTCGACCTCGACCAGCACGCCGATCTTGTTCCCGGCGTGGATGTAGCTCTGGACCACGCCCTCGCTCGCCTCGGCATCGGCGCGCTTGGCCGCCTGGGCGGCGCCCTTCACGCGCAGGATCTCTTCGGCCTTGTCGAAGTCGCCACCTGCCTCGGAGAGCGCCTCGCGGCACGCCAGCACGCCCGCTCCCGTCCGGTCGCGGAGCGCCTTCACGTCCTTGGCGCTGATGTCCGTCATGCCCCCTCCTCGGTGCTCTCCGAAGCCTCGGCCACCGGGGCTTCCTCCGCCGGCGCCTCGTCGGCCGCCGGCGTGGGCTCTTCAGCCGCCGGCGTGGGCTCTTCAGCCGCGGGCGCCTCTTCCGCCGGGGTCTCGTCGGCCGCCGGCGCGGCCTTTTCAGCCGCCGGCGCCTCCTCGGCGGGCGGGGCCTGTTCGGCGGGCGGGGCCTCGTCGGCCGCCGGCGTGGCCTCTTCAGCCGCAGGCGCCTCTTCCGCCGGCGCCTCCTCGGCGGGCGGGGCCTCTTCGGCTGCCGGGGCCGCCTCAGGCGGTGCCGCGGCTTCCTGCGCCGGGGGTTGCTCCGC
>Ga0116216_10000394_pt1 | contig 36739 bp, 34 predicted proteins | sample Sb_taG_11_FD_89696 | JGI IMG/M metagenome (GOLD analysis project Ga0116216, IMG submission 89696) | Peat soil microbial communities from Weissenstadt, Germany - Sb_50d_3_AS metaG | ecosystem: Environmental > Terrestrial > Soil > Wetlands > Peat | place: Germany: Weissenstadt | collected 2010-09-21
GATCTCGTGGTAGCAGTAAACCGGCGGCTCGAAGATGTGCACCATCCAGGCAAGTGCCTTGATGGCCTTCTCGACGCCTGCGCAGAAGCCCCGGGGGGAGGCCAAGAGGACTCGCTCGACCGCCACAGAAGCAGGCTACCGCCACTCGAAGGCACGGCGATCAGAGGACACGTAGGTCCGGGCGGTAGCCTTGGGTCATGCCGGCAGCCCGGGTCGTCTCCGTGGCGCGCCGTTCCCCGGCCCAGCGTGGCGGAATTCGAGTTGGTGACGAGCTGCTTCGGATCGACGGGCGGGCGCCACGTGACGTGATCGAGTATCAGCAGCTCATCGACGCCGAGGATCCCGAGGTGGAGGTCCGGCGCGGCCACGAACAGCTGAATTTGCCGATCAGGAAGCTTGCGGGGGAGCCATTCGGCATCGAGGTGTCCTCGGCCCTTTTCGACCGGGTGAGGACCTGCGACAACCATTGCGAGTTCTGCTTCATCCACCAGCTGCCCAAGGGCATGAGACGCAGCCTGTATATGAAGGACGACGACTACCGCTTGTCGTTCCTGTACGGCAACTTCACCACGCTCACCCGATTCACCGAGCTTGACCTCGAACGCATCCTGACCGAGCGCCTTTCCCCGTTGTTCGTTTCCATTCACTCGACGGATCCCCAATTGCGAGCCCACATGCTCCGCAACGCACGGGGGGCGACGAGCCTGAGATGGCTGAGGGCATTGCTCGATGGTGGAATCGAGGTGCACGGGCAGATAGTTGTCTGTCCCGGGGTCAACGACGGTGCGGCGTTGGAGGCGACCCTCGCCGGAATCGCGGACGAGTATGCCGAGATCGCAACCGTTGCATGCGTTCCCCTCGGCATAAGTCGCCACACCACCGAGCCGGATCTCCGCAACCACAGCGAAAGAGACGCGCAAGACGTCGTCGACCTCGTCGAGGAGTGGCAGGGGCTGTTCCTCTCGACATCAGGTCGCAGGCTCGTCTACGCCGCCGACGAGTACTACCTCCTCGCGAGTCGACCCTTCCCTGCCGCCAGCGTCTATGAAGGGTTCCCACAGCACGAGAACGGCATCGGTATGGCTCGCGCCTTCGAAGAGGCTTTTCGAGGTGATGCGGCGGCCGCGTTCGGCGTGAAGCGGGGCTTCTTCTCGTGGGTCGACGGAGCCCCACCAGAGGGCTACCGCGCCAGACGCTCTTCTCCATCCAATGTTGGCCGTGGCACAGCCACCTGCGTGGTCACCGGCGAGTACGGAGCGCGGGTGCTCGAACCACTCCTGGCTCAGGACCGGTTCGCTTCAGAGGTGCGCCTACTGTGTGTCAGGAACTCCTTCTTCGGTGGGAACATCGCAGTTACCGGCCTGCTCACCGGTGTGGACATATCTCGTGCTCTTGAAGACGAGCCTCGAGATCATCGCTATCTACTGCCCGACGTGTGCCTGTCCGAGGGCAAATTTCTCGACGGCATGACTGTCGCGGATCTTCCCCGGCGCGTGGAGGTCGTGCCGACCGACGGAATGTCGCTTCGGCGCAAGCTCGAAGAGCCACAGGCAGACGGTGGGCTTGTCGTCTTGCCGGCCAGAGACACTGCAACGTCGGCGGAAGCAGGAGCGGCACTCGGGATGCCTCGGTGAGCACTACGGCGCGGGCACAACACGTTGCAGACCAGGCCGCGAAGCGAGGCGGGAAGCGGCTTCCGGTCGTGGCGATCGTCGGGCGGCCGAACGTCGGAAAGTCCACTCTCGTCAACCGGTTCGTCCGGAGGCGAGCCGCGGTGGTCGAGGAGCTGCCTGGCGTGACGCGTGACCGTCTCGAGCTCGAGGCCGAGTGGAACGGTCACCAATTCCTGGTCGTGGACACCGGTGGTTGGATCGGAGGCGGCGACGCTCTCGATGCGAAGGTGGCAGAGCAGGCCCGTCGTGCCATCGAGTCGGCGGACCTAGCGCTCGTGGTCGTGGACGTCACCGTCGGGATCACGACCGAGGACGAGGACGTGGCGAAGCTCGTGAGGCGCAGCGGCACCCCGGTGATGCTCGTGGTGAACAAAGTCGACAACCTGGCACGCGAAGCCGAGGCATGGGAGTTCGTCTCGTTGGGTCTCGGGGACCCGCAGATGGTGAGCGCCCTCCATGGCCGCGGCAGCGGCGACCTGCTCGACGTGGTCGTAGAGCGCTTGGGCCGGCTCACCGGCGATCTCGTCTCGGGCGCCTCCCAAGAACAGTTCCGTCAGGCCGAAGAAGGCGCGAGCGGTGCTATCTCCCGCGCCGGAGCCGACGCCGTGCCGAGAGTGGCGATCATCGGACGACCGAACGTGGGCAAGTCCACGCTTTTCAACCGTCTCGCGGGGCAGGAGCGCTCGGTGGTCCACGACGTCCCGGGCACCACGAGAGATGCGATCGACACCGTCCTGGACACCGAGGTCGGGCAGATCCGTTTCGTGGACACCGCAGGAATGCGTCGACGATCTCGCTCAGCAGAGGGGCCGGAGTACTTCGCAATGGTCCGGGCGCTACAGGCGCTCGACGCGGCCGACGTCGTCCTGCTGGTCATCGACGCAACCGAAGGGGTGACCCACCAGGACCAGCGACTGGCGCAGCGCATCGCTGCCTCGGGTAGTCCCATCGTCGTAGTCATCAACAAATGGGAGCTGCTCGCCACCGACTCGCGAGCAGGCGTGCTCGCAGACCTCGAGGACCGTCTCGCTTTCCTGGGGGAGTCACCAGTGCTCAAGGTGAGCGCCCGCACAGGACTTGGCGCTCACAAGATCCCAGCTGCATTACACAAGGCCATAGAGGCCTACCACCGCCGCATCCCGACCGGAGAGCTCAACCGCGCGCTCGCCTCGATCCAGGCTGCCCATCCGGCTCCCGGTTCACGCATCCGATACGCGGTCCAGGGCGCGTCCGATCCTCCCACCTTCACGCTCTTCGCCACGCATCGGCTCCCCGCCACGTATCTGCGCTATGTCGAACGTCGTCTGCGGGAGGACTTCGACATGGGTCCCACGCCGCTCAAGCTCCGGGTCCGATTGGGGGGCTGAGACATGAGAGACCCGAAGGAGATCAAAGAAGCGCTCAGGACCGCGGCCGAGGGCCCCGGGGAGAAGGGCGCCGCAAAGCTGGCGTCACAGGGAAAGCTCCCGGTGCGCGATCGCCTGGCGCTCCTGCTCGACGAAGGCTCGTTCATGGAGGACGGGCTGCTGGCCAACGCGTTGGCCCGAGACTTGCCCGCCGACGGCGTGGTGACGGGCCGTGGAGCTGTCGAGGGCAGGCCGGTGTGCGTCATGGCCAACGACCCCACCGTGAAGGCAGGGTCCTGGGGTGCGCGCACCGTCGAGAAGATCGTGCGACTCACCGAGTACGCGCTCGTTCACGACCTCCCGGTGTTCTGGCTAGTCGACTCTGCAGGAGCGCGCATCACGGACCAAGTCGAGCTGTTCCCCGGGCGCCGAGGTGCGGGGCGCATCTTCTACAACCAGGTCCGTCTGTCTGGTCGGGTGCCCCAGATCTGCTGCCTCTTCGGTCCGTCGGCAGCCGGGGGGGCATACATCCCGGCATTCTGTGACGTGGTGTTCATGGTCGAGGGGAACGCCTCGATGTACCTCGGGTCCCCACGGATGGCAGAGATGGTCGTGGGAGAGCGCACCAGTCTCGAGGAAATGGGCGGCGCCCGGATGCATTGCACCATTTCGGGGTGCGGCGACAACCTTGCTCCTGACGACCAGTCTGCAATCGAGATGGCGAAGCACTACTTCTCCTACCTGCCCGGGTCGTGGCGCGACGAACCTCCTGTCAGCCTCGCTACGTCGCCGGCGGTGCACTTCGGGCCTGACCTCGTTCCAGCCGATCCAAAGATCTCCTACGACATGCACGATGTCATCGAAGCGGTGGTGGACGATGGCTCCTTCTTCGAGATCAAGCCGGAGTTCGCGAGCGAGCTCCTCGTCGGCTGGGCGCGGCTCGAGGGTCATCCCATCGGCATCGTCGCCAGCAATCCCGCCGTGCGGGGAGGAGTGCTCTTCGTGGACTCCTCGGACAAAGCTGCTCGCTTCATCTGGTGCGCTGACGCCTTCAACGTTCCCCTGCTCTTCTTGGCGGACGTCCCCGGATTCATGATCGGCTCGGCAGTCGAGCGTCAGGGCATCATCCGGCACGGGGCGAAGATGATCACCGCGGTCTCCGAGGCGACAGTCGCGAAGGTCTCGGTGATCGTCCGCAAGGCTTACGGCGCAGGCCTGTATGCGATGGCCGGACCCGGATTCGAGCCCGACGCGTGCATTGCTCTACCGACCGCTGAAATTGCGGTCATGGGCCCGGAGGCCGCCGTCAACGCCGTCTACGCGAACAAGATCGCCGAGATCGCCGATCCCGTGGCGCGAGAGGAGTTCGTCGCAGAGAAAAGGCGCGAGTACGAGCAAGACGTCGACCTGCTTCGCCTCGCGTCGGACCTCGTGCTGGACGCGGTCGTGCCCCCGGAGGAACTGCGGGGGGAGCTCATCGGGCGGATCGCCACTGCCACCGGGCGCGACCGTCGGTTCTCCGAACGCCGTCACGGCGTTCCCCCGGTCTGACCACCTGCGGCTCTCGTGCCCTGGTGTGACACCTGCGATCGGATGGTTCCCGAGCAGGAGCTGACCGACGAAGGGGGCTGCCCGACCTGCGAGGAGCACCTCGTCGAGCGGAAGAAGGTCCCCTGGCACTTCAAGTTGCTCGTGCTCGCGACCGCCGTCTACCTGGGATGGAGGGCCTACCAGGGGATCGGCTGGCTCGTGCACCACCTTTGAGCGCACTACGTTCCTCGGCGCACGATCCCCGAACGGGCAGGCGCGCTCGGGCATAGAGCTCCCTGGGATCAGCCGAAGATCACACCGCCGGCGCGCTTCACGTATTCGACGTGCTCACGCGGGCCCCGCCCGGCGTGAAGGCCGCTTATCGCCAGGTGGGTCGTGGGCTCGAACTGCCCCCACCTTTCGAGCTGCCTGCGCAAGCGCTCTTCTCCCGGATCTTCTCTCGGCTCGACCAGCCCCTGGAGGCCGACTTGGTTCGCATCCCTTCCCGCCTCGCGGGCCGCGCCGACGATCACCGCCCACGCCTCCTCCAGACCGAGGCCTGGTGCCGAACGGGCGATCCAACCGTCTGCGAGTCGACCTATGCGCTCGAGGACGCGTCTTGCGGTGCCCCCGCCCATCCAAAGGGGTATAGGCCGCCTGACGGGACTCGGGAGGATCCCGGCAGCTTCGACCTTGTCAAAACGGCCGTCGAAATCGACGACGTCCTGAGTCCACAGGAGGCGCAGCAGCTCGATCTGCTCCTCGTAGCGCTCCCCGCGTGTCGCGAAGTCCACCCCGAGCGCCTCGTACTCGACGGCGTTCCATCCGATCCCCACGCCGAGTCGGAAATTCCCCCGCGTGAGGACGTCCACCTGTGCTGCTTGCTTGGCCACCAAGGCCGTCTGTCGCTGGGGGAGTATCAGCACACCGGTCACGAGCTCCATGCGGGTGTGGGCGGCGAGAAAGCCGTAGAGCACCATCGGCTCGTGGAATTGGTCGTTCACGTCGTAGTAGCCGTCCCAACGCGGCCTCACCGAGGTGTCCGCCCCGAGCACATGGTCGTAGACGACGACGAACTCGAAACCCGATTCCTCTCCCGCATTCACGAAAGCCACGACGTCGTCCGGATCGGGCCCGATCTCGGTCTGGGGGAGGATCAGTCCGTAGCGCATGGGCGGAGCCTAGAAGGGACCCTCCGTCCCGACTTCGAGGCGGTCAGGCAGGATCAGTAGGCTGAGGGGTCGCAGCGACGGGCTGTGGCGCAGTTCGGTTAGCGCACCGGTCTGGGGGACCGGGGGTCGCCGGTTCAAATCCGGCCAGCCCGACTCAGTAGCCCAGGCCAGACGGCACTTCCTCAGGACTCTGGCGAGGTCTTCGGGTCCTTGGTGGCGAACAGTCTCGTCCCGGCCGCGATCGTCGGGATCCGGTCCTCGGGAAGCCTCGACCACGGCTTCGTCTCCAACTCCTCGGGTGGGTGGGCGAGGATGTCCGAAACGCGAAGCTCCGCGAACGAAGATTGTCGTTCTTCGGGAAGGGCGTGCAGCCATTCGTCGAGCATCCAGCGAAGCGAATAAGCGGGATGAAGAAACGAGGGAAACGTCAAGCGGACTGAGGACACGTCAGGTAGGCGCTCGAAGGCGTCTCGCGCTCCCTGCGGGGTGGCATTGAAGTAGTGCTCGGGATACCCGTGCACGGGTACGAGGAACGGCCAGTCGACTATCACCTGACATCCCGGTCGCACCACCCTCACCAGCTCTTCCACGACCGCGAAGGGGTCCGGAACGTGTTCGAGCACCGCGAGTGCCACCACTCCGTCGAAGACGTCGTCGTCGAAGGGCAATTTGTCGCCGAAGCAGAGGACATCGGTCGAGGGAAGGGCTGCGATCTCGGTATAGACGATGTTCGGCCAGTACAGCGACCGTAAGCCGGCACCGAGGTCCAAGAAGAGCCGGGTCGGACCCGAATCGAACAATGCCCGCAGTTGAGAATCGTAATCATGGGCGCTCACTCGCGCGAAGGGCACGGGCAACCTTGGGTCTCCCTTGGCTCTGTGCATCGAGGCGTTCTTGTCACAGATGGTCGTGGTGTACGGCTCGAGAAGGGACAATGATCCCGGCGACCGCCTAAAGAGCCACTGCATCTTGGCCTCGCGAAGGTCTGCGACGGCCGGCAGAAGTGATGTTCGTAGTTGTCTCCGCCCTTCTCTTCGACCGTGGATGTCGAAGTGCTGTCTGGCAAAAGACAGTCGGTCGGTCGCGGGCGCTTCAGCGTCGACGTCGGCGTTCACGTAGAGGTAGGCCTCGGGATCGAAGTCCTCCGCAGTGGGCTCTGCGCAGAGATGAATCGGCCCGTCGGCCCCTACTGAGCGGTTCCGCCCCGTGAGACGACGAAGGGTGCGGAACACCTCAGAGTCGCACCAACCGTGAGAGACGAGCCACTTGTCGGCGCGACCGAATTGCGCCCCTACCCAACGCTCACGAGGTCGACCACGAATATCAGCGTGTCGTTGGAGGCGATGCTCGGTGAAGGTGATTGGGACCCGTAAGCGAGGCTTGGGGGGATGATCAGCTCGCGGCGTCCTCCGACCTTCATCCCTGCGACCCCCTCGTCCCATCCCTTTATGACCTGGCCCTCACCGAGAGGAAACGAGAACGCTTGTCCACTGTTCCACGACGCGTCGAACTCCGACTTGTTGGTCAACGAGTAGCCGTCGTACTGGACGTTGACAGTGGATCCTGTGGCGGCGGTCGCTCCTGTACCCACGATCAGGTCCCACGCCTCGAGCTGGGTCGGAGCGTTCCCTGAAGGAACTTTGACCTGCGGTCGACTACCGAACGTGCCGGCGGGGGAGAGGTCGGATGAGGGGATCGGAGCGATCCCCGACACTGCCGCACCGAACGCCGCACCCGCAGCTGTGGTGGGAGCTGCGGGGCCTTGCGTGGTCGCCGAGGTCGCCGTGGTGGGGGGGCTCGAGCTCGAGGGAGACGAGCTCGACGAGCAAGCAGCGGTCGCCAACAGGAGCGCTGTAGAGAACGCGGCAATGCCGGCGCGCCTCATAGAGGGGGGAGCGGGTCGCATGAGGGGCGAGGTTAGTGGTGCAGATCGCTTCGGGACTACTCGGCACTGCGACGCTGGGCGAGGATCAGCCGTTCGGGCCGAACCCCGACGATCCCGATGGCAGGATCTCCACCCGGGTTGCGGTGACCGTGTTGCCGCTACGGCTTCCTTGCACGGCGACCTTTGCGCCCTGGAGGACCGAGCTGGCGGAGCCGCTGGTACGGCCGACGTAGTAGGTGGTCGACGACTGCTCCTGCACCGTGACGGTCTGACCGGAGACCGCATCTACCGTGAAGCTCCCCGAACCGACGCTCGAGACTGTTCCGGCGACCACCATCCGTTGCATGACGCCGCCCGCGTTCCCGCCAGCGGGTCCAAGAGGACTGAGTCGATATGGCCCGCCGACCCCCGGGGGCACGACGGGCTTCGATATCGAAACCGCGTTGGAAGTCGAGCTCGCCCAACCCACCGACACGCCGATGACCGCGAGAGCGAGAACGCCCGCGGTGATCCATGCAACGGTCGAGCTCCGAAGGATCTTCCCGACGCCGCCGGCGCCCGGCGGGCCGTATCCCGGCGGCGCGGCGTACCAGCCGGGCGGCGCGTACCCAGGCGGCGGCGGGTACCAGCCCGGCGGGTGGCCCGCACCAGGTCCCGGCTCGCCCAGTGCCGTCGGCTCGGTCGCAGACCCCGGAGCAGCCGGCGAAGCCGGCTCCGCTCGTCCCTGAGGGTCACCCGACGACGCTCGAGCGGCCCCTTCATCCGTACCGCTTTTCTCGGCGGGCCCTTCCGACGGCTCAGACACTTCGTCCACGACAGCCATCTTGCAACGACATCCTGTGGAATCGCTTTGCGGCCCATGAGAAACACCTGAATCCCCGGTGCGTGAGTCCGAGTCTGGGGCCCCATTCGGGCGCCGAGACCTTTCCCTCGTTCGAGCTACTCGGGCGCAGAGAGAAGCCGTTCCCGAAAGAGCCCGAGAACCTTGTCGAGCGCTTCACGCGTGGGATGGCCGGGCTCGTCGACCAGGTGCTCCGTCAGCACCGAATGAGCAGAACGCGGGTTGCCGTGAGGATTGCCGGGAGATGAGTCGATCTCCACCCCCACGAAATTGTCCCCGAGCTCCTCGCGCAAGCGCGCGAATCGTTCCGGTGGCGACACTTTGTCGCCGGTGAAGCGAAGGCCCAGTACGGTCAAGTTTTGCGCCGCGCACTGGCGCTTCACTTCGTCGAGGTCGCTCTGCGACACACCCAGGTCCCTCTTGCGCAGGCGGCCCAGGGGAAATGGAACCGACGGCTGAGACATCACGGGGGCGAGCACAGGAGCGCCGGCGATCATGGCGAGCGCGAAACCTCCGGTGAAGCACATACCGACCACGCCTACCCCAGGACCGCCGCAATCGGCGTGCAACGACCGCGCCAGGGTTCGAAGCCAATCGATCACGGGTGAGGTCTTTCCGGTTGCCATCACGACGAACTCGCGCGACACGCATGCGGGCACGAGGGAGGAGAGGGCCCTGCCGACGGTCGGTGGCGCCCCTGGCTCTCCGAACAGGTGGGGGAGGGCAACGGTGCAGCCCAGATCGGCAACTCGTCTTGCGAACCCGATGACCGAAGGAGTGATCCCGGGTATCTCTGCGATCACGACGACCGCCGGGCCCGTACCCTTCCTGAAAACGGCGCGGGTCTTGCCTTCGTGCGTGAACTCGGTCCTGGTGAAGTCGTCGAGCTCGCTCATCGTGCGGCAATCCTGCTTCAACACGAGTGCGGGTGTCACACCGAGGAACGCACCCCACCTGGTCCTTGCCGCATGCCACGAACACCTGACCTGAGTCCTTTGCGGGCAGTCTCGGGTCCGCCACTCTGCACGGCCCGGCTCTTACGAGTCGGAGACGATGAGCTCTTTGCACCCGGCTCGGCGGTAGCTTGACTGGCGGTGTCCGCATGTCCTTCTTGTGAGGCTGAGAACCCAGAGGGCTACCGCTTCTGCGGGCGGTGCGGCTCGAGCATGAGCGTCCGGGCCTGTCCCTCGTGCGCTTCGTCGAATCCCGAAGGCCAGGCCTTTTGCGGAACCTGCGGGGCCGAGCTCGACGGGTCTTCTTCGATCCCCGGATCCGATTCCCCGACTCCTGCAGGCCCTGCCACGGAGGAGCGAAAGCTCGCAACCGTCCTCTTCGCCGATGTGGTGGGCTTCACGTCGCTAGCGGAGAAGACTGATCCCGAGCTCGTGGCTCGCATGGTCGATGCGGCCTTCCGGGACTTGGGGAAGCTGGTGGCCGAGCACGGGGGGACCGTCGACAAGTACATGGGTGACTCCGTGATGGCGGTCTTCGGAGTTCCGGTCGCCCACGACGACGACGCCGAAAGAGCGGTTGCCGCGGGACTCGCCATGAGACAACTACGCGGCGACCTCGTGTTCTCGGTTGGAATCAACTCCGGCGAGGTGATGTCGACGGCGGTCGGCCGAGGTGACATGACGGTCATCGGTGACACCGTCAACGTCGCCGCTCGCCTGGAAAAGGCGGCAGCTCCCGGAGAGGTTCTTTGCGGCAGGCTTACCGTCGAGCTCGCCGGAGAGGGCGTCAACTTCCGTGAGCGCCAGCCCGTGCTGCTGAAGGGCAAGAGCGAACCTGTCGAGGTCTTTGAGGCGGTCTCCCTGCGTGAGGCCGGGATGGAGGACCCGGCCTGTGGTCCGGCGCTGGTCGGCCGCCAGGACGAGGTCACGTTCCTCTTCTCTCAGTGGCGACGCGCAGTTCGAGACCACCAAGCGCACTTCGTGGTGCTGTGCGGGGAGGCAGGCTCCGGAAAGACGCGTCTGCTGAACGAGCTGGCAAGCGCGGTTGCAGGCGAGGGCCAGGTCGTCCGAAGCGCCTACCCCGCATACGGGTCCATGGGAGGAGCGAGGGTCGCAGCAGAGATAGTCGCCCAGCTCGGCCCGGCAGACGAACCCGACGTGAACGCGCGCGTCCGCTCGGTCGCAGGCGAGATCGACGAATCGCTGCGGTCGATCGACCCTGCAGGAGTGCGACAGGAACAGATTTGGGCGTTCGGCCGCCTGCTGAAGGAGAAAGCGCAGGGCCGGCCCCTTCTCATCTTGATCGACGACATGCACCGCGGCGACGAGCGAACTTTGGAGCTTCTCGGCGAGCTCTCAGGGCGGCTCAGCAGCGTTCCCCTCTTGACGGTGCTGGCGGGGCGCACCGAACCCCCCGACTGGCTCAAACGCTTCAGCTCGACGACGACCGTCCGTCTCGGTCCCCTCGGGCCTCTCGACGCCGGCGCACTCGCGGACGGGTTCGTGCGTGACAAGCCTCTGACACCCGAAGCGGCGGGCTTCCTCGTGGAGCTGGCCGGAGGCAACCCCTTGTACCTGCGCGAGCTCGTGGCCATGGCTCGAGCCCGCGGAATGCTGGTGGACGAAGGCGACTGCTACAAGCTCCATGCACAAGCGGGCATTCCAGCGACGCTTCAGGCTCTCCTCGGCTCCAGGCTCGATGCTCTCGAGCCTTCCTACAAGCTCGTTCTCCAGCATGCAGCCGTCCTCGGGGAAGCCACCGCCGAGCAGGTCGCAGGGCTCGGCTCACCCGATGCAGCACAGGCGCTCGCGTCCCTGGTCGACTCGCGGCTTCTTACCCAGGGCCCCGACGGACGCTTTCAAGCCACTGACTCGCTGCTTCGCGAGGTTGCGTACGAGACGCTCCCGCGCACCACACGAGGGGAGCTCCATCGCAAGGCTGCAGGTGTGTCGACGACACTCGAGGATCGCGCCCGTCATCTGGAGCGTGCCGCCAGATATCTATCCGAGGACGAAGCTCTGGCGGCTGAGGCGGCCGCCGAGCTTGCAGCCACTGGCAAGGAGTTCCTGCAGGCATCGCGGCATCTCGACGCGATGGGGATGCTCGAGAGGGCCGTCGACCTCGGCTCGAGAGAGCCGGCACTGCTGCTGGAGCTGGCCAAGCTCCAGGCCATGTGCGGCAAGGAGGAAGGCGCGTTCGAAACTCTGTCCATGGTTCCGGACGACCCCGCCGATCCCGCGGTGGCTGCGGAGCGCGACCACACCGCAGCGAACGTCAAGGTGTTCACCGACCCTGGATGGGCAGTGCCGAGGCTCGAGGACTCCGCCAGGAGATGGAAGGAGCTCGGGAACGCTTCGAAAGAGGCCTGGGCCCTGGCCAACACCGGCGTCGCTTACTTCTACCTCAGCCGAATGCACGAGGCGGCGACTTACTTGGAGCAGGGCCTCGAGCTGTTCGAGAGCATCGGCGACAGATCCGGCGCCGTCTCGGCGTCTTCGTTCCTCTGCCTCGCCAGGCCGACCGACCCGCGGGTGCCGATGTGGCTGGAAGACGCCCTCCAGTTCGCCGACCAATCGGGAGATCGTTCGAAGAAGATGACGACTCTCGCCACGTTGACCTGGAAGCACTTCTTCAATTCGTTGGCGGGTAGCTCGAGGGACACCGCAGAGGCCGAGGCCTTCGCACTCCGACTGGCCCAGCTCGCCGAAGAGCTCGGAGCAGTCGACATGGCGATCCACGGCTGGGCGCTGCTCGCGATCATGGAGCGACTGACGGGCCGGTTCGAAGAAGCTCGCGAACGCGTCAACTCGCTGCAGCGGCTGTCCGTGGGCGGTCACCTCCACGAACCCTGGCTCTCGTGGGCAGCTAGCTTCTCGGTTGCGGTGGCCAGCGGCGCGTCCGGTGCGGCCCCTCCGTTCCCTCCGGACACCTCGCCCGATCCCGTTGTCGCAATGGCGGGACTGCTCATCGAGATCGAGCTCACCCTTGCCGGCAGGGCCCACGAGGCGCTCGCCCGCTTCGAGAACGTCGGCCCTCCGGACCTCGGAGGTCCGCTCGCCGAGGTGGGCGGTGTGGTCTACGCACTTGCGCTCGTCCTGGCGGGGGATGCGAACTCTGCACTTCCTTGGCTGAACAAGGCTCGCGAGGCAGCCGACGCGCTGGACGCGTACAACGCTTCACTGGCTGCAGCGGCCTTGTGCGCCGAGATCACCGGCGACACGAGCGCGCTTCCCCCGCCTCCCTCGATGGCAGAGAGCTTGAGCGACGCGCTGGTGCTACGGGCCTATGCAGTGGGCGGCGACCGCTCGGCGGCCGAGCAACTTCGCAAGGCCGCCGGTGCTCTTGTGATGCCCGGCCTCTTGGGTGGCCTCTGATCCCACGCTGGTAGCGTCCGCCGCAATGGCTGTCTACGCGTTGGGCGACCTCGTCCCCAAGATCGACCCGCGAGCGTTCGTTCACCCCGACGCGACCGTCATAGGCGATGTCGAGATCGGGCCCGAGAGCACCATTTGGCCCGGAGCCGTCCTGCGTGGCGACTACGGGACGATCGCGGTGGGAGCCAGGTCGTCGATCCAGGATTGCTCGGTCCTCCACGCGGGCCCCGGGTTCCCGACCTTCGTCGGAAACGACTGTGTCGTTGGCCACATCGTGCACCTGGAGGGATGTCGCCTCGAGGACGAGAGCCTCGTCGGGTCGGGGGCGATCGTCCTTCACCATGCCGTCGTCGGGTGTGGGGCCACCGTTGGAGCAGGCGCGGTCGTGCGCGGTGGGACCCACATTCCCCCCGGCGCCTTGGCCGTAGGGGTTCCCGCGACGATCAGGCCCGGCTCCTCTCGAATAGAGATGATCCGCGTTGCCGCGGACGAGTACGTGAGAAACGGCCATCGCTATCGCTCAGAGCTGCGGCGAATGGACTGACGGGCCGCCTGCTCCGACGTCGATCGATTCCCCCCACCCGATACGCAGGTCGAGCCCATGGGGTCGGCCACGCCGTCTTCAGGGCAGGTCACAGCACCGTAACTACCTCGATGTGAGGAAGGGGGTTAGGATGAACCTGCACCTGAAGTGGAGGGAGTCGCCCGTGGTCCCCAACACCCCATATGTCTCCGACACCCCATATGCAGCACGACTTCCGGGGATCGCCGGCGAGTCCTCCGACGAGAGTCAAGGACCCGGCGCCGACGGTTACAGGGGTCCGCAGGTGTGCAAGGTCGTCGGCATCACCTACCGGCAACTCGACTACTGGGCGCGCACGGGACTGCTGCGACCTTCGATAGCAGATGCCCATGGCAGCGGCACGCAGCGGCTCTACTCCTACAGTGACCTGCTCGAGCTCAAGGTCATAAAGCAGCTCCTCGACGGCGGCATCTCTCTCCAGCGTGCGCGGAGGGCCCTCGAGTGCCTGCGCGAGGGGCTCGGAGCGGACCTCGGATCGGCCAACCTCGTCTTGGTGGGGTCCGACTCGGTTCTCGCGAGAAGCGACGGCGAAGTGGTCGACCTGCTCAAGGGCGGGCAGGGGGTTCTGAACATCGTTCCCCTCTCCGGGGTCGTCGAGGAGCTCGACGCTGCGATCATCGAGATCGGGCTTGCAGCTGCAGGCGCCGGAACGTCGAGCGCGCGGATCGACGGCGAGCAGAGGGCAGGGAGCGGTTGACGAACGAGCCTTCGAGCCGGGAGGCCGGTGCGATGAAGGTCAAGTTCGCCCACGACTCGGAGCGTCAGTTCGCCGAGCTCCTCGATTTCTACGGAGTTCGCTGGGAGTACGAACCGGTGATGTTCGTGCTCGAGTGGTATGCCGACGGCACCCCTAAGGCTGCGTTTCGCCCCGACTTCTACTTGCCCGACCACGACTGCTTCGTCGAGCTCACGACCCTCAGCCAGAAGCTCGTGACGCGCAAGAACGCGAAGGTGCGCCGGCTCAGGGAGCTTCATCCTCAAGTCGAGGTGAAGCTGATCTATCAACGCGACTACCTGGCCATTCTCGCAAAGCACGGGCTGTCTCGTCCGTCTTCTCCAGCCGCGTAGGCTTCGGCGCGTGGATCGCCCGGGGCAGTCGGATGCGCCTCAAGGCGCCGCGGGACCCGCCGATCGATCCGAACGAAGCGGTGTCCGACACTCCCCACTGGAGCAAGTCCACCTCGGCCTCGACGCGAAGCTCGTCGAGTTCGGGGGGTGGCTCATGCCGCTCGCGTATCCCTCTGGAACCCTCGCGGAGCACCGCGCCTGTCGCCGGCGAGCCGTCGCATTCGACGTGAGCCATCTCGGCACGGTGCGGGTCGAGGGACCCGACGCGTTCGAACTTCTCCAGATCTCTCTCAGCAACGACCTGCGCAAGATCAGGCCGGGCCGCGCCCAGTACACACACCTCCTCGACGAGTCCGACGCCTCGGTGCTCGACGACCTGATCGTCTGGTGGCTCACGGAGGAGGTCTTCGACGTCATGCCGAACGCCTCCAACACCCAACGGGTGAGAGATGCGATCGGAGGTGAAGACACCACTTCCGGCAGGGCGGTCATCGCCGTGCAGGGGCCCGAAGCTAGGCACCTGCTGTCGGCAGTCTCATCCGAGGCGGCATCCGTCGGCCGCTTCTCCATCGGCTCCTTCGAATGGAAGGGGGCGAGCTGCACGGCGGCCGGCACCGGTTACACGGGAGAGGACGGCGTCGAATGCGCCGTGCCGGCCGAGGTAGCCGAGTCGTTCTGGGAGGCGGTGCTGGCGCAGGGCGTCGTGGCCGCCGGGCTTGGCGCTCGGGACACGCTTCGCCTCGAAGCAGGCCTTCCCCTTCACGGCCACGAGCTCGGCCCGGGGATCACCCCGCTTCAAGCGGGACTTGGCTGGGTCGTCGGCTGGGACAAGGAGCACTTTCGCGGGAAAGAGGCTCTCGAACGAGAGCGCCGGAAAGGACCGGCCAGAACGTTAAGAGGCATTGTGGGCGAAGGGCGCCAACCTCTTCGAGAGAACGCCATTGTTCGCCATGAGGAAGAGGTGGTCGGCAGCGTGACCAGTGGGAACTTCTCGCCGGTCCTCGAACGAGGAATCGCGATGGCATTCGTCGACACCTCGTCCGAAGTCGAGGTTGGCGATGAAGTCGATCTGGAGCTGCGCGGGCGGACCGTGTCGGGCCTCATCACAGCGCTCCCGTTCGTCCGGCCCATCGCGAAGGCCCTGGCGAAGGCGTCCCGATGAGCGGTTACAGCCCTCACACCGAGCAGGAGATCTCTTCGATGCTCGAGTTCCTCGGCCTGTCGAGCCTGGACGAGCTTTTCGCCTCGATCCCCGAAGCGCTTCGGCTCGCCGGTGGAACAGGTCTCGCTCCGGGCGCTCCGGAGCCCGACGTGCTCGCCCACATGCAAGAGCTGGCGGACAGGAACCGTCCCATAGGGCGCGATCTCGTGTGCTTCGCCGGAGGCGGCGCGTACGACCGGGAGGTCCCCCCGGTCACACGTGCCCTCGCATCTCGATCGGAGTTCGTCACCTCCTACACGCCTTATCAACCCGAGGTCGCGCAAGGGGTGCTCCAGGCGCTCTTCGAATTCCAGACCCTCATAGCGCGCCTCTCCGGCGTCGAAGTCGCGAACGCGTCGCTCTACGACGGAGCGGCGTCTCTGGTCGAGGCGGTGAACCTCGCGGCCGCCGCATCCGGAAGATCCCAGGTCTGGGTCTCCCAGGGGGTCAACCCTTCGTGGCGCGCCGTGCTCGAGACATTCGCAGCCGGGACCGGACACGACGTGCACGAAGTCCCACTAGTCGACGGAGCGACCGCGTGGTCTTCGCTCGAGGAGGCAGAAGGTCCTGGAGTCGTGGTCGTCGCGTACCCGAACTACCTCGGTTGCCTCGAGGATCTCGGCGCGGCACGGGATCTTTGCGACCGCACCGGGGCCATGCTCGTCGTGGCCTTCGACCCGATCTGCGCGGGGCTGCTTCGCTCCCCGGGTGACTGGGGAGCCGACGTGGTGGTGGGGGAGGGGCAGCCTCTCGGGATGCCGCTCGGCCTCGGCGGCCCTTACCTCGGGCTCTTCGCCTGCCGCTCCGAGCACGTGAGGCGCATGCCGGGCCGGCTCGTAGGTGAGACGGTCGACGCAGACGGACGGCGCGCGTACGTCACGACCCTTCGCGCCCGCGAGCAGGACATCAGGAGGGAGAAGGCGACTTCCAACGTCTGCACGAACCAGACGCTCATGGCGGTGACGGCTGCCATACAGATGGGCTGGCTCGGCTCCGCCGGCATCGCCGAGGTGGCGACTCGATCAGTGCGGGGTGCTCATTACTGCCGAAGCGCCCTTCTGGGGGTCCCCGGTGTCGAACCTTTGGTGGCTGCACCGGTGATGAGCGAATTCGCCCTGCGTCTCCCGCTCGCTGCCGACACGCTCGTCGAGCGCCTCGCCGACGACGGGTTCCTCGCCGGGATCGCCCTGGACGAGGATTTCGCAGGCGGACACACCGACGGACTTCTCGTCGCCGTCACCGAGCGGCGCACCCGAGCCGAGATCGACCGGTTCGCCGACAGCTTCGCAAAGGCACTGCGATGACCGACGCCCAGGTCCCGATTCGCGCTGCTGGGGGCCGAGCCTCGAGCGCGCCGCTTCTCGGGCGCGACGCCGAACCGACCTTGTTCGAGCTGTCAGAGCCCGGCAGACGTGCCTTTCAGCTGCGCACCACGGGGGTCCCCGAAGTCCCGCTCGACGAGCTCCTGCCCGGAGCCCACAGACGCGATGGCCTCCCGGTGCTCGCAGAGGTCTCAGAGCGCGACCTTGTGGCCCATTTCACCCGACTGAGCCACAGGCAGTTCTCCGTAGACCTCGGCGCGTACCCCCTCGGCTCGTGCACCATGAAGTACAACCCGAAGATCTGCGACACCGTGGCGTCACTCCCGGGGCTCGCCGACGCCCATCCCGGTTCACCCGCCAGCTGCACCCAGGGGTGGATGGCTCTCCTCGTAGAGCTCGAAGAGGCTCTTTGCGCCATCACGGGAATGGCTGCCGCGACGCTGCAACCTGCTGCCGGCGCCGCCGGCGAGCTCACAGGCCTGCTCCTGATGCGCGCCTGGCACGAGGCTCAGGGCCGCCAGAGGCACAAGGTGGTGATACCGGACTCGGCTCACGGCACCAACCCCGCCTCGGTCACCCTGGGCGGGTACGAGACGGTGACGGTGAAGAGCGACCGTCGTGGATGCGTGGACCTCGCTGCACTCAGAGACGTCCTCGACACGGACGTCGCAGGCATCATGCTCACCAACCCGAACACGCTCGGGCTCTTCGAAGAGGACATAGTCGCGATCGCCGGAGCCGTGCACGAAGTCGGCGGGCTCCTCTACTACGACGGTGCGAACCTGAACGCGATCCTGGGCGTGGTGAGGCCCGGCGACATGGGCTTCGACATCGTGCACCTCAACCTCCACAAGACGTTTGCGACGCCTCACGGTGGGGGAGGGCCGGGGGCAGGGCCTGTGGCGGTGTCGGAGCGACTCGCCCCGTTCCTGCCCGGACCGCGAGCCGCCCGAGTCGAACAAGGCACAGACGGTCAAGGCGACAGGTACGAGTGGACGACGCCGCCGAAGACGATCGGCCGTGTGCATTCCTGGCACGGCAACGCCCTCGTATTGGCGCGCGCTCTCACGTACATCCTCGTCCACGGGGACGACGGCCTCCGGGAGGTGGCCGAGCGCGCGGTGTTGAACGCAAACTGGCTCAGAAAGCGGCTCTCGGGCACCTTCGACGCTCCCTACGACCGCCCCTGCATGCACGAGTGCGTACTCTCAGCGGCTTCGCTGAAGAAGAGGACCGGGGTAAGGGCGCTCGACGTTGCCAAGCGGCTGCTCGAAGAGGGCTTCCACGCGCCCACGGTGTACTTCCCCCTGACGGTGGAAGAGGCTCTCATGATCGAGCCAACCGAGACCGAGAGCCTTCAGACTCTCGACGCGCTGGCATCGGCCTTCGAGCGAATCGTCGCTGCTGCGTCCGATCCCGACGGAGCCCAGGAGGCGAAGGATGCCCCGCACGCCACACCGGTGCGCCGGGTGGACGAGGCCTTGGCCGCTCGCACGCTCGTCCCCACTTTCGACGCACGGCGCTGAGCGCGTCGGTCTCGAACAGAGCCGAGGGGTTTACGCGGGGCTTGCGCTTGCCTCAGGTCTTCGCGAGGGCTGCCCGGCGCTCGAAGAGCTCCTCGGCGGCCGCCTGGGCGCGGCTTCTCACCGTCTGTTCGTCCACCGACAGCACACGCCCCGAATCGACGAGCTTGCGGCCGTCGACCCACACTTGGTCGACGTCGTGGCCGGTGGCGGAGAAGACGAGGTGGGCCGCGACGTTGGAGTCCGACCCGTGCAGAAGCGGCGTGAGGTGCAGAGCCCGCAGGTCGACGGTCACGATGTCGGCGCGCTTTCCCGGCTCGAGCGACCCGGTCAAGTGCCCGATCCCGAGAACGCGAGCACCGTCGGAGGTTGCCATCGTGAGCACGTCCCATGGGTCGCCGGTGGTCGGGTCCAGCGTGGTGAGCTTCTGGAGCAGCGACGCGAACTTGGTCTCCTCGAGAAGGTCGAGGTTGTTGTTCTCCTTCTCTCCGTCCGTGCCGAGCGCGACCGCGACTCCCGCGTCGCGCATGTCGCCGACCCTCGCGGCTCCCGATGAGAGCTTCATGTTCGAGCAGGGGCAGTGGACGACGCTCGTCCCCGTCTCGGCGAGGAGGTCGATCTCCCGGTTGTCCAGCCAGACGCAGTGGGCGATGACGATGCGATCTCCCAGGGCCTCGAGCTCGCCGAACCTCTCGATCGGCCTGCAGCCGTAGCGACGGATCGACTCCTCCACCTCCCAAGAGGTCTCCGAGGAATGCGTGTGCAGGCGCGTACCGAACTCCGCCGCGAGCGCGGCAGCTGCGGTCACGGTCTCGGGCCGACAGTAGAAGAGGTGCTCGACGCCGACCCATGCGCGCACACGATTCTCCTCGGAGGTTCCGCACGACTCGAGGAGCCGGCGGTTCGAGTCCATGGACTCGAAGTAGTCGTAGCCCTCCTCGTCGGCGAGGTAGGGGACGAGCGCGGCGCGGATCCCGATCGTCTCGGCGGCTCTCGCCGAGCCTTCGAGGTAGCGCCACATGTCCATCACCGAAGTCGTGCCGAAACGAAGCCCTTCGGTGTAGCAGAGCATCGACGCAGCCTCCGCGATGGCGGGTGTGAGCGCTCTGTGAGCCGGGTCCACGTAAGACCGGAGCCAATCGAAGAGCGTCTTGCCCTCCGCAGTTCCTCGAAGCAGTCCAGAGTGAAGGTGCGCGTTGTGCAGGCCCGGGATGACCGCGTGTCCCGTCACGTCGATCACATCGGCCCCCTCGGAACGAGCATCCAGCTCCTCCACCGATCCGACGGCCAAGATGCTGTTGCCTTCGACGAGAACCGACCCCGGGTCGTGGATCTGGCGTCGGCCGCCCATCGGCAGCACGATCCCGTTTCGCAAGAGGAAGCGCTCGCTCATCGAGTCTCGATCACCCGCGAGGAGGCTAGAGCTTCCTTCTGTTCTTCAGATGCTGTTCAGGTAGCTGTCGTCTCCGACGACTTCTTGGCCTCGCGTTCGGCGTGGTGATCGCTGATCGCCTGCATGATCGCCCCACCGACGGCTCCGATGAACTCTGGCCGGTTCTCGGCGGCCCAGTCACGCGATCCCTCGAGCGAGCCGAGCGAGCCCTGGAAGTGCGGCATTACGTCTCGCGCGAAGAGCTCGTAGGAGTGAAGCGTCGCCTCCCGGTCGGCCCACTCGTGGGCCATGAGAAGGTAGGTGCCGAATCCGCCGGACTGTTCGGCGAGCCGCTGGATCTGAGCGACGGCCATCTCAGGTGTGCCGACGACCGCGAAACCCATCTCCATCATCGCGTCGACCATCTTGTCGGGGTCCACCGTCGAAGGAGCGAGGGGGAGCGCCGCGACCCTCTCGAAGTAGTCGATCCACTTTGCCAGCCCGAAAGCCACGTCCTTTCGAGCCTGCTCCTCGGTCTCGGCGATGTGCATGGGGCCGACGAGGCGCCACTTGCGACGGTCGACGGTGGTGTCGAACTCGGCGGCTCTTTCCTCCGTGACCTGCCAGTGGGAACCGAGAACGTCGAAGCCTCCGGCCGTGGTCGCTCCGATCGACAGGAGGCTCAGCCCGAATCGACCTGCGGCTCGGGGGCCCGCGGGGGAGATCTGTGCCGCCACCGCGACTTCGAAACGCGGATGCGAGTACGGGCGCAGGTGCAGGCGAGCATCCTTCAGGGTGAACCAGTCGGTCTGACGGGTCACGAGCTCGCTTCCGTCCAGGAGGGCAAGGATCGCCTCCAGGGACTCCTCCATCCGATCACGCTGGGTCATCGGATCGATTCCCATCATGAACGCATCCGAGGGGAGCGCTCCCGGGCCGACGCCGAACATCACACGACCGCGCGTCAGATGGTCGAGCAGCACCATCCTGTCGGCGAGGATCAGGGGGTGGTGGTAGGGGAGTGAGCTCACCCCGGTTCCGAGGGCGATGTGAGAGGTCCGCTGCGAGACAGCTGCGATGAAGACCTCGGGCGAGGCGATGATCTCGTACCCAGCGGAGTGATGCTCGCCGATCCACGCTTCGTCGAAGCCCAGCTGATCCAGCCGGACCACGAGCTCCAGGTCCCGTTCGAGGGCGAGGGTCGGGTTCTGGCCTACGGGATGGAACGGTGCCAGGAAGATGCCGAAGCGCAGGGGCCAATTCATCGTCCCAGAGTATCCACACCACCCAGATCATCTCTGATATATTCCACATCTGATATGGCGGCCAGGCAACCCAAAGAGAGATCCCCCGAAGCCCCCGACGGCACCAGCGCCTTCTCCCGCTACGAGCGAGCCCTCACGGCGATCATGGTCGGGAGTGCCGTTCGAGCGGCGAGGGTCCGGGCCGGAATGAGCCAGGCCGAGCTGGCCAGCAGGGCTGGGACGAGCCAGCCGGCCATCGCCCGGCTCGAGCAAGGGCGAGTGTCGCCCACGATCATCAGCCTGGACCGCATCGCTCGCGCCCTCGACAGCGAGCTCGTCGTCGACTTCGAGCCCGTCAAGACCCAGAAGCGCCCTTGATCCTCGGGGCCCTGACCGCTCCCCGTACCCGCCACGCCGCCCGCCATCGACAAAGGACACAACCCCGGTGGGGTAGCAGTCACACGTGACGCACAGGGCAACTCGAGCGAGGGGCAAACAGAGCCAGCCACCGCCTATCCGGACGCCTAGGCTAACTTTACATAAGATAGATTATCGGCGGTTTAGAGAGGCGGGACGTTTTCTCCCGGCTTCCTCTTCTCCTACAAGCTTCCGAGCTTCGAGGCTGAGCCCCAGCTAAGGCCGCGAAGACCTTCAGGCCTGGACGCTCCGTGCCTCGAGCAGGTGGACGCAAAGAGACTCGATGCGAGTCGTCGGAACAGCCACCGGCTCGTGATCTGTGAGCCTTGTGTGCTCGGCCAGCACCTCGAGCCAGGCGTCGACCGGTGTGCCCGCCTTGGCCGCTCTGCAGCCGGCCTCACGAGTGAGATGCCGGAGACGCCGGTCGATACGAAGGCCAGTCGAGGCTGTGTCGAGCGAGGCGAGGATCAACGGCCACAGGCGCTGGCGCTCGTCCTCGTCCACTGCGTCGTTCACCCAGCGGCCGACCGAGGCGATCGCCTTGTGGACCGAGCGGGGATGGTCCGACCACCTCTCCCCCGCCAGCCAAGAGGCGGCTTCCATTGCGCACGCGCGTCCGGTGCTCGGCGGGTGTGCGCCCCGTTCGAGGATCGGAAGACGGTCCGGGAAGTCCATCTCTCGGCCATACCCGCTCCCGGCGGCCAATCGTTCCATCGCTCACCTCCCACCGACCGAACATCGTCGGTCGTGCAAGTTTCCGGCAATTGATCGCTACACCCTTCGACCGGTCAGGTGCAATGGTTTCGCGCCCAAGCAAAGGCATACCGGATATGGTATCGCTTGTCCACCGCGCCAAAGCCATAGCCTGACCTCCATGGCCACCGTCGTGTTCTTCCATGCCCACCCCGACGACGAGGCAATCGCCACCGGGGGCACGATGGCGATGCTGTCGTCTCAAGGGCACCGGATCGTCCTGGTTACAGCCACCCGGGGCGAGCTCGGCGAGATCCCAGACGGCCTGCTGTCCGACGGGGAGACGCTCAGCGAGCGCCGGGAAGATGAGCTGGCGTCGGCTTGCGCCCTATTGGGCGTCGCTCGCCACGAGTATCTCGGGTACCGCGACTCGGGAATGCAGGGAGAGCAGACCAACGACGACCCCGAATGCTTCTGGCAGGCCGACGTCGAGGAAGCCGCCAAGCGCCTGGCTGTGATTCTCAACGCGGAAGGCGCCGACGTTGTGACGTTCTACGACGAGCACGGCGGATACGGGCATCCCGACCACGTGCAGGTGCACCGGGTCGGCCTGAGGGCGTCGGAGCTGGCGGGGGTTCAGCGTGTGTTCATGTCCACGATGAACCGCGATCACGTCATGGAGCTCGCCGAGAAGGCAAAGGAGCTCGGCGTCTCGGGATTCGAGGATTTCGAGGAGAGGCGTGAAGGTCTAGACGAATTCGGAACGGAGGCGAAGTACATCACCACTGCGATCGACGTCACGGCTTTTCTCGAGGCGAAGCGACGAGCTATGGCGGCTCACGCGAGCCAGATAGCCGAGACTTCGTTCTTTCTCGCCATCCCTCCTGAGGCATTCGAAGCCGTTTGGGGCACCGAGTGGTACATACACGTCGGGTCCGAGCCGACCGGCGAGCTGGAGACCTCTCTGCTCGGCTGATCCCCTCGGCTCCCCCTATGCGATCGGATTTCGGTCAGCTGGCCGGGGATGCCGTCAGGGTCACGTTGACGGTGGACTTCTGTTGACCCCGCCAGTACGTCACGGGAATGCTCTGTCCAGGCGACGCCTTTTGGACGGCGTTGGTGAGATCCGCCGCTGACGCCACCGGGTTCGCGTTGAACGAGACGATGACGTCCCCGGGCTGAAGTCCGGCGCCGTCCGCCGGTGATCCGGTCGCGATCCTCTCGATGAGAGCGCCCGTCGAGGGGACGAGCCCGAACTGCTGCTGCAGCTGAGTCGTCACATCGGTCACGTAGACGCCGAGGTAAGCCTTCGAAGCAGGTCCGGTCCCGCCGCCGCGCAGCTCCGGGATCAGCTTCTCGATCGTCTCCGAGGGAATTGCGAACCCGATGTTCTGGGCAGGGGCGTTTCCGTTGCCCGAAGAGGCGACCGCCGTGTTCATCCCCACGACCTGGCCCGACGAGTCCACGAGTGGGCCACCCGAGTTCCCGGAGTTGATCGCTGCGTCGGTCTGGATGAGGTTGCTGAGGGTCTCAGTGCTGCCGGTCTGGTCGCCTGCCTGAACCTGGCGGCCCAGGGCAGAGACGATCCCCGAGGTCACCGTCGGGGTGCCGGCGGAAAGACCGAGAGCGTTCCCGATTGCGATAAGCGCGTCCCCGACCTCGAGCTGAGCGGAATCGCCGAAGGTGACGGGCTGGAGGTTCGCGGGCGCCGCGTTCATCTTGAGCAGGGCGAGGTCGTTGGACGGGTCCGCCCCTACCAGGATCGCGGGCAGAGGGTTCGTCTGGTTGTACAAGGTGACCGTGATCGTCGTCGCCCCTTGGATCACGTGGTTGTTGGTGACCACCTCGCCGGTGGGAGAGATCACCATCCCGGTCCCCTGATCCTCGCCGGTGGTCGGGCCCTTGGCATCGATGGATACCACTTCGGGAAGAACGCTCTTCACGATCGTGGGGATGGACTGCCCCCCGGCGAGCGCAGGCCCCGGTGTCGCCGAGCCGACCCTTATCGCAGGTGCAGAGGCAGGCGACCCGGTGCCCAGGCCTTCGGCTATGCCTGCACCGGCGGCCGCACCCACCAGCGCCGCCACGATTGCCACGACGAGCCATTGTGGAGGGCGTCGGGAGCCCCCGGGGGGCTTCTCGACGGGCTCTGCGGGAGGCGACGAGCCGAGGCCCCCATCCGCCACTGAGCTCCAGCTCGCAGAAGGCTCACCGGAGGCCTGACCGCCCCAGGTGGCGACGCGGCCTGTGCCTTCGGGCGTCGCGGGCCGGCCTGGGTGCAGGGGACCCGGGCCAGGGTCGACGTCGGAAGGCCAAACCGCAGCGCTCGACCTTTGTGGGTCCATCGGAGCCCCGTCTTGGCCCGAGGGCGACGATGGGGACGATTGCGGCCACGGGGACTGCTCCGTCTTGGCCGTCTCGTCACGCGTCTCGTCCACAGATCACTCTCCGAATGCGACATAGAGAAGCCGGGCTCGCAATGCCCAGGATAGAGACCTCACGAGAAAGCTGAGACGCGCCGTCGCGCGCATGGGTCCTATCAGTGCAGGTCGTTCCCAACAGCACCCTCTTCACGAGCGCCTCCTAGGCACCCCAGGTGCAGGGCAAGACCACCCCCTCCGGGTGAGGGTAGCGTGGTCGTCGGCCATGTCTCGGAGACTCGACATCGAGCTGACCAGCCAGCGTGACGACGGATCTTGGACTTGGCGCGCCCCTGGTGCCCGTCAACCGCGAGGTGTGGTCGACGCCACCCTGCTCCCACCGGGTGCCGGGGTGGGCGACGTTCTGCGCGCCGAAGCCGAGTTCGAGATGGACGGCATCGTCGTCGTCGCCGTAACGCCTCCGAAGGAGAGCCGCGGCGATGAAGACGGAGTCCGGCGCATCGAGATCCTCGGCTCTGCGCGCGACGTGAGTGCCGGGGTCTCTGTGACGCTGGCGCCCGGTTCGAGGCGCCGCCACGAGGACGGCCCGGGCGGTCGAGGCGACCCGAGTGGCCGTCCAGACCGTGCGCGTCGTCGCCCGACGAGAGGAAAGCCGGACGAAGACGCCGCAACTGCGGCTCGCGGGCGAGGACCCGGACGTTCGCGTCCTGCTCCCCAAGGGCAGCGGCGCGCAAATGCCGGCGAGGGCGACAGCCCGTCAGGCGCGGACACCGGCGCGACGGGCGGCAGAGACCGAGGGACCGGCGCAGGCCCGAGCAGAGGTCCTCGGGGTCGCGAGGAGGGTGCGGACCGCAGGGACCGCAAGCGCCCCGATCAGGTCACTACCCACCGCAACGTGGCGCTGGGTGGGCTCAGGCCCGAACAGCTGCCTGTGGCCGAGCAACTCCTGCGCGGAGGGATCCCAGCGGTTCGACGGGCCATCGAGGAACAAAACGCGCGTGCGCGCGCCGAGGACAGGGCCGAGATCTCTCCCGAGCCGCTGCTAGCAATGGCCGAAGAGCTTCTACCGTCGATGACCCTGGCTGCCTGGAAGGACCGAGCCGTGTCGATGAGGAACGCCGGGCGCGACGCGCCGCTTCGCGAGATGCGCTCGATAGTCTCCGGCGCGTCGGCGGTAACGCTCGACGACGAGGCGCGCGAGCTGTTGACATCCCTTCGAGAGTCGCTCGAATCGCGCGTCACGGCTCTGAGAGAGACGTGGCTCGGGCGCATCAACCACGCTCTGGACGCCGGGCGCGTAACAGACGCGATCAGGATCTCCTCGAGGTCTCCAGAGCCGAGCGCGAAGCTGCCTGGAGATCTCGCCGTGCGGCTCGCATCGGCGGCCGGCACTGCGATGTCGGAAGATCTCCCAGAAGGACAGTGGTCCGAGTTGCTGCTGGCGGTAGTGGGCTCCCCGGTCCGTCGAAACGTGAAGCCGGTCGGGCTTCCACGCGACGCGAGCGAGGAACTACGACGCGAGGCTCGACGAGCGGCAGGTAGCGTTCCCGAGCTCGCCCGCCTGCTCGGACTCCCGATCCCCCCCCCGCCTGGCCCGCGACGTCCCGCCGCAGCCGGTGCAAGGAGATCCTGAAGGCTTCTTGCGGGCCCTCATCCCAAGACTGAGTGGTCCCTCAGGAAGTCCACCAGCCCGGACACGGTCTCGAGAGACGGGACTCGGTCGAGCGGCACCCAGGATGCCTCGAGCGCGTCTCCCCCAGGCGTCGGGGTGAGGCCCCCGGTCACCGCGACGTCGAAGTCGAGGATCACGTAGTGGAATCCGGGAATGATCCGCTCCACCCAGCCTCGCAGACCCTCGCAACGAACCTCGAGGCCTGTCTCCTCGTATAGCTCGCGCTCGACGGCTTGCGCGAGTGACTCGCCGCCGTCCACTTTCCCTCCCGGGATGGTCCACTGGCCTGCTTCTGGCGGATTGGACCGTCTCACCATCAGCAGTGCGTCGCCTACTACCGCTATGCCACCGACTGCTACGACTGGAGATGTCAATGCAAGGATCGGTTCATGGTGATGAGCCGCGCCTTGAATCCCATCCCCTCGAAGAAGTTCTTGCTCTCGCGATCTCCAGGAAGCGCCGTCGCATCCACGGACCTGCACCCCGACGCCTCGAACCACGCCACAAGCGCATGCAACATCGCGTGACCAACTCCGACGCCGCGCACCGCCTGCTGGACGTAGAGGCCGTCGAGAACACCCACCGAGGCCTCCCCCACCGGATCCACCTTCCCGATGGCGAAGCCCACGACGACGGCGTCGATGGTTCCGACCACCACCCGACGGCGCGGATCGGCGAGCAGTCGGGACAGCCCTCCGGGGCGCATCAGCGCCTTCGCAATCAAGCCCGATTCCCGTCTCGCGAAGAGCGAACCCCCTCGACGGCCCTCGAGAGCCTCGAGCGCGTCCCTGCAAAGCTCTGCGCACACTTCGGCGTCGGACAGCTGGGCGAGCCTCGTGCCTTCCACCGACTAGACCTCTCGGTCCGAGATCAACGAGTCGTGCTCGTCAACTCTGCAGGGTGCCGGCCTCGGCACCCCCGTCGGAGAGCAGTTGGTCGACGCGGTTCAAGATCGTCCGGCGGTGACGATGAGCGAGCTCGTGGTCTCTCACTTCTTGGAGCTCGTCGTGACTGAGACCTCCGAGTCGCTGCACGACATGTGAGGCGGACAAGCTGTCGTAGCCGGGGATCGCGAGGTGCGAGGAGCTCTCTGCCCCGTTCGCCCCTGCGACGGACAGCTGACGTTCCGGGCCTGTCCGGTCATTCGACCCGTCGGACCAGACCGCTTCCGGGGCGCGATCCTCTCCGAAGCTCGCCTGGGAACCTTCGTCTGCGCGGGCGGTCGCGTCTGGTCCAGTTCCCTCCGAGCCCCCGGTCACCTTGCCGAAGACGTCGCGAAGTCCCTTCTCGGCCTCACGCCTCGCCATCTGAACCGCGAACTGTCCGACGAGGCGAGCCGTGTGCAGCTGACCCTCGACGCGGTGGCGACCCTTCTCGGACAGACGCTCGAACTCCTCGGCAGCGCTCTGAGCGAGCCCGGCCGGTGCGTAGACAAGCAGATCGAGCAGCTTCTGCAACTGCGACTTCCCCTCGCTCACCGCGGCGACCTCATCTTCCGTTGCTCAGACGCAGTCCCGGCACAACCCCTTCTCGGGGTCCGCCAGCTGGCTGGAGTGCTTGACCAAGAAACAGGACCGGCACACGAATTCGTCGGGTTGCTTCGGCAGGACGCGCTCGGTCATCTCGGAGCGGTCCTCGGGCTCGGGGACCTCCTCGTCCTCTTCCTCCTCCTCGACGACGAGGCGCTCCTTGAGGATCTCGTCGAGGCTCGCCTCGACGTCTTCGTCCTCTACCTCCTCTTCTTCCTCCTCGCCTTCTTCGACTTGGGGAGGAGTGGAGACGGCTTCGGGCAGGGCGGCGGTCTCGATCTCCTCCTCCCCGGTTGGAAGCTCGACCTCGAGGTCCTCGTCGACAAGCTCGTCGTCGACATCTACGTCGTCGTCGAGGTCGTCTTCCAGGTCTTTCTCGTCGAGCTCGTCGTCGGGAAGTTCGTCGAGATCTTCCTCGGAAAGCTCTTGAGGCTCTGCCACTTCGTCCAGGTCGTCGGCCATCACTACCCTTCGGGTCCGTCTGACGCCGCGGGAGCATATCTGCTCCTGCTCAAACGTCGATCACGGTCCGGGACACGACTGGCCTACCGCAAAGTAGCTATTACGACCCTCGCTCGCCAGAGGCTCGACGCGCTCTGCGGGCGGTAGGGCCCGGGGACCTTTGGTGCCGTCCTCCCCCTACGGCGCCGCCACCGAGGTAGTGGTAAAGACGTTCTCTACTCGGTCCCGCGGGCCTCGCTCCGCCTCTCACAGCATCCCCCCCTCCGCTGGGCCAGTTCTCCGACCGCTGGCGTGACATCGGGGCGTCTGGGACTGAGTGGACACATTACGCGTCGCGGTCCCTTCGCCGTCAAGCGAAACTTTCCCGCCGTTCACCAGGGTCTTCGCGCGTCACCCCTGGTCAGCGTCAGTCGGCTTCTTCGCGCGATCTGCGAGAGATCAGGTGGCGAGAGCAGCCCGTCGCGCTTCGGCCTTGCGCTCCGCCTCGAGGCGCTCGAGCCCGGGCTCGGAGAGATCGGCGTGTGTCATCACTTCGGCGACGAGCCGATGACCGGCCTTCTCTGCGATGAGCCGGTACATCTCCTGCGCAACGCGCCGATAGCTCGGATGCCCTTGAGGCCCCGAGCGCAATTCGATCACGTGCATCGCCTCACGCGCGTTCATCTGCATCACGAATCGGATCCGAAACGCGAGCGCCACCGCGTAGGCGGCTTGCGTGGGACACACCTCCGACATCGCCGAGTAGAGGTCTGCGGCTCGCTCGAGGGAAGACTCGAACTCCTTCACACATCCTGCTTCGAACACGATCTCGGGAATGTCGTATCCAAGGTGCGGAGTGAGATCCTGCCATTCGATGGTCAGCATCCGGTGGCGCTGGAGGTCACGGAACGCCCCGTAGTCGGCCACCACGTCGAAGCGGTAGTCCGTGCGCTCGAAGGCCCTACCCGGGCGATGCCGCCGGTTCTTCCGCTCCCCCACGTACGCACGCATGATCGCAAGCCGGTCCTCCACCGAAAGGAGCCGGACACGCCTCAGGATCTCGTGCTCGGGAAGGATCGATTGCTCGTAGCACATTGCCGCGAGCAGCTTCTCCTCGCCGTCGGGGTCGAAGTCGAGGAGCTCCACCCGAGGCTCGGTTACTTCGGGTTGCAGCGCATCCGGCCAAAGCCGACTCACGACTTCCTCGGTCTCCGAGCGAGTCGCCGCGAAGTACTCCGACCACGCGCCGCCTCGTTCGGGAACGTCGAGACGCCGCAGGAAAGACGGGATGACCTTCCGGAGCTCCTCGAGCATGAGCGCCGCGTACCTGCGCGCCTCCGGCAGAGGGTCCGAGCGCATCCGCAGCAGCATCATCTCGTAGGACTGACCGGTCCCGTACACGCCGACGTTCGAGAGCGATGCGGCGGGAAGCAGACCGCGAAGCGCGTCGAGAGCCTTGGCACGTATCGACTGCCGGTAGACGAAATCGGAGTCGCCGGCTTCCTGGGGATAGCGACGCGACAGCCATGACTGCAATTCGGGCAGCAGACGCCCGTATGTATCGAACATCCGGTCCATGTCGCCGACGTAGCGCGCCCCCAACACGGACTCGAGCACCTCTGGGTCACGGTAGTAGCGATAGTGCCCGGTCGAGAGACGACCGTCATATGGGACGTATCTCGTCGACTGCTCGAGGTAGGCCATCAACCGCCCCCGCTCGAGCACCTTGGTGAGCAGGTTCGACGCCTGCTCGCATGCGAGGTGGACTCCGCCGAGCTGAGCCACCGAGTCGTCGCCGTAGTCGAGGAAGACCCGCTCGTAGAGCTTTTCCGCACGCTCGATCCCCACCGTGGCATCGATTCCGGCGTCAGCGCTGGTGTCGAGGTTCCCCACGAACTCGTCGAGGAACAGCCTTCTCAGGCTCTTGGCCGAGCGCGAGTACCTGGCGAACAGGGCCCCCTTTGTCACCTCAGGCAGGTTGACGAGGGCGAAGACGGGGCCGTCGACGTTCGTGAAGTAGCGGCGGAGCAACTCGGACTCCGCTTCGCTGAACTTCTCCTCGGCGTAGGGGAACATGCCCCGGAAACACTATGGCCGGGGCATGCCGGAGGTGGCGGACCCCTTTCTGCCTGGACCACCCGCTGTGCCGGCCACCCCTGCGTCCTCGGCCGACTCGCCCGGGGACGCTCCCAGGGCCTCTGAGGCCGGCCAGATCGACGTGGCCACCACTCCCCTTCTGAGCGCTGCGCCCGCGCTGGCTGCCGCGTCGGCGGTGTCCCTCGAGGGCGACACGAGCGCGATCTGACCCAAGAGGTCGACTAGCTGCTTCGTGTTGCGGACGAAGTCGCCAGGAGCGAGCTGAGACCTTTCGAGGACCTTCTCGAGGCGCTCACCGCGCGCCCATCTCCAAGCAGCTTCTGCGAACCCCGAGTCCGGAGCTCGGGTCCGTGAGATGCGCGCGTGCGTCTCGTCTTCGTGCAGCCTCTCCCAGAGCGACTCGAGACGCTCGAGACGCTCGCGTGCCTCGTGCGGTGGGCGAGGTTCGTTTCGCCAACGCCCGCCGCGGGCTTCGAAGGTGCAGCCGGAGAGGACTGCTGCAAGCGTCGGAGGATCCAGGCCGCCGAGGATCCCTTCCGCGAGGGCCTCGGATACCAGCAAGTCCGACTCGTGGTACACGCGAGAGAGGAGAGCTCCTTTCTGGGTGAGCTTCCAGCCGTCGACGTCGACATATCCCCACTTCTCCAAGAGTCGCAGGCCACGGTCGAGCCGACGCGAGATGGCATCGTGGTGGCGCGTGTCGAGGAACTGGGCGAACGACCGGTCGAGCACGTAATGGGCCTGGTCAGCGGCGTATCGACGAACGAGGTTCACCGCGAGGTTGTAGGTCGCCCGAAACGAGGAGGTGAGAGCAGGCGCAGGGGACGTGGCGAGCCTCGCCAGGTCCACGAGGGACAACCCCGATCTCCAAAGCGTGACAGCGTGGCCCTGCGGATCCAGGCCTCGCCGGCCGGCGCGCCCGGTCAGCTGGGTGTACTCCCCCGAGGTAAGCCCGGAATGGCCACCCTCGCGCATCTTCGAAAGCCTCTCGATCACCACGGTCCTCGCAGGCATGTTGATCCCCAGAGCCAGCGTCTCGGTCGCGAAGACCACGCTCAGCAGACCGCTCGAGAAGCAATCCTCGACCGTCTCGCGAAAGGCCGGTATCAGCCCCGCGTGGTGCGACCCGAGGCCGGCCTCGAGACCGGCGCTCCACTCGCCGTAACCGAGCGCGCGCAGCTCTTCGTCCGGCAACCCTTCGGTATGGGCTTCGCAACGCCTACGTATCTCGAGGCGCTGAGAGTGAGACGTGAGCCGCACGCCGTCCGCCAAGCATTGAGCGACGGCGTCGTCACACCCGGCACGGCTGAATATGAAGACGATCGCGGGCAGCATCTTCTCGTCGGCGAGCTTCTCGATCGTCTCGCTGCGCCTCGGTGAGACGATGCGAGAGTGACGCAGCCCTCCTGGGCGGCGCGCCATGCGCGAGATTCGTTCGTGCAGTGAAGCGGCTCGGGGGTGGATACGGCCCGCCTCGAGAAGTGGAAGAAGGTCCACGCGCCTCGTGCCTCGCTCTGCGATCGCCACGTGGTGCTCTAGCTTCACGGGCCGATGCTCCTCGACGACGACGGCGGTGGGGCCTCGGACGCTGCGAAGCCACTCACCGAGCTCGTGTGCGTTCGACAACGTGGCCGAGAGGCACACCAGCGCCACTTCGCGAGGCGCGAGAACTATGACCTCTTCCCACACCGAGCCCCTGTACGGGTCCTGCAGGAAATGCACCTCGTCCAGGACGACGAGCCCTAGCCCCCCGAGCACAGGCGACTCGGCGAAGAACATGTTCCGCAGGACCTCGGTCGTCATCACGACCACCGGCGCTGAGGGTTCGTGCGACACATCACCGGTGAGAAGGCCGGTCCCTTGGCGTCCGTAGACGGCTGAGAGCTCTGCGAACTTCTGGTTCGAAAGCGCCTTGAGAGGCGTCGTGTAGAAGGCCTTGCGCCCGCTGTGCAGCGCCCGGGCCACGGCATAGTCTGCGACGAGGGTCTTGCCCGAGCCTGTCGGTGCGGCGACGAGGACCGAGGACCCCGAGTCGAGAGCGTCGAATGCCTCTCGCTGGAAAGAGTCGAGGGGGAAGCCGACTCGACCGAGGAACTCCTGTCGCAGCCGGTGACCGCCCGCCTCGGCTGAGCTCATCGGGGCGACGCTGGATCAGCCGGAGATCTCAGCGTCTGAACAGCTTTCCGAGCAGAATCGACAGCTCGTAGAAGAGGTACATCGGGATCGCAAGGGCGAGCATCGAGAACGGGTCACCGCTGGGCACGATTATCGCCGCGAAGACCACGATCAGCACGATCGCCCACCGGCGCCACGACGCGAGCTTCCGAGGCGTGACGACGCCGACGAGCTGGAGCGAGACCAACACGACTGGGAACTCGAAGGTGAGCCCGAAGACGGTCATCAGCGCGACCATCAAGCTCAAGTACTTGTTCGGGTCGTAGATCTGGCGCAGTGAAGGACCGCCGACATTCTGCAGGAACTGCAGGGCATGTGCGAAGGCGACGTATGCGAGAACGGCCCCGCCGGCGAAGAGCAACACCGACGAACAGACGAACGGAATTGCGTAGCGCTTCTCGTTTCTGTGAAGGCCCGGTGTGATGAAGCGCCAGAGCTCCCAGAGGATCACGGGTGACGAAAGGAAGAGGCCGCCATATGCGGCGATTTTGACCCGAAGTGAGAGCCCGTCGAGAGGGCTCGTCACGTACAACAGGCATTTCTTCGGTCCGACGACGTGGCAGTAAGGCGACTTCAGGAAGCTCAGGATGTGCGGGTACACCACGAACGCGACCACCCCAGCAGCAAGGAACGCCAAGGCTGCGACTATCACTCGGCGCCGGAGCTCGCCGAGGTGCTCCCCCAGCGTCATCGCATCGGGCGAAGGACGAGCTCGTTCCCTTCTAAGACGTATTAGACGTGGAGCCATGCCTCGAGCCGCTGCGTCGTCAGTTCATGCTCGGATCGTCGGGCACGGCCTGCGGCTCGAGCGCGATCTCGGACGCGGCCGGCGGTTCGAGCCGGATCTGAGCGCGGCCGTCCGAGCCGCCCGGCGCCGCCGCCCCGTTGGACCCGGGATCGGTCTCGCTCCCGTTTTGGGTCGCCTCGACCAGCCCTCCGGCACCGTCGGTGCTCTCGTGCGCATCCGCGAGCCTGTCGAGGAACGACAGCGGGGAGCGGACCGCCTGGACCACCTCGTGAGTCGGGGGCAGCTGCGGAAAGGTCCCTCGCACTTCGGATTCGAGCCGGCTCCTCCATTTGCGCAAGTCGCCCCACAGGGCACCGACCTGGCGCGCCATGTCGGGTAGTTTCTCGGGCCCCAGCACGATCAGGGCCACCACGAGCACCACCAGGAGCTTTGCGGGGCTGAGCGAGAGCATTCGAGGGCCAAGTCTACGGGGGGACGACGTCTGCGCCCGGACGCGGCCTTCCGAGCGCGACAGAGGTCAGCTCGAAGGGGGCGAGTCGGTCAGAGGAAGCCGATGCGCGAGATCGGCCAGATCCGGAAGAAGACGCGGCCGACTATCAACGACTTCGAGATAGGACCGAAGAACCTGCTGTCCTGGGAGTCCCCTCGGTTGTCACCCATCACGAAGTACTCGTTGGGTGGGATCTTCTGGGGTTTGATCCCGGTGGTCACAGTCCCCTTCGGCAGCCAGGGTTCCTTCAGCGGTTTCCCGTCGATCCAGACCCTCCCGTCGGGCGACGAGATCGTGTCCCCTGGCAGGCCTATGACGCGCTTCACGAGATCCGTCACGCCTGGAGTCGCCGGTTCTCTGGGGGGCCTGCCGAACACGACGATGTCCCCTCTGCCGACGCCGTGCAGGTGATAGCTCAGCTTGTCGACGAGGATGCGATCTCCGACGAGGAGTGTGGGCTCCATCGAGGCCGACGGTATGAAGAAGGTCTGGACGACGAAGGCCCTGACCGCAACCGCGACTCCCAGGGCCACGAGCAAGACGGCGCCCCACTCGATGACCCAGCGCCACCTCCTCCTACGCTTCTGCGCTGCTTCGGCTTCGGCATCGAGGGTGCCTTCCGGGCCTGCTCCGTCGGGAGCTTGCACGTCGATCAACGGATCGCCGTTGCGAACGCGACTGACTGGGGTTCGGGTGAAGGGCACGAAACGGCGAGGCTACCCGACCTGGGAACCGGCGGGGCGTCCCCCCCGCTCACAGGCTCGCAATGAGCTTCTCCACGCGCTCGTCGTGGGAGCGAAACGGGTCCTTGAGCAGCACCGTGCGCTGTGCCTGGTCGTTCAGCTTGAGGTGGACCCAGTCGACGGTGAAGTCCCGGCGGCGCTCCTTGGCCCGGCGGATGAACTCGCCGCGAAGGCGAGCACGAGTGGTCGAAGGGGGTTGGCTCATCGCCTCGTTGATCGATGCGTCGTCAGATATACGCTCGGCTTTGTCACGCGCTTCGATTCGGTAGTACAGGCCGCGGTCGCGGCTCACGTCGTGGTACTGGAGGTCGAGGAGCGCCACCTTCGGATGACCCAGGGGTAGCCCGTGGCGCGCCCTATAGGCGTCGATCAACTGATGCTTGGCGACCCAGTCGCACTCGCGTCCGAGGCTCATCGGGTCCGACTCGAGGCCCTTGAGGCAGTGCTCCCACATCTCCAGTGCCCTGTCCTCTTGAGGAGAGACTCCGTGTGAGTCGCGATACCGGAGCGCTCGAGTGAGGTACTCCGACTGGATGTCGAGCGCACTCACCTCCCGGCTGTTCGCGAGGCGCACTTTTCGCCGGCACGTCAGGTCGTGGCTGATCTCCCGTATGGCCCGAATGGGGTTCTCCAGGGTCAGGTCGCGAAGCACGGTCCCCGGATCCTCGAGCATGCGAAGCAGGACGCTCGTAGCACCCACCTTCAGGTACGTGGCGTACTCGTTCATGTTCGAGTCGCCGACTATCACGTGAAGGCGCCGAAATCGCTCTGCGTCTGCGTGAGGTTCGTCGCGGGTGTTGATGATCGGCCGGCTCCTGGTGGTCGCCGACGAGACCCCCTCCCATATGTGCTCGGCCCTCTGCGAAAGGCAATACACAGCCCCGCGGGCGGTCTGCAGGACCTTGCCTGCTCCCGCATAGATCTGTCTGCTCACCAGGAAAGGAATGAGCACCTCTGTGTAGTGCGCAAAGTCGTCCCGCCGGCTGGTCAGGTAGTTCTCGTGACAGCCGTAGGAGTTGCCGGCGGAGTCGGTGTTGTTCTTGAAGAGGTATATGACGCCCCTGATGCCCTCTTCGCGCAACCGGGCCTCGGCTCCAGCGACCAGATGGTCGAGTATCCGCTCTCCAGCTTTGTCGTGTGCGACGAGATCGCTGATCGAATCGCACTCGGGTGTCGCGTACTCCGGGTGGCTGCCCACGTCGAGATAGAGGCGCGCACCGTTCTCCAAGAACACGTTGGACGAGCGTCCCCAGCTGACCACTCGCCTGAACAGGTACCGAGCCACTTCGTCGGGACTGAGCCGGCGCTGCCCGCGAAGAGTGCAGGTGACCCCGTACTCGTTCTCGAGCCCGAAGATCCGCCTGTCCACCACGTCCACGTTAGAGGGCCGGCGCAGCAGAAGTCGGCACTCGGGCGACGATCCCCGGTGGCTTGTAGCCTCGCCGGTGTGACGAGGCCCGTCATGGTCCCTCTCACGATCGTGGGATCGACTTTCGAGGCGCGCGTGGTGGTGGCGCGGCTCGGGGCGGACGGGATCCTCACCCAGCTTCACGGCAACCGAGACGGTCCCTATCCGCTTCCCGGACCCGTGGAAGTGCTGGTCGCGTCGGACCAGTTCGATGAGGCTCGTGAGCTGCTGCTCGCCGACCAAGTGGAGGCGCTGTTCGACCCGTGGGAGGACGACGAGGCCCGGTAGCTGTCAGGCCTGGAGCTGCGCTAGCTGCCTTCGGTGCTCGCTTCGCCGTCCGAGCCGGCCTTGTCCGACGAGGCTCGAGCCGACTTCGTCGATCGTTTGGGAGCGCTCAACAGCTCCGTCAGCTCGTTCGCCGAGATCCGCCTGAACGCCCGCCTGCCGTTGCCCCGGGCGAGGACTGCCACCTCGAGGTCCTCGGGTCCAAGCGTGCGCTCGGGGCCGGCGAGGGCGTTGACTGCTGCCCGTAGTGCTCGCTCGAGACCCCAACCTTCCTCGTAGCTGGCAGCGAAGCGCTCCGAAATCGTCTCCGCCTCTCCTCCGAGCACAGCGAAGCGGTCCTCGTCGGTGATTGTGCCTTCGTACGCGACGTGGTACAGCTGGTCGGGCTTCTGGTCCTCACCGAGCTCGGCGACCAGGATCTCCACCTCCAGTGGCTTCATCTCATGGGTGAACACCTGGCCCAGGAACTGCGCGTAGAGGTTCGCGAGCGAGCGCGCGTCGACGTCCTCGCGACTGAACGCGAACCCTTTCGTATCGGCATGCCGCACTCCCGCCACGCGGAGCTGGTCGAA
>Ga0116216_10000395_pt1 | contig 36599 bp, 29 predicted proteins | sample Sb_taG_11_FD_89696 | JGI IMG/M metagenome (GOLD analysis project Ga0116216, IMG submission 89696) | Peat soil microbial communities from Weissenstadt, Germany - Sb_50d_3_AS metaG | ecosystem: Environmental > Terrestrial > Soil > Wetlands > Peat | place: Germany: Weissenstadt | collected 2010-09-21
CGCGTCGCTGCGGTTGGTTGGCCGCCACGAACGATCTGGCACTTGCTGCCAGATCATCCCGTCTTGAAGCGCGTCGACTCTTTACGCCCCGTCAACGTCGAACCGCTGGCTGGGACCGAGCAGGGGCTCCCCGCTGGCCTCGCGATGCCGTTGGTTATGATACCGATTTCCGCCGGAACGCACGCCGCCGCCTTCCTCTTGTGTAGTGCGCATGAAAACGGCACGGGAATTGACCCTGACGAGATTCGCGCGATGCGTCGAATATGCGCGCACGCTGGATCCGTGTACAAGGTCAACTCGACTGGTGATGGGGCTCGCGCCGGGACGTTCGAATCGCGAGTGCACGATGGTCTCCCCCGCACCTCTGTGGGACTCTGAGATGCGAGTCACTCCAACTCAAACGGGACGCTCGAGATTTTGGTCGATTGCGAACGTCATCTCAGTTGCGATGATCGTGATCATATCGGGCGTGAATCTTGAGTCCTGGCTCGGGCCTGCTTTGCGTCCCGCCTCCTACGGCGACTTCGGAGTAGACACTGAGACCTGGTCGTGGCGAGTGGCGCAAGTCAGTCCGGGGTCGCCTGCAGACAAGGCGGGCCTCAGGATCGGCGACGTCATCGAGCCCCCAAAAACGCTACGCGAACTTTATACGCTTAGCGGCTCGGCGCAGCCGCGGGTTGGCGAGCACGTCACGTTCGTTGCCGAACGCGGAGGCAAGTCTCGCACGCTGACACTTGAGGCAGCCCCTCTGCAGCGCTCGTCGCCCCCCGATTTGATTTTTCAGATGGCTATTTGGATCAGTAGTCTCATCTTCTTGCTTGTGGGCACATTGCTCGCGCTAGTCCGTCCGAACAAGATGACCTGGGGGTTCTTTCTCGGATCGGCCGCTTTCGTCTGGTCGTTTGTGAATGCATCGTCAAATCTTCCAACCGACTTGGTGCTCCCGTTTAATCTGTTTTGTTTTGCTGTGCTCGCACCAGCCGGGGTCACCGGCCTTCTCGTGTTTTTTCTTCGGTTCCCAACCAATTCGCCCGTTGGTTGGCGAAAGAAGATCGATGATCTAGCGCCGTTGATCTTCCTTGTACTCGCCGTATTTCAGCCGTACTGGTTGGGTTTGCCGAACTTCCTGTCCGTAGGTAACGCGCCTCTGCTGGCTCGGCTCCAACATGTCTGGGATTTCAACGTGGCGCTTATCACCGTGATCGACCTTGCAAGCTTGATCGGTGCGTATCGGAGCTCGACGGGATTGGAACGCGAAAAGATCAAGTGGGTCGTCTTCGGGGCTGCCTGCACCTTCATCGGAATCATGATGGCGGTGCTGAGCAATGAAGGGTTGTTCCCAAGACCTTGGCAGTGGGTGCCAGTCGCGGCAGAATCCCTTATCATCGCGTTGCCGTTGACGGTCGCGTACGCGATCATCCGGCACAGAGTGATCGACGTACGGTTCGCAATGAGCCGTGCCCTCATTTTCGGCGTCATCGCGATGGCCATAGGTAGCATCATCGTTATTCTGGATGAGAGTTTGAGCACGAAATTCGCCAACTCGCCGTCGCAAACAGCCATCTATGCCGGAGTTGCGCTCATCGTCGGTTTCATGCTGAATGCTGGGCGACAACGCATTGCGACGGTGGTTGACCTGGTATTCTTCCGCCAGCGGCATCTCACGCAGGAACAGGCAAACGCCATCGGCGATGTGATCAACCGCTCTGCCTCTCGCTCCAATCTCTATGAGCCGCTCACGGTGGGCGTCGGAGAGGCATTTTCCCTCGCATCAGTGGCCCTGTTCGAGCGCCTCGGTGACGGCGGATTCGTGCGCGTTGCGGCTCGGGGTTGGCCTCCAAGAACGCTCTGGCACTTGCTGCCGGACGATCCTGTTGCCCGGCGAGCTCAGTCGTTACGGCCCGTCGACATCGACTCGCTTGGGTGGGCCGAACAGGTGCTTCCAGCTGGGCTCGCGCGGCCCATGTTGATGATCCCTATCGTCGCAGGGAGACAGGTTCCGGCGCTCCTTCTGTGTGGCGCACATGAAAATGGAACCGGGCTCGATCCAGATGAAATCCGCACACTCCGTAGGTTGTGTGGGGATGCAGGGGCGGTCTACATCCAGCAGCCAATCACTGGGGCAAGTCGACGCGCTTTCTCGAGCGAGTCGTTAGGCGCATAGGAGAACCCATGAAGGGTTCTTTCAGCCTCCGTTTCCTCGCAGCGTTTGCCTGCATTGGATTCACCCTGCTTGCCGTGCTTCCGGTTCGAGCGGGCACGACCGGCGGCATCCAGGGTTTCACGACAAACACGCAGCGGCAGCCAATCGCCGAAGTGAGTGTCTCAGCGGTTTCGCCATCTGGTCACGCCACGACAATCACCGGAACGAATGGCTTCTACGCCCTTAACGGGTTGCCGCTCGATACGTATTCCGTCACCTTTTCAAAAGACGGCTATATCGCGTTAGTGATCCCTGGCATCACCACCACGCCGGATCAATCGGTTCGAGTAAACGCTCGGTTGGAGACCGAGGTCAAAACGCTGGCCCGCGTCCCTGTGCGAGGCTCAACATCGCTCATTCAGCCTACGGTCACGGCCGACACCTACGTCGTCGATCAAAAGAAATTTGACACCCTACAGGGCACCCCGCAAGACGAAAACGGATACCAAATGCTCAGTTATCTGCCTGGCGTCAGCGTTGACAATACCGGGAGTCCTACCATACGCGCTGGGCAACCGGGTGACATCGCGTTCATGTACGATGGTGTCTCTCAGGTAGATCCTGGGATCGGCGGCTTCTTCAACAGCTTCTCGTTGAACGGAACAAAGAGCATTCAACTCTCTACTGGGGGATACGACGTCAGTGCAGGCAACACCAATTCAGGCGTGATCAATCAGGTCATCAAGCGAGGCTCGTATCCCGGTGAGGGGCAGGCAACGATTCGAGTATTGAGCCCTTTCTTTGGCCACGAACTGTCGTTTGACTATGGCAGCGCGTCGCAGAACGGCCGCTTCAGCTACTACTTCGGTTTCGGGGGACTCAACGATGCACAGGCGTATGGTGATGGCTCGACGACGTTGCCGCTCTTTTTGGGGTACTCGACGTTCAACACGAACAATGACGAGGTGCTCAATCTCTTCTACCATTTTGGGCAAGGCGGCAGAAATGAAGTGCAATTCTTGAGCAATCTCAGCGGAGCGACGTCACCGGAGAACTATCTCGTGGATCCGCTATACGCCCCGTACGCATCGAATAATGGTAACGTCCAATCAGCGAGCGACCCGTTTGGTTTGTGCAACGCAAGTCTTGCCCCGCCGTACCCTGCCTGCAACACAGGAGTTCTCCAAAGCAACTACATATCGCTCTTCCCCGGTCAAGTTGCCTATCATCAAAATGTCGGCGCGCCGGATACCTCCACGTTTAACTCTGTGATCGACAAACTGAATTTCAAGCGCCAACTATCGCCTGCGAGCTTCTTCGAGGCACGAGTGTATCGTGCCGGGCAAAATATTGTCCAAAACCAACCCTACCATACGGGTTCCTTCAGCGAGTTTTTCGCAAACGTCCAGTCGACGGGGCTGGGTGAGGCAGTTGATTATTGGGACCAGTTGAACAGCCGGAACGAATTAAGCGCGGGCGGCGAGGGGGTATACTTTTTGGATGATGATTACGGCGCGGTGGCGCCCAGCCTTGAGCCCACGCTCGAGCCGCTGGAAGACTTGGGTTGCCCGCAGATCGCCGCTGCGATCGCCGCGGGCGTCTTGAACCCAACCGGGAACTTTCTCTCCACGCCAGGCGTCGGCGGTTGCTACATTGCCCCCCTCAACCGCGCCTTGAACGCTGGGGTCCCCGGGCTGGGCCTACCCACCGATCCCGCTCACGCGCCGCTCAACACCTATGTCAATGCGTTCACCTATATAACTGGCCCACTGCATCGATACGACGCGTGGGTGAAAGACCAATATCAGCCGAGCCAGAGGCTGACCGTAACGCTTGGCCTGCGTTGGGATTACGAGGTCGTTCCGATTCCCTCAGATGCAGCTACGCAAAACACCACGTATTACATCAACGATAGCGGTGACGTTGTTACCGTGCCAGGCGAACCCCTTGGCACAGACGTGACCAGACCATGGCAGATCAGCCCGCGGCTAGCCGCTTCGTATCAGCCGAGCGCCCGCGACACTCTGCGGTTCTCTTATGGGAAGAATATTCAGTTCGCGCCTCTGTACGGCATCGAAAGACCGTTTCAGGTTCCTGCATACCTTCAGAACTGCACAATCGCGAACGGCTGCTTCAACAAACTTCCGGGCTACGGCTCGACGAACTTTGTGTCCAACCTCTATCAGCAAGTCGTGATGGACCTGAACACTAATCTCAACGCACAATACGGTGACGTGCTACCTGAGCACGCCATCAACTTCGATTTCTCCTACTCCCATGATTTTGGGAATAGCGTTGAGATGCGCGTGACGCCGTACTACCGCAAAGGCACGAATTACGCCCTTTCCAATCAGCCGTTGCTCTTCACGTTGAAAACGAGCGGCAAACCTGTTTTTGGGCCATCGCAGCAAGAGAGCACCGGGATCAACGAAAGCACCGGCGTTGAACTCGCCGTGCAGCGAACCTCGCAATACGGCTATTCGGGATTGGTCGACGCGACGTACGACAACACGCTCGCCAACTACGACGGCGATTTCTTCCCCAATGTCAACAACGCAGCTCTGGCTGCAGGCCATTTCATCCATGTCACCTACGTCGCGCCTGTTGTAGCGACGTTGAATCTCGCCTACAATTCGCGGTCAGCCTGGCAGGCCTCGGCCACCATCGGATACCAGTCGGGCTACCGCTACGGTGTGGGAGAGCAGACCTATGTGTTTATCAACGGCATCCCGACCGAAGTCCTCAACACCGATATCGCGCAAACATCGTCGCAAGCGTACTATTTCACCAATCCGACCAACCCGGGAACCATCGAGCACCCAAATATTATCGCCTCTCGGGGAACGCCAGAGGGCGCCGACCCCGGCACCCTCTTCACACCTGCGACCGCCCTTGTGAGTGTGACTGTCGCCCACGGTATCGGCGCGACCAACAAGACCAACATAGGAGTTCGCGTGCAGAACCTCTTTGGCGACTACGCACCGACGCAGATCCCAGCGAATCTGTATTACGTGCCGCTCGGTAACGGGGGATCGGGCCCAGGTTCTGGAGTCAACACAAATGCGTGCACCCCAAGCCAGACCTTTGGTTGCGAGCCGTTTATGTACAATCAGAGCAAGTATCCGTACGAGTACGAGTCCACCGGCCCGCCCCGCGTGTATACCTTTTTTATTTCCGCCAAGTATTGAACGTCGCGTTTCAACCACACCACGACGTTTTCGACCGCTGCCGCATTTGACATCCTCAAGAGAATGGTCTAGGATGCATGTACCGGCGACGGGGGACGAAAGATCGTGTCGACCGCAATCAAGGAGCGCAGCGCTCCACACAAGCCCTCGAAGTCCACAACCGGAAACGAGGTAGCGCACGAACTCGTGCGCCGACTTTTCGACGGCGTGCAGGCCGGTATCGCGGTCGCGCTCGCCGACGGCACGGTATTGCGTGAACCGGACGCACCGCTCGATGCCACCATCATCTTGCGCTATCCGGCGATATTGCGCGTGCTGCTCAACCGATCGTCCGACTTGAGTGCCGGCGAGGCCGTCATGCGCGGGGACATCGCCGTCGAGGGCGACGTCGAACGCGCCCTCGCCGCGATGGATGCGGTGGCGGCAGCGCGTGGGCCGAGAGAATGGATCGGCATCGCCGCGTTGGCAGCCAAGCTTCCGCGACTCGTCCGAGAATCAGCCGCGCCTCCGGGTCGCGGGCCGGCGCGGCTACGCGGCCGCGCGCACTCTGTCGAGCGGGATCGCGAGGCGATCTCCTATCACTACGACGTGTCAAATGACTTCTATGCCCTATGGCTCGACGAGAACATGGTCTACTCGTGCGCGTACTTCACCGATGCGGATGACAGCCTCGATCAGGCACAGCGCGGCAAGCTCGATCTTATCTGTCGCAAGCTGCGCCTGCGCGAGGGCGAGCGTCTGCTCGACGTGGGCTGCGGTTGGGGTGGTCTCGTGCGATTTGCAGCACGCGAGTATGGCGCGCGCGCTGTCGGCGTGACGCTCAGCCGCAGGCAAGAAGAGTACGCGCAAGCCCGTATCGCACGTGAAGGTCTCGCCGAGCGATGCCGCGTCGAGCTTCGCGACTACCGCGAACTTGGCGCTCTCGGGCAGTTCGACAAGGCCGCAAGCATCGGCATGGTCGAGCACGTCGGAGACGCCAACTTGGCCACGTACTTCGCCGCTGTCTACAACGCCCTTGTCCCCGGTGGACTCTTCCTCAACCACGGCATTATCTCGCAGCAGGCGCGTACCCACGGCTTGCGCGGGATTGCCCAACGTTTCTTCCCCCAGCGATCGGCCTTCACCGAGCAGTATGTGTTCCCTGACGGTCAAATGCCCCGTCTCTCGCCCATGACCGACGCGGCGCAGGCAGCCGGCTTCGAAGTCAGAGACGTCGAGAACCTTCGCGAGCATTACACCCAGACGCTTCGCATGTGGCGGCGGCGGCTCGAGGCTCAGGAAGATCGGGCGCGCACCATTGTCGGCGACGCCACTTATAACGTCCGGCGTTTTTGGCTGGCGGGGTCCGCACACGGTTTTGCGACCGGCCTTCTCGGCCTCGTTCAGGTGCTGCTCGCCAAGTGGGGGCCGGACGCTCGCGCGTTCGTGCCTGCCACCCGCGCCGACATCTACAAGAGTATCGAGGTAGCGACATGACATCGGAGCAATCACAGGTGGGCTCGTCGGCTTGGGCGTAGATGCCTCCAACGCCGACACGGTCGATCAAGTCCAGTGAAACCGTTACAGTAAGGGGGTATTCTGTCATGATTGAAGCTATCACAGGAAAATGGTGGCTGTTGTTATTGCGAGGACTCGCGGCGATCGTCGTCGCGGTCATCGCCTTCATGCAACCCGGCTCAGCGCTGATCGCGCTCGTGCTCGTGCTCGGTGCCTATTCTTTCGTGGCCGGCGCGATCGCGTTCACGGCGGCTCTGGTCGGCGTCGGAGGCGATCGCTGGTGGGCGCTCCTGCTTGAGGGCATTATCGGCGTCGTCGTCGCTCTCGTCATCTGGTCGTGGCCGCTCGCAAGCACGCTCGCGTTCGTGTACTTCGTTGCCGCCTGGTTGATCGTTACTGGGATCGTGCAGATAGCCGCCGGCGTGCGCCTACGCGATATCATCGACAACGAGTGGCTCTACATCCTGGGCGGGCTCATCTCGATCGCGTTCGGCGTCTGGGTGTTCCGCAGCCCCGGGCAGGGCGCGGTTGCCACTGCGTTCCTGTTCGGCTGGTATTTCTTACTCTACGGGATACTGCAGACCGTGGTCGCGTTCAGACTTCGGTCACTCCATGGTACGGTGGCGAAGGTCGCCAGGGCCGTATAGGCTTTCCCTATCCTCACTGGCAGCGGAGGACGGCGAGATCAGTATGATTTGGCCGTCTTCCGCCATCCTCGCGAATCGTAGGTGTCGCGTATGATCCCGTTGACTGACGTCTCACGACGCCCAACAACTTTCCCGATCATCACGCTGTCGATCATCGTCATCAACGTCATCGTCTTCATCCTTGAACTGACCAACGGCGAACCCTTCGTCGCCCAGTGGTCAATGGTGCCGGCAAACATAACCGCGGGCCATCACCTGATCACGCTCCTGACGGCGATGTTCATGCACGCCAGCTGGTCCCATATCATCGGCAACATGATATTCTTGTGGGCCTTCGGCCCAGAGATCGAGGACGCCATGGGCCCATGGCGCTACTCGATTTTCTATCTCGTCGGTGGCGTTGTGGCGATGCTGGCGCAAGTCGCGTTCGATCCGCACTCCACGGTCCCTAACCTCGGGGCAAGCGGCGCGATCGCCGCGGTGATGGGCGGGTTCTTGGTGACCTACCCACGCGATCAGATCCGCACTATTTTATTTTTCGTCGTCTTCGTGCGGGTCGCGTATATCATGGCTGCGCTCTTGATCGGGATCTGGTTCCTCCTGCAGCTCTTCAGCGTCGGCTCCGTCACGAGCGCGCAGGGCGGCGGGGTGGCCTACCTCGCGCACGTGGGCGGGTTCATCTTCGGAGCCGTGTTCGCACGGCTGTTCGAAGACCCGCGACGCATCGCCCGGCAAGAGGTGACCGACCCATCGCTGCTATGAAGGGGGTGTGCGATATGCGCTATCTCATCCACATGCTTACATGCGGGCTCGTGGTCTGCACGCTCTTCGGCGCCACGCCGAACCCGATCGCGACACCGTCGCAAGCGCCGACGGTGGACGATATCCTCGCGCGCATGGATGCAACACGTAAGGGTCTTGATTCTTTTTCTGTGCCGGTGCATTTCGCCATCACGATCCGTAGGCCGCTTATCGTACCGCTGGCGATGGATGGCGTGCGTTACTTCGAACGTCCCGACAAAGAAGCGCTGGTCATGAAAACAGTGCCCGCCGCCGCCCAAGCGTTTCAGCGCACCTATGCCGGCCTTGGCACCGCCGACACGTGGCCGAAAAAGTATGACCTCACGCTGGTGACGACCGACGAGGCAGGCGGTGCGACGATGTACGAGCTCAAAGGCATCCCGAAAAATGGCGGCAACGTGGATCATATCCTGCTAGATATCGACCGTGTGTCGCTCGCTCCGCTACGGGCCCGGTGGTTCTACGGCAACGGAGCGACGATTGACATGGCGATCGAGAACGCTGTCGTCGGCGGTGCGTATCTGCTGCCGAAGACCGAGACGCTGGACATCGCGTTTCCATCCTATGCTGGGCACGCGGTCGCGCATTTCGCCGACTATTCGATCAACCAGCCGATTCCGGCCTCGGTTTGGGAACAGAACCCACAGCAATAGCGAGCGTCGCTGCTATTGACCCGTGGCGACTTTATAGATGGCGACCGTGACGATGGCGAGCAAGAGGGCCAAGACGAGACACCCGCATCCGGCCTTGACCGCTCCATAACGCTCCCGACGCATGCCCGCCAGCTGCGCCCGAAGCCAGCCGCGCTGCGGCTCAGCCCGATGGACGGTAGGAGACTTACTGGTATCGAGTTCTGGTATGGGGACTGCCGACGTACGGACGGGGCGCTACAGCAGAGCCGCCTCCATGATACGAGTACGGGCGATATGCAGGATAGCCCCGATAGCGATAGCCGTTTCCATAAGGATAATAGCCGCGATAGCCGCCGTTGATGTAAAACCCATATGATGCGCCGTAGCCATAATACGGGGAGCGTGGATATCCCCACCCACCACCGTAGAACCAGCGCGGTCCGCCATACCCATAACCGAACGCAAACCCCGGATATGCCCACCCCACACCGTAGTAGACGTTCGCCGGGCGCGGTCCACCATACGTGTACGGCGTGTCGATCTCGTTGGCCTGAAAAGCGGAACCGCCGTTATACCCGAGGATCGTGACGGTCATCCCGGGGGAGAGCGTCAATCCGGTCGGGTTGATGACCGTGCCTTGGTGCAGCGCGACGTTGTCAAGGTAGCCGTTATCGTCGCGAACCTTGATGCTATATTGACCGTCGATCGACGCGATGCGGCCGTGAATCGTGAGCTCGGTGGTGGCGTATGACGGCACGCTGGCATAGGATGGCACGCTTTGCGCCAGCGCCGGTTCGGGCTGGGCGAATTGCGAGAACCCGTACAGGAGCACGATGACGAGGGAGAGGTGGATCGACTTGGGGGTGGGCATCATAGACCTTCGTATCAGTGTACTCCAGCCACATCCCCGCTGCCTCCTGCACCTGGAACGACAAGGCTCGTTGCGCGTGGGAATCCGAAGGCTACTCGAGAAACACGACAAGACACCACCTATGCTCCAGACAGCCTCACCCCGCATCGCCTTCGACCCGCTCGTCGAAGCATGGTTCTCATCTCGGTTCGGCGAGCCCACCGCACCACAGGTGGCCGGCTGGCCGCTGATTCAATCGGGATCGGATGTCTTGATCTGTGCCCCGACCGGCTCCGGGAAGACGCTCGCGGCTTTTCTCTCGGCGATCGATCGCATCGTGCGCGATGCTCGTGACGGCCTCACGGATCAGACGCGCATCTTGTACGTCTCGCCGCTCAAAGCTCTCGTCAACGACGTGCAAAAGAATCTCGAAGAACCGCTGCGGGAAATCGAGTTGCAGGCGCTACTCGACGGCGTGGCGCTCTCCCCGGTCCGGGTGGCGTTGCGCACGGGCGACACTCCAGTGGCCGAGCGCGCCCGGATGCTCGCCAAACCGCCCCACATCTTGGTCACGACGCCGGAGTCTCTCTTCATCTTACTGACGGCAGCCCGGTCGCGCGAGCTCTTCCGGTCGGTTGCCACCGTGATCGTGGACGAGATCCATGCGATGGTCGGCAGCAAACGTGGCCCCCATCTGGCGCTGTCGCTGGCTCGACTCGATCACATCGTCGCACAATCGGGCAGGCCTCGGCCGCAACGGATCGGCTTGTCGGCCACGGTGAAGCCGGTGGCAGAGGTCGCGAGTTTCTTGGCTGGTGGGGACTCGCACGGGCGCACCGCGGCGCCGCAGGTGGTGAACATCGGCCATCGTCGGGCGATGGATGTTTCGGTCTGGGTGCCACGCGACGAGCTTGGCCCCGTGGCGTCGACCGAGATGTGGCAAGAGATCTACGACCATCTCGCCGACCTCATCCGGTCTCACCGCACGACACTCATCTTCGTCAGCACGCGCCGGCTCTCAGAACGTGTGGCGCACAACCTCATCCAGCGGTTGGGCGAGAGCTCGGTGATGCCGCATCACGGCAGCCTCGCGCGCCGGCTGCGCTTGGAGACCGAGGGCAAGCTCAAGCGCGGCGAGTTGCGCGCCGTGGTCGCGACGGCTTCGCTCGAATTGGGGATCGATATCGGCTCGGTCGATCTCGCCGTGCAGTTGGGCTCGCCGCGATCGATCGCGACCGCGCTGCAGCGCATCGGCCGCTCCGGACACTGGGTCGGCGCGACGCCCAAGGGTGTGCTCGTGCCGACGAGCCGCGACGACCTCGTCGAGTGCGCCGCGGTGGTGCGTGCCATCCGCACGGGCGCCATGGACCGGATTGATCTGTGCGAGACGCCACTGGACATCTTAGCGCAGCAAATCGTAGCCGCGTGTGCCTGCGATGACTGGGGCGAGCACGAGCTCTTCGATCTCGTGCGCGCCGCCTATCCCTATCGCAACCTCGCCCGAGCCGACTTCGACTCGGTGGTCGAGATGTTGGCCGAGGGGGTGGCCACGTCGCGCGGGCGTGCAGGCGCGCTCGTCCACCGCGACCGCGTCAATCGCCGGCTGCGCGGGCGCCGCGGCGCACGCCTCGCCGCCATCACCGGTGGCGGCGCGATCCCGGACGCAACGTCCTACGCGGTCGTCGCCGAGCCCGATGGCACGGTCGTCGGCACGGTCGACGAAGACTTCGCGGTCGAAAGCATGTCGGGCGACATCTTCCTTTTGGGCACGAGCTCGTGGCGCGTGCGGCGCGTCGAGCAGGGTCGCGTGCGCGTGGATGACGCCCACGGAGCGCCACCTTCCATCCCGTTCTGGAATGGCGAGGCCCCGGGCCGCACGCTCGAATTATCGCACGAGGTCTCCCGGTTACGCGTGCACATCGCCGAGCTGTGCGAGACCGATTCAGTTGATGGCGGCAGACCAGCGGCGGTCGAGTATCTGCAGCGCGAGTGCGGCCTGGATCGTCTCGGCGCGGAGCAGGTGGTGGCCTATGTCCTCGCCGGGAAGTCGATCCTGGGCGTGGTCCCGAGCCAGGAACGCGTCGTCGCCGAACGATTCTTCGATGAGTCGGGCGGCATGCAGCTTGTCGTCCACGCACCTTTTGGCGCGCGCATCAACCGGGCATGGGGATTGGCGCTGCGCAAGCGCTTCTGCCGCTCGTTCAACCTCGAACTCCAGGCCGCGGCGACCGACAACGGCATCGTCATTTCGCTGTCCGAACAGCACGCGTTTCCGCTCGAGATCATCTTCCAATTCCTCAAGGCTGCGACGGTCGAGGACGTCCTCACCCAAGCGATGCTGCCGTCACCGCTCTTCACCGCGCGCTGGCGCTGGAACGCCCAACGCTCGCTCACGATCCTGCGTTTTCGCGGTGGCCGGACGGTGCCAGCGGCGATCCAGCGCATGCGCGCCGATGACTTGATGGCCGCGGTCTTCCCGGACCAGGCGGCGTGTCCGGAAAACCTGAGCGGTGAGGTTCGGATACCGGACCATCCACTCGTGCGAGAAACGATCGCCAACGCGCTCCACGAGGCGATGGACCTCGACGGGCTGCAAAAGGTGCTCCGCAGCATCGAAGATGGTTCCATCGCGACCGTCGCCGTAGACACCGCCGAACCATCCATGTTCGCGCATGAGATCTTGAACGCGAACCCGTTCGCGTTTCTCGATGACGCCCCGCTCGAAGAGCGTCGCGCGCGCGCGGTGCAGCTGCGTGCAACGTTGCGAACGGACGTGTCGCAGGGCATCGGCGTGCTGGACCCAGCCGCCATCTCGCAGGTCGCCGAAGAGTCCTGGCCTATCGTGCGCGATCCGGACGAACTGCATGACGCGCTCCTCACGCTCGTCGCGTTGCCGCCGGTCGCCGCCTGGCAGCATTTCTTCGATGCGCTAGTCGCCGACGGACGCACCACAACGCTCGTCGTTCCCGAGACCAGACCCGCTCAGCAGGTCGACGGAATGCCCCAGCCCTCTCGCACGACACAGCTTTGGGTGGCGGCCGAGAAGCTCGACGTGCTTTGCCTCGTCCACCCTGAAGCGCGCATGCAGCCGCCGATCGCGAAACACGCGTCGGAGCGGGCGCCGGACGCGGTGGAAGCCGCGATGGCGCAGATCGTGGGCGGCTGGCTTGAATCGAGCGGCCCGATGCGGGTGGCGACCCTAGCTGAGAGATTCGGCGTGTCACCTGACCTGATCGTGTCGGCGTTGCTTGCGCTTGAGCATGAAGGTCAGGTGTTACGAGGTCGATTCAGTTGCGATGAAGAGGAGTGGTGCAATCGACGCGTGCTCGCGCGCATCCATCGGCTCACACTTGGCCGGCTCCGGCGCGAGATCGAGCCGGTCACAACGACAGAATATCTTGCTTTTGTGGACCGCTGGCAGCACCTGGCGCCCGGCACGCAACTGCATGGCGTCGACGGCACCCTTCAGGTCATCAAGCAGCTGCAAGGCATGGAGTTCCCGGCAGAAGCGTGGGAACGCGACGTCCTTCCCAAGCGCATCGTGCGCTATAAGCCAGAACTCCTCGACAAGCTCTGCGCGTCCGGCGAAGTGATGTGGGGTCGGTTGTCTCCACACCCGGCTTTCGAAGACGGCGAGCAGCCGCGAACGCGGCGCATACGCCCGACGCGAGTAGCACCCGTGTCGCTTTTCGTGCGCGAGAACGCCGGATGGCTTATCCCACAACGCCATGAAGCGCCCAATGCTTTGTCGTCGGTCGCTCGCGATGTGCTGCGCGCCCTGGATGATGGTGGTGCGTCGTTCTTCTTGCAGCTCGTGCACGCTACCGGGCGACTGGCAAGCGAAGTCGAGGATGGTTTGTGGGAGCTCGTGGCCGCCGGCCTCGTGACGGCTGATGGCTTCGATAATTTGCGAGCGCTGATCGATCCACGGCGTCGCTTGGCGCTGGGCCGGCGCAACATGACGCGACCGCGCCACGCTATCGGACGTTGGGCAGTATTGGAGACTGCCCCGCACGCGACTGACACAGAGGCGTTCGCTCGACAGCTCCTGGCGCGCTGGGGCATCGTCACGCGAGACGTCGCCAAGCGCGAGACTACCGCGCCGGCTTGGCGAGATCTGCTCGTCGTCTTGCGCCGACTTGAGGCGCAGGGCGAGATCCGTGGCGGCCGCTTCGTCGCGAGTCACATCGGAGAGCAATTCGCCGTAGCTGAGGCGATCGAGCTGCTGCGCCGCGTGCGCAAGGAAGACCAACTCCCAGCGTAGCTCCGCCGCCACGCATGAATTTCGAGTCCAGCGTCATTTCTTTAGTTGCAGGTGCTGGCTTGGCCGTGTCCAACAGCAAGTAGACCTCGCGCTCCGAAGCGAGACCTAATGCCTCGCCTCGAGCTGATCGAGTCCCGGTTGCGTAGGCTTTCGCGCCGGTTCCTTCATTGTCAAACGAATGGCGGTTCTAATGCGATCACGCCTTGTCTCGGTTTTTTCCGCATTTATTGCCTTTCTCACGGCCGTGGTGCTGATCGGGCACTTGCCTGCGCCCGTCCACGCCGACCAACTATCACCCGATCTACAGAACACTCGCGCAGCGCTCGACAAATATCAGGATCCCTTCGCGGCGATCCGCGAGGGCTATCTCTCTAGCGTGGGCTGCGTCGAGTTCACCACAGCCAGCACGCTTTACGGCATGCCCTACCCGGCAGGTGCCATGGGAGTGCATTTCATCAATATGTCGCTCGTCGGGCCGACGCTCGATCCGATGAAGCCTCAAGTCCTCATCTACGAACCCACGGACGACGGCAAACTGCAACTCGTGAGGCCGACGCGTACTTCACGGAACTCGGCCTGCCGGTCACGTTCTCGTATGCGTCGTTCTATTGGGAGAACTTCATCTTCTTCGGCATGGGTCCGAAGAAGGGCCCAGACGGCGTGCTCGCGCTGAACCTGCCCATCGGTGACAAGAAGATGACCGGCATCGCGGCGGATGACATCGGCAAGTGCGCGTACGGGATCTTCCGGCGGCGTGCCGAGTTCCTCGGCAAGCGCGTCGGCCTCGCGAGCGACCAGTTGACGGGCGCACAGATGGCGGCCGCTATGGGCAAGGCGCTGGGCAAACAGGTCCGCTACAACGCTGTGCCGCCGGAGGTCTATCGCGGTTTAGGGTTCCCCGGGGCCGAGGACCTGGGCAATATGTTCCAGTTTTATGCCGACTTCGAGCCGGTGCTGCTCGCGTCGCGCGATGTCGCCCTTTCGAAGTCGCTCAATCCCTCGCTGCAGTCCTTCGACCAATGGCTGGCAAGCAATGCCAGCCGCATCCCGCTCGAATAACAACGATTGAGAAAAGTGCTCTGATCAGCCGTGGCAAATACTCGTTGGTGCGCTAACAGACCGACTATGGTTGTTCCGACCGGACTGCGTCACCTAGGTTGGAGTTGCCCTCGAGAAACTTCACCGCACTGACCTCGTCTGCATGCGGGCCGGTGTAGCGAAGGATGTAGAGCCCATTGCGCACGTCGACGACGTAGATCAGCCCGTCCCTGATGATCGGATAGCTCCACATGATGACCTTGTTGGGTCCGCGACCCAAGGCTGGGTCTTCGGTCGCCACGTGCTCGAGTGCTGGCGGGGAGAAGAAACCAGCGCTGGCGGGATGCGAGCTATCGCTGATGTCGACGACTTGCAAGCCGCTGGAATGCCAGGCCACGATTCCTAGACTTCGCAGGACAGTCGGATTATGCGATGAGTAGCTCGTGAACTGCTCGGTGAGCTTGTCGTTGTTCGGACTGCCGCAAAACGTCGATGCGTCTTGGGGCGTCTTAAACTCGCCGACGATCTTGGGATGCGCCTGGTCAGTGATGTCGATGAGGTGGGCCCAGCCCCATGGACAGCCGGCGCTTGGGTCAGTGTACGTGCCGTAGACCTCATCTGTCATGAAGACGAGAGGCCGCCCAGGAACCTTGACCGAGGAATGACCGTTTGCGCACGCGTGCGTGCAGGTGGCCGGCACCGCTCGCGGGTCCGCCGGAGTCTGCCCCCACACCGGCCTGTCGACAGGCTTTGTGATCAAATCGGCGTTGAGCGACAGCACTCGGCTAGGGCTCGGGCCCTTCGCGAGTGCAGCTGTGTTGAGGATGAGGAACTGGCCGGCTTCCATTGAGAGGTAGGCCCTTGTGCCGTCTGGCGAGATGCCCATCGAGTGGACGAACAGGTTGCAATCATAAGGCCCGCACGCCCGGTGCGATCCCGATGTGAGCGGATAGTCAGGCTGGTCCGTGCCGGGATACTGGTTGTTCCAATTCCCTTCGGCGATCTCAGCGACAGGACGACCCTCGCTCACGCCGCTGATATCTGTAACAATCAGATTTGGAACAGATGGATCCTTAGAGATCGTCGGTGTCGAGAGATAGAGCAGCGCCCGTTGACGATCGCTCGGGTCAACCCATAGAAACATCTCATGTGGCTTAACCGCTTCACCTTTTTGCGAGGTCGGCACGTATCGCGTTATGAACCTCGGCTTGGCCGGATCGCTGAGATCGAAGAAGGCGATGTCGAACGGGAACTGCTTGTCATTGCCGCTCTGACACGCGTGCAGCAGCGTGCTACAGCGGAAGTCCATGACGATGAGCAGCTTCTTATCGGGCCATACTCGCAGCTCGCGGGTCGTGATCCCCACATTGCCCGCATACGGCTTGCCGATCTCTCCGACGATCGCCGGGTTCGCCGGATCCTTGACGTCGACGATGAGGATTCCTGGATGTGGGTGTGGACACTGGTCGCCTGAGGGTTCGCCGGTGGCACCAACGCATAGCGATGAACTATCCGTACGGTTGCCGATGTACACGTAATGATCGTAGATGGCCAGTGCAGCATTCATGCCGCGGTTGAATAATGCGCTATGTCCGACGAGTTGAACATTCCACGCTGAAACCGTCGGAACCACCTTGGGTTCGGTCGCTGCATTCGCCCCGGGCACCTGTGTACAGAGCAGCAAGCACAGCGCTACGCGAATAGCAGCGTGGACTTTCGGAACGGTGTTCTTTAACATGTTGAGCACCTCAGCAGGAATACCCCGCGCAAGCCGCTCCTCACAGGTTAGCTGGGTTGCCACCCACCGCAGTGCATCGGAACTTCCCACGGGGGCGATTCCCGGATGACGTTGTAGTCGAAGCAATCTGAATTCGTCGGGTCTTGGTAGGGTGCCATGGCCGGCATCGCGGGCATACCACCGCCTGACGAGGGCGGCGGGGCCGGAGTATATGGCGCGAGCATCTTCTTGAACATGGTCGGAGTCACGCGGTAACTGAGCACGATCTGCTCAACGATCGGGCGGTCTTTCGCTGCGAGGCTCGCGGGCACTTGCGCCAGAAAAACGAGGTTCTTATAAAGCCCGAGATAGTCGGGTTGAAGCGAGCATAGAACTGCTTCGAACTTCTTGGCCTGCCCACCGGCGGTCCAGCCCCCGAGGAACTGCGAGCACATTGGAAGCTTCGTCGAGGACTGACCGGCAAACGTTATCTGCGGCTGCGGCAACCCTTGTTTCGCCGCGCCGGCTTGCATGACCGCCGTAAATTTATCTTTCAAACTCGCGCTGAACGGTAGCGCAAAAGCAACCTCCCCGCCTTGGTTGCCGCTTGCGCTCGGAGCGTTCTTCGCGATGACGAGCACCCCAAGGTTGATGCGTTCGTCACTCGGACCCGTTACGTAGACAAAACCGTTCGATCCCTTAGTGAGCGTCCAACCTTCAGGGAGACTGACCGAAGCGGTCTTGTCGTCCGTCGTTGCGGTTTTGAGTGTCACCGTCGAAGCGACGGTCATAGGCGCACGCGAGATCAGCGTACTGATGGTCGCCAACGCTGCGATGGCAAGAATGCGCACCGCGTTCTGATAAGAACGGTTCAATGGAGGCATTTCCTTTCGATTCGACGGGAGAAGCAAAGAGTGAGACAATGTCGCTTCTCAACGTTCGTATCGCTGCGCGCCGACTCCCCCCTGTTTGGCCTCACCCAACTCTGTTATGACAATTTGTCCGAGCCCGCTCCGGTCGTGACCGTGGCCCGGCTATGACTTCGCTTGCTTTGTCGCTGCCGGAAGCTCGTTCAGGGTTGTCGCGGCAGATCTATAGCCGGATTGCGCGAGAAGAAATTGAACGGGAATAGTTCAAATTCGAGCGTGGTCGTCGGCATGACGGGGAAGTCTTCCGCGCGCGGCACGTGGTGGAACCCCATCGTGTACCAGACGACGATGTCCGTGTTCTCGATCGGTCGATTGGCGCGCGTCCACGACGGCAGGCCGTCGCCTCCCTTGCTCTGCGTCGGAAAGTCGCCGGCGGCGTAGCGCTCGTCGGGGCTGTATGGTGTGACCCACAGTTGATAATCTGTAAAGCCCGCCCGACGCTGTGGATAGTCCTGTGGCAGGAGCAGCGGTCGAGCCGTTTCACCAGGCACGATCTCGTAGCTGACCGGATATCCTATAGCGTTCTTGACATTGGGATTGATCACACGCCACAGCTCCGGCTGTTCCGCGCTGACCCGAAGTTTGGCCTCGCTCTCAGTGTGCGCGACTTCGGGCGTAGCGACCCAAATGCTCTTGCGCGGCGTGCCCGCCGAAACGCGCTCGGTTCTGAGTCGATCGACCACAAAACTGTTCCCGGTGCCGTCGAGGTCAAAATCCAACCGGAATGAGAAATAATGATCGTGGTAGGGCGCCACCGTGTTCTCGGCGACGAATCGCCCGTATGCCTGCGCGGCGCCGCTGGGGTCGTCGGCCGCAGTTTTCGGAACGACCGCTTCGAATTCGTTGATGCCGGTCGCGCCGACGAGCACTTGGATCGAGCCGTCCTGGCGGAAGACCCAGTCGAAGATGTAGTCGTAGTTTTCGAAATTGGCGATTGTGCGCAAGACCAGGTCGCGACGCTTGCGGCTCTCGACCGGGTCGGCGCTGCCAATGTGACGCCAGGCGATGTCACCGGCCGAGCGCTCGAAGAGACACGCTGCGCGCGGTACCACCCACGGCAGCCCGGTCTCATCGGCATACACCTGATCGAAATACACAGCGTTGTCCGGGCAGTCGGTTCCAGGATCGAGTGGCGTCGAGAAGCCATTGGCGAACTCGCCAGCATCGAGATACGTCGCCCAATACCAGGTCTCTTCAGGATCCATATAGGGGACGAACACTTCTGATAGCGACGCTTCGTAGAGTATGGAGCGCATCTTTCCCGAGTCGGCGTAGCGCACGTTTGAGAGGATCAAGCCGACCCGGCGGTCGATCCGGAAATGGAAGTTCCAGTTTTGCCAATCGACCTGGCTGCCCTCGACCGTAAAACTCGGGCCCAGCGGCTGCTGAACGGTTATGGGAGTGGGGATCTTTCGCAACGGATGGACTGACGCCATGTCATAATTCGCTGAAGTTCGCGGCACTGGAACGACGCCGAGGTCGATCACGCGGATGACTTTCTGATTGTCGACGTCCCAAACGATGACGATCCCTTCGATGGGACGGCTATCCGGTTCGTATGTGTTGCGGCGCTCGAAACAGCCGACTCGCAATAGCCTGCGACCTTGCTCCTCAGCAGTGCCGAAATAGCCTGGTGAGGCCCCGACGCACGACACAGCGGAGTAGTTCGTGATGCCCCGGCGACCCATCGCCGCCTGCCAGTCGGAGTCAGCGTGAAGCGCGTCGTTCATGCCCACGACTTCTTCATTTGTGACGTTGGGCTGGATGCCAGTCAACTCTCTCCACGAGACGACTTTCTTGTTCGGGATATCAACAATTGCTTCGAATGTCTTGGGACCCTGCTTCACGATCACGAGCGCCTCGCGACGAAACGATTGGCCCGGCTTCCATTGGAGAACCTCGGCCTTGAGTGGTTCGTGAAGCGTGATGAAGGGGTACCGTGTATCGGTATCGACATGCCCGCTGGATCGCAGCGCATCAGAGACAGCCCACAACTCGGGCCCGGTGAGGCCGTCGAGAGGATACGAAACCGAATCTGCGCGCGCAGCTTGGGCAGGGACGAAGACTGCGCACAGAAACATCCCTGCGACTATTGCCCAACCTAACACGCGGACGCGGATCAAACTAGTCTGAGAAAACATGATAAGCACCTCACACAGTAGGTGATGCGAATCCGATTCCCCGACGCCTTCCCGCTGTTCAGTGAGGGGAGGCATATTTACTGCTGTGATCCGCGCTCAGTGCGGTCTGTCCGGCTCGACCGAGTTCGCAAGCCGCACGGCGATCAGGCATGCCCTCTCTTCCGGCCAAGCCTCCAGCGAAGCAAAATAATACGTGAACGGCGGAATGGTGATCTGTCTGTATAGGAAGCGACCCTGCATGTCATAAGCGGCCGTTTCCGCTATCTTACGCCGGGCCGGAGGAACCTTATTTTTCAATTCCGCGTACGTGCCATTCGTTCCGAATGTCAGCTCCGATGGAGGGTCCGGCACATTCGAGATCTCGCCAGATAGATCGCGCGTCACTACCCGCTGCAGCGCCGGAAAGCTTGTCGTCCAATACACGAGTGTGACGAACGGCGCATCCGGCAGGTCTCTTTGCCCCTGCGCATCGTACGACTGAGCGCGCAAGTACAGATTCTCGTTCGTGAACGGCCCATACGCTTCGGCGGCGTCGAATAATGTAGCGCCCCGATCGACGGCCGCCCGGATGAGCTTAATGCCCTCCTCCTTGTCGGCGGCCGGACCGTAGCCATAGCTAAGGCCCATGCAGCCGAAGCCGAGAGCCGAGACCTCGAGGCCACTTTTTCCGAATTGGCGCTTCTGCATTGTTCGACTCCCGTGTTTGCGTTGAAGGTCGGGTCTGTCTCTCGCGATCAGCTCGGTGTTGTTGGTCGCTGAACTTTTCTATCCAGTCGACGGGACGCCATAAGGGCTTCTCAATAACCCATCTGCCAGCTATAATGAAGCGAACGAGTGGGTCCGCTTGCGACACGCTTGGTTTGCTCTTCTTAGGGGTGTGCATATGCGTCGTTCGATTTGCCCGTTTTTGGTAGCCGTAATCGGTGGTGTCGCGCTCATGAGCGGTTGCAGCGGCGGAACGAGCATAGTGACCGGCGGCCGGCCAGCCAGCGGCGTGCCGACTGCAGGCACGACTTCGGAGGCAAGAGTCACCTTGAGCGGCGCGTTTAATGGGACCGGGCCACAACTTCTCGCCCGCGTTCGCCGATTGAGCGGTCTGCGCCACACCATGGTGCTCGCCTTCAAATCCATCTTGGTGCAAGGCACGCTCTATCCCGGCGATGCGGGCGACAATGTCATCACAAATTCAACCACTATCCCCGTACCCAGCGGCGGCGTGTACAGCGCAAGCGTCTCGTTCTCCAGCGTCCCGGTTCACAATAATGAGTGGGGCTTACTGCAATTCATCGGCGTGGCAGCCGATGGCAGTCAGACTCCCATTGGTGAGTTGGCCGGGATCATCAACGTAGCTGCCTCACCCGCCAACAGTTCGACGCTGACCGAAGCGACGACGCAAACGTTTCAAGTCTTTACAACGCTCCTGACGAACGGTGAAATTGGAACATACGATCTGGATAACACCGCCACGCTCAGTTCCACGCTTGCCTCGGACATCTCAGCAACGGGTGTGACGCCCGAGCCGACAACGCATCTATTCGATGCGAGCGAGCTCTTGACGCTCTACGATGACATCGCGCCGAAGTTCGAGCGAAATGCCACGATTAGCGCAAGCCCTTCATTAAACGGGTACTTTATCTTGCTGCGCGACTATACAAATGCAAGCGAGCTGGACCTCACGAGCAACATGACCAACTTTTTCTCAACGTTTGCTTTGGCCGTTGAGCCGCCCGTCGTTGGCGCAGCGTTTGGCTCGATATGTGGATCCTTCACGGCTGCGGTGCTCCCCCACTCGCCGGAGACCAACCCGGTGCCTATCCCAAGCGTCGTTGGTACTCCGTGTTTCTTTGCCGAAGAGGGCTCGCAAACCGTGCGCAACGTCTACGGCGGGCACGTGCTTATCGGGGCGACCAACGATTCGTTCCTCAATGTCGCACCTGTGCTGCCGTTCGATGGCGGTTTCACGTCCTTCGCAGGGCACGTGCCAGGATCGTTCTCCGTTATCGTCCCGACCGCGTCAACGCAGCTATCGATTAAGGCCACCGACCCAGTTGGATTTGCCTTCGGCACTGGGTTCTATTTTGCGCCGGCACAAGGCATCTTCTCCATGCAGCCGGGCTTCGGCAATACTCCGCTGTCGGCGACAACCTTTCAAGCCGCAGTGCCAAGGATCTACCGAATACTTCCCCCGACACCTTACAGCAGTACGTCCAACACCGTCATCGTGGATACGTTTACCCCGTGGGATATTGCGGCGCCGAACCTACAGCTTTGTGGAGGTATCAGTTGCTTCGCACTCACCGCTGCACAACCGCTAGCGATCAAGCGACCGTTCGCAGACGGCGGTACCGATCTTGCATACTTCGGTTGGAAAACGAGCGGAACGGCTACGGGAATCTCCCAAGTCTCTCCCAAGGGGTATGCGGTAAAGATCAGTGGTGCCGGTACCGCGACGATAACCACCACCACGGCAAGCTTGCTGACGCCCCGACAAAGCGTTTTTATCGATCAGAATTCCGCCGCGGGGACCACGTGGACGGTGACGGCGAAAGACGCAGCGGGAAATACGTATTCAGACTTCGGCTTCGCCAACTCCATTAATGAAGTGACTATTCCGATGAACTCTGTGGCCAACATGGTCGCAACGACGTCAATCGCCATTTCCTTCACGACGACGGCGGCGGGAACCATTACAGTCTTCTTCATCACGTGAAAATACGACCACGCCTTTGAGTCGCAACCCTTATGGCTAGCGCAGCTCCGAATAGAACATCAGCATATACGCGACGAGAAGCGCCAAGAGAACGATAGGAGATGCGATCTGGACCCAGCGAGCCCGCCAGAGTAGCGGCGCGATCGCGGTGGGCAGCATCGCGATTACCACGGCGTTTTCCTTCGCCCAGTTTTGTAGGTTCAGGCCCGATCCACCGAAATAGTTGATTGGAATCGAAATGCCGATCAGCACAACGAAGGCCGCGATGTACGTGCGGCCTTGCGTTTCATGAAAGACATGCATGTTCATTCCGTCCTCTGGGTCGAGCCGAGGCGACACGAGGGCGCACACCAAATACTGACTGATGCTGTAGAGGAACGCGATCGCGATGGTCGCCAGCGTAAGCGTAGTGAGCGTGTGAGCATCCCAGAGGCTGATCCAGTTCGCCCAAAGCAGCACGAGCGCGGCGACCATCCACAGCCCATGCGCCCAATCGAAGACGAGCTCGCGCCGGTGGCGGATCATGTGGGCCGCGGCTAGCAGAAGATGAGTCAGAGCGAGTGCGTAGATAAACGCAAGGAACGTGATGACGAAATCGAACGGGCGCATCTTCAGGCCGCGTTCCACCCCTGCCGCGCTGCGCCCCGTCGCCCGTAGCGACGCGACCCATTTACTTACACCGAGGATGTTCAGCTTGCGAAACGAATCGTGCACCTCCCATAAACAGAGGGGAGTACAACATGCTCCGTATCTGTGCGCTCGCCACGGTCACGCTTTCTCTATGCTTGGCGGTGGCGGCACTCGCTGTTAGCCCTTCCCCTAGTGTTAGCCCGTCCGCCAGTGTCGGCCCCTCCGTTAATATTAGCCCCTCTATGATCCTGGCTGACACGTCGTCGTATGACGGCAAACCGGTAACGGTGACGGGGAAAGTGGCGAACTTTGAATCCAAGAAGATGGGGTCGTACACTGTCAATAGCTTCCAGCTTTGCGACACGCAGTGCATCCTCGTCATTGATCAGACCGGCGCGGCAGAATATAGTGATGGCGACCAAGCGACGGCCGCTGGAATATTCCATGCGACGATGAAAGGCCCTCGACTCACGTTTAATAACGTGGTCATCATCACGAAATCAAAATGAGCCTTCGCAACGGTACGAGACCAGTCGAGTCACAGAAAAAGGGGCGGCATTTTTCTGCCGCCCCCGCATCAGGTGAGCATTATAGGATTCGAATTCACTAGGCCGGTTGCTTCATAGCCTCAAGTGCCCCGTCACGGCGAGAAGAATGAGGACGACGAGTACCAGTATCAACGCATCCACGGTGCCGACCTCCTCCCTGCATAAACACTAATAGCAGTAGTGCCTTATTATACCCAGCGGGCGGTGGCAGTATTCGTTTGTGGTCTTTGTCCCGTCCCATGCCCTGGGAATGATTGTCCCGTGTCATTGAGTAGACGCCCAGACAACGGCCAGTTTACAATAAGTGCAATGCGTCGCATCATCGTTTCGATTTTTAAGGGTCTCGCCTCGCCGAGGCAAGGACACCGATCTAGCTCGCGGTAGTGGAAATAGCTAACGGCTCCGAGGCCGTTGTCACCGCGACAAAGCAGTCGCGCACCATATCCTCGGGCGTGGCTAGGATGCACACCAGCCCTTTGGTCTTGGGAGAATAATACATGAATGACGCTTTAGCGGTTGGTTATACGGTTACTCAGCCGCTTTTAAATCTACTATTTGGATTCGTGTGGGGAGTCGTCGCGGGTCCATTTCGGTATCCATTGAAAATCTGGCTGGCGCTACTGTTCTTCGTATCCGTGCGTATTGTTGGAGACTGGCTATTTTCCCAGCCTCATATCGCCTTCGAATGGCTAAGACTTTATGTCTATGCCACGCTCTTCTTTATAGGTGCTCAAGGTGCGCGGTGGCTGAGAGTGGGCTATGGTCGCGAGGGATCGTCGGACCCAAAGCGCATGTAGCTCTTGGGGACGGCAATTTTACGCTGGTGGTTCTGCTTTTTTTCTTTTCGCTCTAACAGAATTTCGCCGATTCCCATCGTCCCGAACTATGTGCGCGTCCCGTTTGCGCAATTATTAGAATATGCTCGGGACAGTTTGAACGTGACGGCCGGGCTGGTTTGGGAATAATATCAGAACCCAGAAATGGAGGACAACAACAATGAGAAGACTTGTCGTCCTTATGATGATAATGATTGCCACTCTCGCACTGCTGATCGCGGCGACGCCGTCAGCCGCGCAGGCACAGGTCTCGGTCGGCATAGTTGTTGGGATCGGCACTCCGCCGCCGCCGCTCCCAGTCTACGTTCAGCCACCGGTTCCAGGCCCGAATTACACCTGGACGCCTGGATACTGGGCGTGGGGTCCAGATGGCTACTACTGGGTTCCAGGGACGGGTGCTCGCACCGGCGCCTGGCGTGCTATGGACTCCGGGATACTGGGCTTGGGATAATGGTGCCTACGACTGGTATCCTGGCTACTGGGCGCCGCAGGTCGGCTTCTACGGCGGGATCGCTTACGGATTCGGCTACTTCGGAGTCGGTTACGTCGGAGGCGAGTGGCACGGTGGCGACTTCCGATACAACGCGGCGGTCACGAACGTCAATACGACGAACGTGCACAATGTGTACGTCAACAATACTGTCGCTGTCAACAACACGACGATCAATCGGATCTCCTTCAACGGCGGGTCTCGCGGGATTCAGGCACGACCGACGCTGGGCGAGTTTTTTGTACAGCACTTGGAACGCCACGAACCACCGACTGCTGCGCAGGTGCGACATCAGTACATCGCTGGAGAGAACCGGAATTATTCGCCCGCGTGAACCACGGCCGACCCGCGGTCACGGCGGTTGACCGTCCGCTGAGTTCAAGAAACCTTCCGCGTAACTTCGCGGCGATTCGGCCGCAGCATCATATGGTTGCGAGGCAGCGTGCTGCGCTAACCCACCGGTCGCATAATGCCGAGCGCCAGCAACTTGCCCGACATCAGCGGCGCGTCGCGCATACGCAGGTTGCGCGACATCAGGAGCGTGTCGCGCATTCGCAGTTTGTGCGACGTCCGCAGAGTGTAACGCGTCCGCAAATAGCGCACTATACGCAGGATAACTCGCATCCACAGGTTGCTCGCTATACGCAAGGTTGGTCGCACCCGCAGGTTGCCCGACCTCCACAAGGCGCCGCACATCGGCAGTCTGAGCGACAGCCGCATGGCGTAAAGCGGCCCACCCCGCATTAGCACGCACCTTGGACAGCTAGTCATCGCATACATAAGAAGACAGCGACACTCGGCACCGAAGCAGAACCGCCCCCTGTTACCGACGCCCTTGAGGCAGTATAGTGGGCGGTTTTTTCTTTCTTGCCGTCGCGAAGTTCGCGAACATCCGTCCAAGTTAATCATTTCTATCCCCGCCAGGATAACGCAGGCCCTGGAGTATGTAGAACAGGGGCACAAAAGCGAATCCAGCAACCGAGAGCCAAGAATCACCAACGCCAATAGTGTGAAGGTTAAGTATACTAACGGCCCAACCGCCGTGGCCAGCAATTTTTGAGGGTACCACAGGCCGACCCTTGGAAAGCCTCGGTAGGCTTTTAGCGACTTTCGTATCCTTGCGCGAAGATTGATTCTCGGTCGTGAGAAGCTACCAGCTTGCGTTGGAATGACGGAGTCGTTGTCTGTCGGCGTGGCCAAAAAAGGCATGAACTTCCCTCGTACTCGTATTGAAAGCCAGACCGCTGCAGTCGTTCGACCAGTGGCTGACGAGTAACGCTCGCCGCATCCGCTGGGAACCACTCGGATATCGTCGAAGCAACGGGGTGAGCGGCCAACCGACTACAGAGAGGGGAAATTCTTGAAAACGGTCCTTTGTACGTTGCTCGGGATCGACGCGCCCGTTATCCAGGCTCCAATCGGGCCGGGAGCTCGCTCCGAACTTGCCGCGGCGGTCTCGAATGCCGGCGGGTTTGGCATGCTTGCCGGTACCTTCTACCAGAAGGATGAGCTGCGCGACCTCATACAAGCGACGCGGTCGCTCACTGGCAAGCCGTTCGGCGTGAATTTCATAATCACCGAAGACATGCACGATCTTGTTGAGGTCTGTTTGCAGGAACAGGTGGCGGCGATCTCGTTTTTCTGGGGAGATCCCGCATCCTACATAGGACGGATACACGATGCGGGCGCGCTCGTCATGCACACAGTCGGCAGTGCCGCCGAGGCGCGCACTTCCGTTGAAATAGGGAGCGATGTGATAGTGGCGCAAGGTTGGGAAGCCGGTGGGCGCGTCTGGGGAACCGTCGCGACATTCGCGTTGATCCCCTCGGTGGTCGATGCCGTCGCCCCCACACCGGTCGTCGCCGCTGGCGGGATAGCCGACGGGCGGGGCCTGGCGGCTGCACTAGCGCTGGGCGCTTGCGGCGCGTGGATCGGGACTCGTTTCGTCGCGAGCGAAGAAGCGTGGCTCCATCCTGCGTACAAGCGTCGTATTGTCGATGCCGCTGAAACCGACACCGTCTATTCTTCGCTCTTCGACGGCGGATGGCCTGACGCGCCGCACCGTACGCTGCGTAACAGCACGGTCGCGCGATGGCAGGAGGCGGGCTGCCCGCCGAGCGGTGCGCGGCCCGGCGAAAGCGATGTCGTAGTCACGCTTTCGGGCGAGCCGGTCTGCCGCTATGCCGCGGCCCTGCCGCGCCCAGATAGCGTTGGAGACACCGAGCCGATGGCAAACTACGCGGGCCAAAGCGCAGGACTCGTCAAGCGCGTGCTCCCCGCCGGAGAGATAGTCGCGGAGATCGTCAGCGAAGCCGAAAGAGCTCTGCGCGCAATGGTCTGAGTTACTCATCGTTTCGCTCGAAGTCGGAGTAGTCAAGGCATGATGGGCGAAAGGAATTGAAAGCCGCGGTAGGCCGGATAAGTGGCTAAATTAGTGGTCATTGTTGCAGATCCGAATAGAACATCAGCATATACTCGACGAGAAGCGCCACGAGAACATCGCCCGTAGCGACGCGACCGGCGCCGACCGCCTGGTGGGCGAAGAAGGACTCGAACCTACGACGGCCTCCTTGTAAGCTAGAAACGGGCCTTCTCGGCGTTTCCGCTAGAACGCCGTGAAATGAGGCGAAGCCAAGTACGACGAGGGACTGCGAGAAGTTTGAGATTTCGCGGTCCTTCGCCACTTTTCGCCAATGTTCGCCGGATAGGTCGTCAGGTACGTCGTCAAGTTAGGCAGTCGAAAGTCGCGGGCTCAGATCGATGTCACCGTCGATCTTAGGCCCTCCCAAGCAGCACCGGCAGCGGTGACACGGCGAGACCTCAGAACCAGAGCGACTACGCGGGCGCGGAGACGTAGGCCACGGGCAACCCGGGTCTTGAGGGCGAGTGAGGCACAAAACCTACTAACCGCGAAGTTTGGGCTGACAGTGGGCTTTGAACCGCCTTCGGCCATCGCAGGTATTGATGGTCTTAGCCAGGCCTTGGGCGACACAAGAAAAATCTTGAACTAGCGAGAAAACAGCGGCGAAATGCGCATTTTGATCGTAGAAGATGACGTACGGATCTACCGACCGTTAGCAGACGATCTTCGTCGGCAACGGCACATTGTTGATGTCGTCGAAGACGGCGTCATTGGTCTAGACTTCGCGTATACTGGCGTACATGAGGTGATTCTCCTCGACATACTGTTGCCTGGGGTTGATGGAATAGAGATCTGCCGGCGCCTGCGGGCTGAAGGGTCAAGAGCCTTGATATTGATGATCACGGCGCGCGACGCGGTCGCCGACAAGGTCCGTGCACTCGATACGGGCGCTGACGATTACCTGGTCAAGCCGTTCGACCTGGCCGAGGTGTGTGCGCGCATCCGGGCGCTCTCGCGCAGGGAACGCATCCTGCGGAGAACCATTGTCACCCACGGTGACCTCTGTCTCGACCCGAGTCGAGGGATTGTCACCTGTAGTCAAGTGCCAGTACCGCTGACAGCCGCAGAATACGCTATCCTGGAGACCTTGATGCGTAGTCCGCAGCAGGTCTTCAGCCGACGGATGTTGCGAGAGAAGTGCACAACGTTAGACGGCGGATTCGAACATGACTCAATTAAGACCCACATCACAAACATCCGAAACAAGATCCGGAGAGCCGGCGGCCCAAGAGACGCAATCGAGAACGTCTACGGTATCGGCTACAGGCTTTCCGCACCCCTTCTCTGCGCCCAACCATAGCCCGCTCGTGATCGAGCGTCGCTTGCTGCTGGCCTACCTCGGAACGTTTGGCGCCACCTTTTTGGTTGCCGCACTTATTGTTCGGTCCGCATTCATCAGCAGCTTGGATCAGGCGACCACGACACGTTTGCTCGTGCTTGCGAGCGCCGGTCTGAGGAGCACGCTTTTCGACGGAGCTCACCTAGCAGTCGACCGAAAAGAGATCTCCAATACATCGCTTCTGGAGCGCTACCAAGGGTTGCAATGGTTCGATTTGCAGCATCATCTTCTCGCATCGGAAGGGCTTACGCCCAACGCTGAACTAACCGAGGGACACCATCTCCTCACCGTGGATAACCAAACTTTCGACACAGTCACCACTCCGATCTTGATCCCGAACACGCCGCGACGAATAGGAACGGTTAGGGCAAGCGAAGTGAACGTTCTGCAGCGAACGAACATCCATTGGTTTGATGTTGGATTATCGATCGGGACTTTACTCGCAATCGTCGGAAGCACGATCGCCGGGCTTGCCCTCACACATCAGGCGGTGCTGCCGGTCGCGCGAGCCTTTGAAACTCTTCGTGACTTTTCCGCCGACGCGTCACACGAACTGCGGGGTCCTCTCGCTGCAATTGTCGGCAACGCTGATGGCGCGCTGAGAGACCCCGAGCGTAATGCCGTCCATGATCGTTCTCGCTTTGAAGCGATCGCCGACGCTGCAAAACAAATGTCCCGCCTTACCAATGACCTGCTCTTGCTCGCGAGTGCGGATCGTCCATTGGAACGCGAGCTGTTCGTCGTCGATCTCATGCATGTGATTGATAAGCTTACGACTCGTTATCGCCCCCGGTTCGCTGACGCTCGTATCTCATTCACCCAAACCATCGAACAGGGCGCGATTGTCTACGGTAACCCAGATCAAATCGAGCGCATTCTCGCAAATCTTATTGAGAACGCCCTCCACTACACAATGCCGGGCGGTTCCGTACAGGTCGCAAGCGGCCGAGATCGGGGCCAGACCGTGATTGTGGTTCGTGACACAGGGATCGGGATTCCGCCTGAGTACCTCAATCGTGTTTTTGACCGCTTCTGGCGGCTTGATCCCACGCGTTTGCACGAAGGTTCGGGGCTAGGCTTGGCAATCGCGCGCGCGCTCGCTCATCGCCATGGTGGTGATGTGCGCGTATCCAGCCAAGTCGGAGTCGGCAGCGAGTTCGTTGCAACCTTCCCAATACGACCTTCCTCTACTGTCTAAATCTTGACGATTTCTTGACAATCGTGTGTAACGATTGCGTTTATTCTAGTTTGCTCTAAAGACTGGGAACGCCTCAAACCTGGCATGCCGCCTGTTTCAGCATGGCTAGGTCGACGCGCGTCATGAACGAGCTCCGATTGCCCATATGGGCGGTGTTGGTGGGCTTGGTGGGCTTCATGGGTCGCGCGTTTCTCTTAGAGATGCAACACCTGTCTCTCCACCTTTTGCTTAGGCGACGCCTTTCCCGCCGAACCGTCACTCAAGCGGTGGCGCCTCAAACTCCTGCGCAGCCCTTAAGAAAGGTTGCACGCATCAGCAGTGACCGACTGCCCATTTTCCTCATGCACGTGCCAAAGTGTGCGGGTACGTCCGTCTATCGGTATCTCCGGCCATCGTTCGATGAGTCTGAGGTCTGTCCACCTCCATCACATGGCGTTTGGGATTGGCTTCCCCGCGATGTTCCAGGATACAAGCTCTACTGCGGGCACTTTTCCGCGGACTTTCTGAAGCAGATGCGTCCAGGCGGGACTCGCTTGATCGTTATGCGCCATCCGTTAAGCCGCGTGGTGTCATTGTACGATTTCTGGCGCTCGTATCGCTGGGAGTACATCCGCTCACACTTGCCCCCTCCTCCGAAGAATGGGCCGGCCATCGCCAAGGCCGGCGATTTGGGTTCGTTTCTGGGCACCGACTCTGAGTTTGCCATCGAACAAATTTACAATCCAGTCGCGCGCCAACTCGTCGGTAGTAGGTACCAGGAGCTGTGGCCAGACGAGGATGCGATCATCGCGGCATCCATTGCCGAGTTACAAGCTCTCGACTGGATTGGCGTCGCCGAATCCTTCGAAACATCCTTTAGACTCCTCAACAGGGTGTTTGACCTGCCCATACCCGCGGTCATACCAAGAGAACTGTTGACGTACGACGTGCGCCCAGATGATCCGACACGCGAGGTTGTCGCAAAGTCGCAACCAACAGACGAAGAAAGCCAGCGCATCATCCGAGGTAATCGCGTCGACATGGACATCTATCGCAAGGGTCGAAAAATCTTGGAAGACCGCGCTCGAACCATCGAGATGATGTAAAAGTGGGACCGCTACCTGCCCGCATCCCGACAATGCTCGTCGAATGGAAAAGCCGGTAGATACCTCGTGCGTCGCGACCCGGATCGCCACGATCTCCAGCGCGCTAATACCGTCGCGTTCAAATCGCATACGAACAAGAGAAGTCGGATTCGGCAACTACACAGCGAAAAGCTTCGCGGTGGTGGGCGAAGTAGGACTGTGAACTAAGCTCAGGACTCATTGATTAAACCAGAAGATGGAGGTTGCGGCGACGCAGATGGCGGACATGAAAGTGTGCGAACGCCCTCTATTCTGGTAGCAACGTGGGGCAACGGGCTATTCAGGGTCACTGGAAAGACGGTCCATCAAGAGCTCGCCGATCAATCGGTGCGCAGTCTGGCGGTCGATGGACATGGAGGAGTGCTCGCAATTGTTGGCCAGCATTCGCTCTGTCGACGATCCTCTGCTGGCGAATGGACTGAGATAGCAAAAAGCGAGTACGAGCTCTCATGCTGCGTACCAATTGGGAACGTACTCTTTGTTGGAACTGATGACGCACACATTCTGCGCGTTGATCCTGACGGTACGCAACACTACCTGAGGGGTTTTGACAACGTAGCGGGCCGCGACACGTGGTACGCGGGGGCGGCGATCGTCGACGGCAAGCCGATGGGGCCGCCGCTTGGAATTCGTTCAATGGCGGTGACATGCGATGGTGCCGTGCTTTTGGCCAACGTCCATGTTGGCGGAATTTCGCGCTCAACCGATTCCGGTCTAACCTGGCGACCCACTATCGATATCGATAGCGATGTTCATCAGGTCTGTGCACATCCAACCCGGGCCGAGATCGTGATAGCTGCGGCGGCGACGGGTCTTTGCATTAGTCGCGATGCTGGAACGACATGGACTATCGAACAGCAAGGACTTCACGCCCACCATTGCTCTGCCGTTGCTTTTGGGAGAAACGACATTTTCGTGTCAGCATCCACCGACCCTTTTGCGGCGCAAGGCGCAGTGTATCGACGCCCGATCGACAGCAACGGTCCGTTGCAGCCCTTGGGCGGAGGCATGCCGAAGTGGATCGACGGCAAAGCCGATACGAACTGCATCGCGACTCGAAATTCAATGGTCGCCGTGATCGACTGGTCGGGACACCTTTACGTGTCGCATGACGACGGTGCTTCTTGGTCGTATGCAGTTGATAGTCTAACTGCTCCAAGCGGGCTTCACATCTGTTGACCTCGCCGCTTCACCTCTCGCAGTTTAATGGGTCCTGATCCTAAGTTCGACGCCCCGCGAACACGTCTCCCGCGCATGGGATTACGTACAAGTGGCTTTTATTTTATATCATGACACCACAAGGCTTGGTGTGGTGGGCGAAGTAGGACTCGAACCTACGACGGCCTCCTTGTAAGCTAGAAACAGGCCTTCATGGCGTTTCCGCTAGAACGCCGTGAAATACGGCAAAGCCGAGCACGACGAGGGACTGCGACGTTTATTAGATTTCGCAGTCCTTCGCCATTCTTCGTCAATGCTCGCCGGATAGGTCGTCAGATACGTCGTCAAGCCTCCAGCGGTTAACGCAGCTTCTCCGGCCTGTCGGCATGCACGCGTCGTTGTTCCTGAGTTTGTTCTGTCGCCGCACTTGAACAGCGCCCCCGAAGTGGCTCGAACCCTGGGTTTTCCCTGGGTCATATCCACTCCATTTGAGGATTAGCTAGGAACTCGCTGGAAGTTGCGTGGCGGCACCTCCACTGCGCTGATCGGGAACCACTCTATCCGTCTCGGGAGTTGGTTCCTTGCTATAGATGACCGCGGCATGCTGGGTCAGCTTTCGAATGGCGTGGATCTCATCTGGGTCCAGGCTCGCGCCGTTGTCATGGGTTCCCAGATGTGATGCCCGAGAACGTTTCGCGGCAATCCCGGTACCAACGGATGCGCGCGCGCTTCTCAGGGGCGTCAAGGGAGAGGGCATACAGTTTCGGGACCGGCTACGATGATGGCAGACAGCCGTGGGCCGGTCTAGTGGTTCCGACACCTCAGCCAACACCGCACTTGGCTGCAGAGTATCCCATCCCAACGGCGTTGAGTGGACCCAGCGGCATCACTAAGGGCCCGGATGGCAATCTCTGGTTTGCTGAGAGTAACGCCTACAAGATAGGCAGAGTCACGGTGAGCGGCAGCATCACTGAGTTCCCACTTCCACAGCCGAGGGCACTTTCCCATGGTATCGCTGACATCACCGCCGGGCCCGACGGCAATCTCTGGTTCACTCAACGTTGGTTTGAACGAGATTGCTCTGGCAATTGCACTTCCTACGAAGCGGGCGCTGTTAGTAAGATTAGCACGGCGGGGAAGCTCACCCATGTAGATAATATATTTGGTGCACCCCTGGGGATCACAGCTGGCCCCGATGGCAATATTTGGCTTGCGAATAGCTTCGCGGACTTTGGTGGTCAGATAATCAGGATCGCGCCGAGCGGTTCCTCCGGGTTCCAAACATCGTCGGGCTACTTAGATCCAGGAGATATCGTCACGGGTGCAGACGGGAACCTCTGGTTTACCGAAAGTTGCTTTGACTACGTGTTCCACTGCGCCGACGCTATAGCAAGAATCACGCCGAGCGGTGTGATCACTGAATTTCCCACCCCAATGTCAAACAGCGGTCCGCGAGGAATCGCGGCTGGCCACGACGGCAATCTCTGGTTCGCAGAAACCAGCATTAATAAGATAGGCCGAATTACAACGACAGGGATAATCACGGAGTTCGATGTTCCCACGGCAGAAAGCGGCCCGATTGACGTGGTGGCTGGTCCGGATGGCAACTTATGGTTTACCGAGAATGCGCCCGCAAGATCGGCAGAATTACACTCAGGGGCAAGATCACGGAATATCTGCTCGCGGCTACCAGCCATCCCTCGGATATCACGGTAGGCCCCGACAAAAATCTATGGATCACGGATACAGGGACCAACAAGATCGGCAAATTCGTGCCTTGACCTCAGCGCCGTAGTCATGACGCCGACGCTAACACAAAGCCCTGCATAAGGGACACTGTGGGCGAAGCAGGACTTGAACCTGCGACAACCACCTTGTAAGCTAGAAACAGGCCTTTCCGGCGTTTCCGCTAGAACGCCGTGAAATGGCGCGCAGTCAGGTACGACGAGGGACTGCGATAAATTTGATTTTTCGCAGTCCTTCGCGATTCTTCGCCAATCTTCGCCGGATAGGTCGTCAGATACGTCGTCAAACTCGCCGCAACGAATCGGACTCGGCATCTTGCGGACTACAAACCCTTTGGAGTTGAACTATGTAGAGAACGCGCCGGCCAAAACGGCCGGCTGACAGGTATCATTATATACCTCGGTCCGGTATTGCTGAGCCGGTGCAAGGGCCGGAATGGAAGCGCTAACGACCATTTCCGTCGCGTTGGGTATCGGGATTGGTGTCGGAAAAACTGTGCCGGGAGGAGCAGTCGCCGCAACGAGAGGACTACCTTCGAGCGTTCCATGCTGTCCGACGATCACGTGCAGGTTGCCGCTGAGCTCCACGCGATTGGGGAAATATACTACAAAGTACAGAGTCCCGATAGAGCTTGAAACGTTCGTCGCGCCTGACTCGGGAACGAGTTGCTGAGCCGCGAGCATCGATGGAGGACGGCCACACGATGCGGTGCTTACATGCACCACAGCCATTGCGCCGGTTTGGTCGGTCGCGTTTACCGTCGTCGAGCCATGCGCGATTGGGATGATTGAGAACGTGGCACTCGTTGCTCGCAGCGTCGGTGTGGTGACGCCTATGATGGTAGGGTCCGCAACGCTCAATTGAAGTGAGGCGAACGCACCGGATGAGCGGCTGACGGTCACAAGTTTCTGTGCATTGTCGTCGAGGGCGAATGTGTAGGTCGCTGGCATCGCGCTCAAAATGACGGGCGAAGGCGACGGCGTAGGGCCAACAGTGGAAGCAACGTTATAGCCGCACCCCGCCAGCGTAAGTCCACTCAGCACCCCTAGAAGCTGCCGAGATTGCACGTTAATGTTAATTCCTTTTAGAGCTCATCCGCCGATGAACCGGCGCTTATTGTGATTGACCATACCGTACGTTCGTAAACGTAGCGTAAAATCCAGCATCATTGAGGGATCAGGAGTCTTAAAGTTCAGCCTCATCCGATACGGGTTAGTACCTCGGTGTCGGCAGTCAGTAGCCCCTGCGACACACTGACGGCCGAATAGAAGCAGCATGAATCAGGGGTCTGCCGAAAGCAAAAAGCCGAACGACTTTCCCCAACGGCCGACTATGCTGGCGGCTGCACCGGTTGGGACTCCAGGTATTTTTGGATATACGAGATCACGATACTGCCTTCGCCGACCGCTGACGCGACGCGCTTGACCGACGAGCTGCGAACGTCACCCGCCGCAAAGATCCCTGGGATGCTCGTTTCGAGCGGATAAGGCTTCCTCTCAAGCCGCCAATCTTCGATCTCGCGTCCCGTGCGAATATAGCCGTGCTGATCTCGCTCTAGTTCCTCGGGTAGCCAAGAAGTCTCCGCATCGGCGCCGATAAAGATGAACAGCGCATGAGCGACGCGTTCTTGCTCTGTGCCTGAAACGCTCGATCGAGTGACGATCCGCTCGAGACGCCCATCGCCGTCGACCGATTCGAGGCTCGTACAGGTTTCGACCGCAATGTTCGGCACCGTGCGAATTTGCTCGATCAAATATTGCGACATCGTTCGCTCGAGTCCATTACCGCGAACCAAGATCGTTACGCTGCGCGCGTAAGCCGAGAAGTACATGGCGGCCTGTCCCGCCGAATTTCCACCGCCAACGAGAAAAATGTCTTTCCCACGAACGGAGTAGGCTTCGCCGCGTGATGCACCATAAAACACACCGCGTCCGACGCACGCGTCGAGCCCCGGTGTCGGCAGCTTCCGCCACACTACGCCCGTTGCGAGTACGATGCTTCGCGCGCGAACCTCTGTTCCGCCGTCCAACACCGCGACAAACCCGGCGTCGTCAGGCCGGATTTCGCTCACGGATCCCGTGACGACGATTTCCGCGCCTAGCCGTTTAGCTTGCTGCAGCGCGCGATGTGCCAGCTCGCCTCCGGAGATTCCGCTGACGAACCCGAGATAGTTTTCGATGCGCGACGACGTGCCGGCTTGTCCTCCAGGCGCGTCCTGCTCGATCAGGATCGTCGCAAGTCCCTCAGACCCTCCATACACTGCCGCCGCCAAACCCGCCGGACCGCCGCCGATGATTACCACGTCGTACTCTCGGAGTCGCGGCACGATCGGAAGACCGATGGCTTCCGCGAGCATTCGATGATCCGGCTTGACAAACGTACGCCCGTCGGAGAGATGCACGAGCGGCCACGTCGATGTGTCGACGCTGAGCTTAGCGATAGATTCCGCATCGATTGCATCGTCGAGATCGAGCCATTCGAACGCCACCTGGTTGCGTGAGAGGAAGTCGCGGATCGCATGAGAGGCAGCGTCGAGATCGCTACCAATCAC
>Ga0116216_10000397_pt1 | contig 36507 bp, 40 predicted proteins | sample Sb_taG_11_FD_89696 | JGI IMG/M metagenome (GOLD analysis project Ga0116216, IMG submission 89696) | Peat soil microbial communities from Weissenstadt, Germany - Sb_50d_3_AS metaG | ecosystem: Environmental > Terrestrial > Soil > Wetlands > Peat | place: Germany: Weissenstadt | collected 2010-09-21
AAGGGGCCGATCGAGCCGTGGATCCCCGTGCTCATGTTCGCGGTCGTGTTCGGACTCTCGATGGACTACGAGGTGTTCCTGATCTCCCGCATCCGGGAGGAGTGGGTTCGCCACCGCGATCCGGGACGAGCGGTCGCCGACGGCATCGCGTTCACCGGACGCGTGATCAGCGCCGCCGCCGCGATCATGATCTGCGTGTTTCTGTCGTTCATGCTCGGAGACGAGCGCGCGATCAAGGAGTTCGGCTTTGGCCTGGCGGCGGCGGTGTTCATCGATGCGCTCGTCGTGCGCTGCGTGCTGCTGCCGTCCGTGCTCGAGATCCTCGGACGCGCCACCTGGTATCTGCCGCCGTGGCTCGACGAGCGGTTGCCGCACATCAACATCGAGGGCAGCGCGGCTGCCGCGGAGGGTGCGACCGCCGGCGAGGCGCCGACCGAGTCGCCCGAGCCGGTCGGCACCACACACTAGCCGTCAGGCGCCCGCAACACGACCACGCAGTTCTGTCCGCCGAACCCGAACGCGTTGACGAGCGCCGTGCGCACTGTCGCTGTCCGCGCCGTGAGCGGGACGTAGTCCAGATCGCACTCCGGGTCGGCGCGCTCGAGGTTGACCGTTGGCGGCAGGACCGAGTCGCGCATCGACAACACTCCGACCATCGCCGACAGCGACCCCGCGGCGGCGATCAGGTGGCCGACCATCGACTTCGGCGAGCTCGCCGGCGCATCGTCGGCGGCCGCGCCGAGCGCGGCGCGGATGGCGCGGGTCTCGACAGCGTCGTTGGCCCGCGTGCCCGTCCCGTGGGCACAGATGAAGTCGACCTCCTCCGGCGCCGTGCCGGTCCGCTCGAGCGCCAGCCGGATCGCCCGAGCCGCCTGCTCGCCCGATGGCTCGGGAGCGCTGATGTGAAACGCGTCCGAGGTCAGCGCGCCGCCGGCGATCGATCCGTAGACGCGCGCGGAGCGCCGCTCGGCGAAGGCGGCCGACTCGATCACCAGCACCACCGCGCCCTCGCCGAACACGAACCCGTCCCGGTCGGCGTCGAACGGGCGGCTGGCCCGCTCGGGCTCGTCGTTGCGCTCGGACATCGGCCCCATGTTCGCGAGCCCCGCGAACATCGCCGCCGAGATCCCGGCGTCGGCGCCGCCGGCGATGACGACGTCCGCCTCGCCGCCGAGGATCAGACGGCGGGCCTCGAGCAGCGAGGCGTTGCCGCTGGCGCAGGCCAGCGCGCTCGCCGTGACCGGCCCGTGCGCGCCGAGGTCGATCGCGACCTCGCACGCGGGCATGTTCGGGATCGTCGAGGGCACGTAGAACGGGCTGACCGCGCGATAGCCGTGCTCGACCAGCGCCTTGACGTTGGTCTCGGTCTCGGGCACGCCCGCGACCGCCGTGTTGATCACGACCCCGATCCGATCCTCGGCGCCGGCTATCCGGAGCCCGGCGTCGGCAACCGCCTCGCGCGCGGCGGCGACCGCGAGCTGCGAGACGCGCGCCGAGCGGCGGGCCCGCTTGATCCCGAAGAGCGCCTCGGCGTCGAAGCCCTTGACCTCACCGGCGATTCGAACCGGGAGCGCCGAGGCGTCGAACGATTCGATCGTAGCGATGCCCGACCGGCCCTCGACGAGCAGCCTCCAGGTCTCCGGGGCGTCGAGCGCGAGCGGGGTGAGCGCGCCGAGCCCGGTAATCACGGGGGCGGCGTAGTGGACCGAGTGAGAGTCCGTCATCGGCCGCGAGACGGTACAAGCTTCGCGCGAGCTTCGACCACCTCGCGGGTAATACTGTGCTCGCAATGGAAGCAGCGACACCCGAGCGAGGGATCCCTGCGGGCGACGACGCGACTGAGACGCCGCTGTTCTCGCTCGAGCTCAGCCAGGATCAGAAGGACATTCGCGACTGGGTCCACGGGTTCGCCGAACAGACGGTCCGGCCGGCCGCGGCCGAATGGGACGAGCGCGAGGAGACGCCCTGGCCGGTGATCCAGGAGGCCGCCAAGATCGGGCTCTACAGCCTCGAGGGGATCGCCCAGTTCTGGTACGACGCCAGCGGGATCATGTTCCCGATCGTCAACGAGGAGCTGTTCTGGGGCGACGCCGGGATCGGGATGTCGATCATGGGGACGACGCTCGGTGTGGCCGCAATCCGGGCCAATGGCACGCCCGAGCAGTGGGGCGAGTGGATCCCGCAGTGCTTCGGCACAGAGGATGATCCGAAGGTCGCGGCGTTCTGCGTCTCCGAGCCCGACGCCGGCTCCGACGTGTCCAGCCTGCGCACCCGCGCCAAGTACGACGAATCATCCGGCGAATGGGTGCTAAACGGACAGAAGGCGTGGGCAACCAACGGCGGCATCGCCGAGATCCATGTGATCGTCGCCCAGGTCGACGCGGAGCTGGGGTCCCGCGGCCACGCGTCGTTCGTGATCCCGCCGGGCACGAAGGGGCTCGAGATGGGCACGAAGGTCAAGAAGCACGGCCTCCGCGCGTCGCACACCGCCGACGTGTTCCTGGACGACGTCCGCATCCCCGGCGCCTGTCTGCTCGGCGGCAAGGAGAAGCTCGACGACCGCCTCGCGCGCGCCCGCGAGGGACAGCACTCCCGCGGCCAGGCGGCGATGCGGACGTTCGAGCTGAGCCGGCCGACGGTCGGCGCCCAGGCGCTCGGGATCGCCCGCGCCGCGTACGAATTCGCGCTCGACTACGCGAAGGAGCGGGTCCAGTTCGGCCGCCCGATCATCGAGAACCAGGCGATCGCGTTCACGCTCGCGGACATGAAGATGGAGATCGACGCGGCGCGGCTGCTCGTGTGGCGGGCCGCCTGGATGGGCCGCACCGGACACGACTTCGACAACGCCGAGGGCTCGATGAGCAAGCTGAAGGCGGGCGAGGTCGCGGTCTGGGCGACCGAGCGCGCGATCCAGATCCTCGGCGGCAACGGCTACACGCGCGAGTACCCGGTCGAGCGGATGCACCGCGACGCCAAGATCTACACGATCTTCGAGGGCACTTCCGAGATCCAGCGCCTGGTGATCTCGCGGGCGATCTCGGGGATGCAGATCCGTTAGCGCTGGACCGCGTACAACGCTACGTTGCGATCGAGCCGTCCGCCGATGAACCCCTGGGGCCGGCCGCCCTGGGCGTCCAGATAGGCCAGCTCGCGGGAGATCCGCCCGAGTCCCGGCCCGGCGCCGGCGTCGACGTGGTCGAGCATCCACGTCTGGATCGCGACGCCGCCGCCGTCGGTCTCGACGACCTGGAGCGCCCGCGCCTGCTGGGGATAGTCGATCAGCGACGCCGTGTTGATCAGCCAGTAACCGCCGCCGCCCGCGCCCGTCCGCGGTGTGATCTGGTTGCGGTGGGTGTGGCCGGCGAGCGCCGCGATCACCCGGGGGTGCGAGTCGAGCAGCGAGAGCAGCTGCTCGCCGCCGTCGGAGCTCTCGAGCGGCTGGTGGGAGATCGCGATCACCCAGCGCTCCCCGGCGCCGGCGAGCTCCGAGGCGAGCCATGCCCGCAGTCCGGGCCGGACCAGGCCGCCCGAGCCGCCGGCGCGACGGGCGAGGTCGATGACGATCAGGCGCAGCCGCTCGCCGACGTCGACGTGGTAGTCGAGCGCGTCGGGCTCCGACTGCACACCGGAGCCGCGCTGTAGCCGCGCGACGACCTCCGCCACGTCCATCTCGCGTCGATTCGGATCGGGCGCCACGGGCACCTTCGGCGCCGCCAGCGCCTGAGCCAGGAACTGGTCGACGAGCTGCGGGGCGGGCGGCCCGTCGGGCGAGTAGCTCGCGCCCAGCGAAGCCCCGGGCGGCAGCGTCAGCCCCGCCGGGAGCTCCCACACCGCCCGATCGCCGAGCGCCAGTACGCGGGTTTCGGCGGTCGGTGCGATCTCGCCGGCGACGAGGATGTCGTGGTCGCCGAGCACCGGGCACCACCTCACCCCGAGTCCCCAGCACACGAACGGGCGGACGGCGTGGCGGAGCAGACCGGGGTGGCGGGGGGCGTCGAGGTCGGGCCGGTAGTAGAACGGGTCCGGGTCGCTGGCCAGCTGCACGCCGAAGTAGCCGTGCGGCCCGCTGCCGGGATGGACGACGCCCCCGCGCAGGACGGACAGCGCCTGGGAGAGCTCGTTGCTCTGGTCGTTGTCGATCAGATCGCCGCCCTCGATCACGAGGTCGGGGCGCAGCGCCTGGACCGCCCGCGCGGCGCCGGCGAGCACCTGGGCGGTGAGCGTCTCGTGCGGGCGGAACGTCGACTGGAACGGCGCGCCGAGGCGATCGAGGAACGTCACCCGCGCCGGCGATGAGGCGTCGAGCACGTGGGCATCGGTGACGTGCGCGAACGTGGCCAGGACCTGGGTGGCGGCCCGGTGCGGTCCGAGGTCGGTCCGGGCGATCAACGGCTCGCCTGGAGCGGGAACCAGCACGCCCACGCCGCTGGGATCGCGCCACGTCGAGGCGAGCGTCGAGCCCGTCGGCGAGACGCCGTGCGAGCTGGTCCCGCAACCGGCGAGCAGGACAGCAGCCGTCCCGGCCAGCCCTTCGATCACCGCCTCGCGCCTGGTGATCCGTCTCATCAGGACCCCAGCCCCGCGACGACCGTCTCGCGCGTGGCCTGCCGCGCGACCCAGAACACCGTGACCGCGCCGGCGACGGCCAGCCCGACGAGCACGACGACCACCTCCAGCGCGCTCGCCTGTAGGGGAAGCGTCGCGTAGCTCGCGGCCAGCCTCGACATCGCCGGCCCGAGCACGATCCGCTCGAGCGCGATCCCGAGCACCGCTGCGGGGACAACGAGCGCGACGACGGCGCCGGCGAGCAGCTGCCTGACCGCCCGGCCGCCGCCCCCGAACGCCCGCAGCACCGAGATGGTCCGCCGGCGCTCCTGGACGGTCAGCGCGCACGCCTGGATCAGCGCGTACAGGCACACCAGCCCGTCGACGATCGCGATCGCCCGGAGGATCGAGCGCAGCGTGTCGACGAGCGGGACCCCGCGCCCGATCGCACCCGTGGCGGCCGCGGCGCTCGGGCCGAGCGCATTGGTGACCGCGGACGCGTTGGCCCCCGGTTCGAGCCGCACCGCCAGCTCCTCGGGGGCGTTCGGGTCGCCGGCCAGAAGTGCGCCGGCCGGGACGTAGGCGACGCGGCCCTCGTGGTCGAGCGAGCTGACGACGCCGACGACGCGCAGGCGCAGCTCGTCGCCAGAAGCCAGCTGGATCGCCAGCGTCGCGCCGGGAGCAAGGCCGAGCGCATCGGCCAGCCCGGCGCCCACGACGGCTTGGCGGGGGCCTCTGATCGGGTGTCCGGACACGACCGGCGGCGCCTCGAACTTCGTCGTCTCCGTCCCCGGGTAGGCGATCACGTCGATCGTCTCGTCGAGCGAGAACGAGTCGAGCGCCTGCTCCTCGTAACGGGGGGCCACCGCCTGGACGCCGGGGATCCTGCGCACGCGCGCGGCGGCCGAGGCGGGAAGCTGAGCCGTGAGCTGGTAGCGCTTGCCGAGCGCCGCCGGGTCGGTCTGGAGCGCGCCGAGCGCCGAGGCGAGCGCGAGCATCAGCAACACGAACGCCGTTGACATTCCCAGCGCGGTGGCGGTGGCGAGCCATCTGGCGCGGCGTGCTGCGACCAGCCGCGCGCCCAATGACGTGAGGCCGGGCGGGAGCGGGAGGGGCGAGGCGCCGCGCGCCAGCTCGCCGCCACGCAGCAGGGCCACGGGCGGCCGACCCGCCGCGCGCCACGCCGGCCACGCTCCGGCCAGCACCGGAATCGCCACGCTCGCCGCCCACCCCGCCGCCAGCGGTCCGAGCAACGCCAAACCCGGCGCCGGCTCGTTGAGCAGCATCAGCAGGCGGCTCGTCGGCGAGTAGGTGGCGAGCGTCCCCGCGACTACGCCGAGCGTGGCCGCCGGCGCCGCGATCAGCATCGCCTCGAGCGCCTGCGTGAGCGCGAGGTGGCTGCGCGAGGCGCCGATCGCGCGGCGGACCCCGAGCGCCCGCAGCCGGCGCTGGACCTCGGCGCGGGCCGAGGACGCGAGCATCACCGCCGCCGTGACCAGCGCGATCACCGACAGCGCCACGAGCAGGTCGATCACGATTCCGGCGGCCTGGCTGAGCAGCACCCGGACGCCCGAGCGGGTCACGAACTGCAGGCCCTGAAGGCCGTAGCTGATCGCCCGGGCCTGGACGAGGACCTCATCGAGGTAGCGCGGGTCGCGCAGCCAGATCTGGGCCAGGTCGACCTGCGGATTCGGCGAGCCGCCGAACCGCCGCGCCAGCGCCGCCTCCGACAAATACACGCGCGGCACCGCCAGCGGGTAGGAGACGTTGTCGGGGCTCTCGGAGAAGCCGACGACCCGCTGGTTGCCGAGGCCGGCGATGTCGAGCGTCCCCCCGAGGCGGATCCCCCATGCGGCGGCCAGGCCGCGCTCGACCACGACCTCGCCGAACCGGCGGTTCGACATCTCGCGCCCGGCGACGATCGCGTACCCCCGGCGGCCGGGGCCAACGACCTCGACCGAGCCGCTCGAACTGAAGTGCTCGCCCGCGGATAAATCGACGTTCGTCACCTCCTGGCGCAGAGCGAACGCCGCGATGTCGGGAAGCGACTCGATCCGCTGGGCGACGCGATCGGTGGGCTCGGAGTTGAAGCGGACGATGATGTCCGGCAGCTGGGCGGCGCGGGCGGCGCGGTCAAAGCCGTGGCCGAGTCCGTCCGAGACCACGATCGCGGCCGACAGCATCGCCGCCGCCAGCGCGATCCCCAGCGCGGTCAGCAGCGACCGCCGGCGCCGTACCCGGACGCCGTAGCGAGCTTCGGCCAGCGCGGCCCTCAGGCCGACTCCCGCAGCCATCTCGCCTGCTCGGACCCGGTCGCCACCAGCCGTCCATCCTGCAGGTGGAGGACGCGGTCGGCGATCGACGCCGCCTCCGGCTCGTGGGTGACGATCACAACCGCCCGGCCCGGCAGCCGGCGCAGCAGCTCGAGCACGGCGCGGCCGTTCTGCTGGTCGAGGTTGCCGGTCGGCTCGTCGGCGAGCACGAGCTGCGGGTCGTTGACGAGCGCTCTGGCGATCGCGAACCGCTGCTGCTCGCCACCCGACAGCTCGTGCGGGCGGCGGTCGGCGATCTCGCCCAGTCCGAGCTCGTCGATCAGTGCCCGCGCGCGGCGCTCGCCGCCCCGAGGAGCGCCGGGCAGCCGCGCCGGCAGCAGCACGTTCTCCTCGCCGCTCAGCTCCTCGATCAGGTGAAAGGACTGGAACACGAAGCCGACGTGGCGAAGCCGCGTGCGCGCCAGCGCCCGCGCCGGCTGGGCGGTCAGCTCGTGGCCGCCGAGCACGATCCGCCCGGCGTCGGGCCGGTCGAGCGCCCCGAGCAGGTGCAGCAGCGTCGACTTGCCGCTGCCCGACGGGCCGAGCACGGCGACGACCTCGTCGGCTCCGACCTCGAGCGTGACGTCGTCGAGCACGCGTCGAGCGGCGCGCCCGCTGCCGACGGTCTTGCAGATCCCGTGCGCTTCGAGGACGGGCACCGCGGACAAATGTAGACGCCGGCGCATGCGCCGCCCCGCTCCCTGGATCAGGCGGCGGGCTCGACCGCCACCGGAGATGACCGGCGCAGCCCGGTCCAGCGCGGCATGTACCAGGCCCGCTCGCCAAGCAGGGCGAGCGTCGCCGGCAACAGCACGCCACGGATCACGGTCGCGTCGATCAGGATCGCGGCCGCCAGGCCGACACCCATCTGCTTGAACTCGACCAGGCTCAGGGTGCCGAAGATCGCGAACACGCCGACCATCACGAGCGCGGCGCTGGTGACCACGCCGGCGGTGCTGCGAACCGACTGGACCACGGCCTCACGAGCCGGGACGCCGCGGTCGACAGCCTCGCGGATGCGGCTGAGGATGAACACGTGGTAGTCCATCGACAGGCCGAACAGCACGACGAACAGGAACAGCGGGAGCCACGAGGTGATCTCGCTGGTGCCCTGGAAGCCGAGCAGGTTGTGCAGGTGGCCGTCCTGGAAGACGAGCACGAGCAGGCCGTACGCGGCGGCGACCGAGAGCAGGTTCAGGGCGATCGCCTGAATCGGGATCACGATCGAGCGGAACGTGAACAGCAGCAGCAGGAACGCCGCGCCGAGCACGAACGCGAACACGATCGGCAGATGCGAGTTCATCGCCGAGTCGAAGTCGACGGTGCCCGCGGTGTTGCCGGTGACGCCCGCCTCGACGCCGTGCACGGCGCCGATCGTCTGCGGCACGAGCGCCCGCAGCCGGGCCAGCGCCGCGTCGGATGTCGCGTTGGTGCCGTTACCGGCGAGCGGGATCGACACCGTCTCGGCGTGGTGGTCCTTGCTCCGCTGAACCGTGATCGGGTGCAGCAGTCCCCCGGTCTTACTCGCCTCGCTGATCAGCTCGGCGATCCCGCGCTGCACCGAGGCCGCGCGCACATCGGCCGCCTGGATGCCGACGTAAGCGGGCTCGGAGCCGCCGGGGAACGCCTTCTGCATCCGGTCGTAGGTCTTCACGATCGGGACATTGCGCGGGAGCGACGACGCCCCCGGCAGCGCGGTCTGCATATGCAGCACCGGCAGCGCGAGCGCGACCAGCGCCACCGCGCTGATGGCGGCCGCGATCCCAGGCCTGCGCATCACGGGCACCAGCACCAGGTTCCACAGGCGGGACTCGCCCGTGCCGCGGCGGAGCCGGTGCAGCAGCGGGATGCGTCCCCTGTCGACCCGGGGGCCGAGCGCGCTCATCATCGCCGGCAGCACGGTCAGCGAACCGACCATGGCGACGGCGACGACCATGATCGTGCCGACCGCGAACGACGTGAACACGCGCGATCCGGCGAAGAACATCCCGGCCATCGCGATCATCACCGTGAAACCGCTGACCAGGATCGCGCGGCCGGAGGTGGCCGCGGCGGCGTGCAGCGCCGCCTCGTCGCCGGCGCCCGCCGCCCGCTCCTCGCGTTCACGACGGAGGTAGAACAGCGAGTAGTCGACGCCGACGGCGAGCCCGATCAGGAGCACGGCCGAGCTGATCGCAACGTCCATCGGGAGCAGCTGCGAGACGGCGCCGATCAGCCCGAGCGTGCCGGCGACCGCGGTCAGCCCGAGCAGCATCGGCAGCCCGGCCGCGACCAGCGAGCCGAATGCCAGCACCAGGATCAGCAGCGTGATCGGCAGCGACAGCTTCTCGGCCCGGGAGAAGTCCTGGCCGAGGGATTTGTTCAGCGCCTTCTGCGAGCTCGCGTCGCCGAACTCCGCGATCCGCAGCGACGGGTAGGAGTGTGCCGCCGCGGCGGTCGCCGCGAGCACCTCATCGACGTTGCCCTTGGTGCCGAGCTGGAGGCTGACCAGGGCCGAGTGACCGTCCTTGGAGATGGCGCCGGCCTGTCCCGGCGAGTACGGAGACACTACGTCGCTGACGTACGGGATCCGCCTGTCCCGGGCGGTCACGTCGCTGACGGCGGCCCGGAACTGGGGACTGGATGCCGACTGACCATGCCGTCCTTGGATCAGGATCTCCTCGCCCGAGGTCTGCGGGAAGTGGTGGCGCAGGAAGCTGTCGACGCGCCCGGACTGGCCGCTGCCCTCGTGCGTGTCGATCTTCGTGCCGATCACGCCGCTGCCGACCGCGGCGGCGACGATCACGGCCACGAACCAGCCGATGATCGCGAACTTGCGATGCCGTGCGCTCCAGGCCCCGGCGCGGGCTGCGAGGTTCGATTTAGACATGGTGTTTGCTCCCTCGGTGGTGGTTGTCGAGCCGCTCGTCACGGTCCCACCAGGGGGTCGCGCGAACCAGGACGGCAGCTGGAGTCATGGGGTGGGGAAAACCCGAGAGTGCGCCTGGGGGCCAGCCGGTTTGCGCCCGCCGAGCCGGACGGCCATCCTTGTGGCATGAACGAGCTGTCACGCACGATCGCCCGACGTCCCCTGACCCGGGACTGCTGGCGCGAGACGCTCTACCTGCTGATCGGGTTGCCGACCGGGATCGTCGGCTTCACGTTCATCGTCACCGGCGTGTCGGTGGCGATGGGGCTGATCGTCCTGGTCGTCGGCGTGCCGCTACTGGTGGCCGTCGTGCACCTCGCCCGGCGGTGGTGCGGGATCGACCGGCGGGTCGCCGAGCTCGTCCTGCACCATCCGATCCCCGCCCACTACCGGGAGCCGACCGGACAGTCGAGGGTGTCGCGGTGGTTCTCGGTCCTCGGGGATGTGCAGACGTGGCTCGACGTGCTGTGGATGTTCATCTCGTTGCCGGTCGGCGTCGTCGGCTTCACGGTCGCAATCTCCGCCTGGACGACCGTGGGCGCGCTGCTCACGTTCCCGATCTTCGGCTGGTCGATCCCGGGCTGGCTGCACACGCACGTGGTCTTCAACTCGATCGTGGCCCCGTTCCTGTCGGTGCCCGCGGCGATCGCCGCCGCGTGGCTTGTGCGCGGACTGGCGCTCGGGATTGCCAGCATCGCCTCGGCGATCCTCGGACCGAACCGCCGGCAGGTGCTCGAGAGCCGCGTGCAGACGCTGTCCGAGACCCGCGCCGGCGCCGTGGACGCGGCCACCCAGGAGCTCCAGCGGGTCGAGCGCGACCTCCACGACGGGGCCCAGGCCCGGCTCGTCGCGCTGTCGATGGACCTCGGCCTCGCCGAGCAGCGGCTGGCCAGCGCCGACCCCGACACCGCGCTCGAGCACGTCGCCAACGCCCGCGGCCAGGCCCGCGCCGCGATGGCCGAACTGCGCGATCTCGTGCGCGGGATCGGCCCGAGCATCCTTCAGGACGGCGGCCTCGACGCGGCCCTGACGGCGCTCGTCACGGGACGCAACCCGCCCGTCGATCTGCGCGTCGAGCTGCGCAGCAAGGAGGTGACCGCCCGCGAGACGGCCGCGTATTTCGTCGTCGCCGAGGCGCTCGCCAACGCGCGCAAGCACGCCGAGGCGACGCGGATCTCCGTCCGCGCCTGGGAAGACGCCGCGGACCGGCTCGTGGTCGAGGTCGTTGACGACGGGGTCGGGGGCGCGGATCCCGAGGCCGGATCGGGCCTCGTCGGGCTGCGCAAGCGGATCGCCGCAGTGGATGGCACGTTGACCGTCGTGAGCCCGAGCGGGGGACCGACGACGGTCCGGGCGGAGCTGCCGTGCGTGTCGTGATCTGCGAGGACCTCGCGCTGCTGCGAGACGGCCTCAAGCGGCTGCTCCATGACAACGGCATGGAGGTGGTCGCCGAGGTCGACAACGGAGATCATTTCGTGTCGGCCGCGTTCGGACACAAGCCTGACGTGTGCGTCGTCGACGTCCGGCTGCCACCGACGTTCCGCGACGAGGGGCTCCGGGCCGCGCTGGCGGCTCGCGAGCGGATGCCGGGGCTGCCGGTGCTGATCCTCTCCCAGCACGTCGAGCAGATGTACGCCGCCGAGCTGCTCGCGGACGGGGTCGGCGGCGTCGGCTACCTGCTCAAGGATCGCGTCGCCGACGTCGACGACTTCGTGGCCGCCGTGCGCAAGGTCGCCGGCGGCGGCACCGTGCTCGACCCCGAGGTGGTCGCCCAGATCCTCGCGCGGCGCCGTTCGAGCGCGATCGACAGCCTCACGCCACGCGAGCGCGAGGTGCTGGCGCTGATGGCCGAGGGCCGCTCGAACCAGGCGATCGCCGAGGCGCTGGTCGTGACCCATGGGGCCGTCGAGAAGCACGTCTCGAGCATCTTCGGAAAGCTCCAGCTCCCCGCCAACGAGGAGGACAACCGCCGGGTGCTGGCGGTGCTGGCCTACCTGCGGGCCGAAAGCTAACGGTCGCGCCCGGCGGGCTCGACGACCGACTTGATCGCCCGCGGGTCCTGACTGCCGGCGCGCAGCGCCGCCTCGGTGTGCTCGAGATCGAAGCGCCCGGTGATCAGCGGCTCGAGCTTGACCCGGTGGCCGGCGGCCAGCGAGATCGCCGCTGGATAGACGTTCGCGTAACGGAAGATGCCGGTCAGCCACAGCTCGCGACGCTGGAGCAGGTCGACGGGAATGCTGACGTGGTCGGCGCCCATCCCGACGAGCACGGCGATCGCGCCCGGTCGCAGAGTCTGGAGCGCAGCGTGGAGCGCGGCGGGACTTCCCGAGCACTCGATCAGCGCATCGAACGGCGGGTCGGTGAGGTCCATCGGCGACGCGGCGTCGTGGACCTCCTCGAAGCCCAGCCCGAGGGCGAACTCGAGCCGCGGTCCGGCGACGTCGGTGATCCCGACCTCGCCGGCGCCGAGGGCGCGCGCGGTCTGCGCGACGAGCAGGCCGATCGGGCCGGCGCCGGTGACGAGCACCCGGTCCCCGGCGCTGACCCGCGCCTTGCGGCACGCCCACACCGCCACCGCCAGCGGCTCGATCAGCGCCCCGGCCTCGTTCGACACAGAGGCGGGAAGCGGGAACGCGAAATCCTCGTTGACGGCGAGGTAGCGGGTCAGCGACCCGTCGACGGGTGGCGTCCCGTGGAACCGGACCTCGGCGCACACGTTGTAGCGGCCGGCCCGGCAATCGCGACAGCTCCCGCACGGAACTCCGGGCTCGACGCACACACGCTGTCCGACGCGCAGCTTCGACACGTCAGGCCCGAGCGCGATCACCCGCCCGCACGTCTCGTGGCCGAGGACGAGCGGCTGGATCACGACCCGCGAGCCGATCCGGCCGTGCTCGTAGTAGTGGACGTCTGAGCCGCAGATGCCGACCGCGAGGATCTCGAGCAACACCTCGTGCGGCCCCGGCGAGGGAACGGGGCGCTCCTCGATCCGCAGGTCCCCGGGACCGTGGAGGACGGCGGCGCGGTTAGCCCCCTCGGGAACTGAGCACCACCGCCTCGTAGTCCTCCCACGTGTCGACATCGCGGGGGATCGGGCCGTCGATCGCGACCTCGACGACCGCCGGTCCGTAGCGGTCCATCAGCTTCCACACCGCCTTGTCGCCGTGGAGGGCCCCCAGCTCGCCGAACGTGCCGCGGGCGAACGCCAGCGGATGGCCACGGCCGTCGGCGTAGGCGCAGACCGCCAGCGGCCCCTCGCCGCGCTCGGCGATCAGCTTGGCGACCGTCGAGGCTTGCACGCCGGGCTGGTCGCCCAGCATTAGCACGAGCACGTCCGCGCGCGGGTCGACCGCGCGCAGCGCTGCCGCGATCGAGGACGAGCAGCCCTCGCCGTAAGCCAGGTTCTCGACGACGTCGACGCCATGCAGGTCGGCCGTCGCGCGGACCTCCTCGGCGCCGCCGCCGATCACGCACAGCCGCTGGTGAAACGGGCACTCGCGGGCGACGTCGAGCACGTGGTCGAGCAGCGTCGCGTCGCCGTAGGGGAGTAGCTGCTTGGGCCGGCCAAGTCGCGTCGAGCCGCCGGCGGCCAGCACGAGGCCCGTGACATAGGGCCTAGCCGGCGTCATGGACGGCGTGCTGCTCCGCGTACGCGTCGCGGCAGTGGGCGCCGCAGAAGAACAGGGGTACGCCATCGAGCACCAGCTGCGGCGTGGAGGCGGTGACCGCGACCTGCATGCCGCATACGGGATCGACCGCGGTCTCGGCCGGCGACACCGCCGCGGCCGGCCGGGCGTGGTGCTCGGCGACGACCTCGGCGAGGATCGAAATCGCGATCTCTGCCGGCGTGCGCGCGCCGATGTCCAGCCCGGCGGGGGTGTGGAGCTGGGGGCGCAGCTCGTCGGGGACCTCGAGCGCGGCCCGGACGGCGGTCCCTCGGGTGCGGCTGGCGACGAGCGCGACGTACGGAACGCCGCTGGTGAGCGCCTCGGCGAGGACGCGCTCCTCGTCGTTGCCGTGGGAGGCGACGACCACGGCGGCGTCTCCGGTACCGGGATTGATCCCGTCGCCGGCGGGCGCGTGGACGATGTTGTACCCGGCGGCGCCCGCGAGCTTCGCCAGCGCCAGCGCGATCGGAGCCGAGCCGACGATCACGATCCGTGACGCCGGGAGCTGCGGCTCGAGGAAGATCTCGAGCGAGCCGCCGCTCAGGCATGGGTTGTGCTCGACGATCGCCCCGTCGATCGGGTCATCGGTGTCGCTGTCGCCGTCGCCGGGCACGAGCCGCAGCAACAGCGGCTCGTCCGTCTCGAGCACGCGCAGCGAGTACAGCCGCACGGTCGACTCGGCGCACAGACCGCCCACGAACCCCTCGATCGTTCCGTCGCCGAGCACGATCGCCGAGTCGCCGGGGCGGACGCTCGTCGGCCGCCGGGCGCGGACGACGGTGGCGATCACGAACGGCACGCGGTCGTCTGTCAGCTGCTTGATGCGATCTGCGAGCTCGCCCTTGATCATGGCGTAAATGACACCAAACCCTTCACTTATCTTCCAGCCCTCGGCCGTCTGGCCGGCGCGTAGGGCACCTCGGCGGACATGTTGACGGTCCGGCAGCGGCCGCAGCGCACGCGGACTCTCCTGGTCATGTACTCGGGGTCCATCCCCGCGGCGAGCACGTTGCCGCACTGCACACAGACGTAGTCGTACTCGCCGTTGCCGCGGAACACGGGCCGGTCCGGATCCTGCTGCACGGCGGTGCCGCCGTCGATCGGGACCTCGTCCTCCTGGACCGCTCGCATCGTCCGCTGCGCCATGCCGCCGCTCTGCTCAGATCGAGCCCAGCCTCGTGGTGAAGTCCTTGATCAGCGCGTCGAGCACGCTGACGACGACTCCCTCGCCCATCGATGCCGCCTTGCCGGTGATCTGCGCGGCGGTATGGATCTCCCCGCCACCGTCATTGAGGGTGAACGTGACGTCCGCGTTCGCGTACCCCTGACCACCCACCTCCTTGGACTTGACCTGCATCACCGCGCGGTGGTCGGCCTCGTCGTTCTGGATCAGCGTGACCGTCCCCGCGAACGTCATCGACATCGCGCCCATCTTGACCTTGATCTCGGCCTTGACGCTGTCCGGCCCGGTCTTCTCGATCACGCTCCCGCCCTGGACGGCAGGTACCAGCCGCTCGAGATCGAGGATCGCGTTCCAGCTCTCGTCGATCGGCTTCGATGTCGAGAAGGGGTGGTCTAGCTCAACCATTCGTGCTCCTACGTTAGGTTAGGGTGCCGCGGTCATGTCGCTCAAGCCTGGCAAGCATCTGTTCGGGCCGGACAACGCCGAGCTGCTCGTCCACACCCAGCGCACCGGCGCGGCCGCCAAGGCCGGGCACGACCTGACGATCTCGGTCACGTCGTGGAGTGCGACGGTCGACGTCGGCGAGAACCCTGAGCAGACCACGGTCGCGCTGAGCGCGGACGGGGGATCGCTGCGTGTACGGGAGGGACGCGGGGGGATCCAGTCCCTCGGCGACGACGACATGGCGAGCATCCGGCAGTCGATCGACGAGGAGGTGCTCAAGCGGACGCCGATCGAGTTCCGCTCGACCGCGGTGCAGACCGATGGCGATCGGCTGCAGGTGCGGGGCGAGCTCGAGATGCTCGGCAAGACGGTTCCGACCGAGTTCGATCTGACGGTCGGCGACGACGGCGAGCTCGCCGGCGAGGCGACGGTCAAGCAGACCGACGTCGGGCTCAAGCCGTACTCGATCCTGTTCGGCACGCTGAAGGTGGCCGACGAGGTGCGGGTCACGATCGCAGCGAAGCTCTGATCCCGGCGACGCTCTAATCCCGGTAGACGGTCTGGGCGTCGAGGCCGCCCTCGACTCCCGGAGGGAGCGCCCCGGTCCCGTGCGCGTACAGCGCCAGGTCCGCGATCGTCTTCATCTGGGAGGGATCGCTCTCGGTCAGGAATGCGCCACCGGACCACTTGAGGCGCTCCGGCGCGGCGTCGAGCGCGACGCCGGCGAGCAGTTGAGCCTTGGCGCGGATCTTGCCGGTGGCGCTCTCGACCGCGGCTGAGGTGCCGGGGGACGGGCTCGTGTTGTAGCCGTGGCCCTCACCGAAGCGGTCGATGTCGGCGGGCACGACCTTCACGTCGAGCGAGGGGACGCCGAGCTCGTCGGCGACCTGCTGGGCGTAGCGGGCCTCGTTGCCGTCGGCCTCGGTGGTCAGGCTGAGGACCATCTTCCCGGTCGGATGGACCCGCAGGAAGACTGCTCGATATGCCTCGTTAGCCACGAATCAACCTCCTCACTCGTCGTCTCGTTGATCAGATTCGGCCTGTTGCGCCAGGCGCTGGCGCTCCTGGTGGGTGGTCAGGGCGTTGTGCTCCTCGAGGTCGCAGAACGCCGGCTGCGGTCCGCCGAGCGAGTGGGGCGGCACGGCGGGCCGGTCACAGCCCGGGTAGATGCACCGCTTCGGCTCAGCTGCCACCGATGCTCCATCCGGGCGTGGTGTGACCGCGCTTGGGGCCGTAGCCGCTCGGCATCGCCACCGAGCTCCCGGGGACCGGCGTCGCGCTCGCCCACGGCTCCTCCTCGGCCTCCCCGGGTACCGGCGCCGGCGCGGGTCGTTCCGCCTCCGGCACATCCGCCCCGATCGCGTCGACGACCTCGCCGAGCGCCTCGAGGCTATGGCCGCTCACCAGCGCGTCGCAGTATGGGAGCGCCGCCGCCATTCCGCCGGCGCAGGGGACGAACGCGTCGGCGGAGGCGCGGGGATTGACCCACACGATCCGGTGGGCCAGCCGCGCCAGGCGCTCCATCTCGCGGCCGACCAGCGTGGGGTCGCCGCGCTCCCAGCCGTCGGAGAGGATTACGACGACCGCGCCGCGCGCGAGCCCGCGGCGGCCGTGGCGGTCGTTGAACGTCTTCAGCGCATCGCCGATCCGGGTCCCGCTCGACCAGTCGGGGGCGGCGGCGGCCGCGTTCTGGATCGCGCGCTCGGGGTTGCGCGACTGGAGCGCCCGGGTCAACCGCGTGAGCCGCGTGGCGAACACGAACGCCTCGGCGGTGCGTGCGCTGCCGGCGGCGCAGGTCAGGAACTGCAGGTACGCGCGGGCGTAGGGCTCCATCGAGCCGGAGATGTCGCACAGCAGCACCATCCGCCTCGGGACCACGCGCCGGCGCCGGCGGCGCAGGCGGATCGGGTCCCCGCCGGTGCGCATGCTCCCCCGGAGCGTGCGCCGCAAGTCGATCCGCTGGCCGTGGCGGTATTTCTCGGCGCGCCGGGTCCGTCGCAGCGGCGTCGCCACCTGGAGGCGCGTCATCAGCTGGTAGAGGTGGGCGAGCTCGTGCGGGGAGAGCGCGTCGAAGCGCTTCTCGCGGAGCAGCTCCTCGTCGCTGGGCGCCATGGGCACCGGAATCTCGCCGGCATCGGCCTCGTCGTCTCCGTCGCCGGCGTCGGTCGAGGCGGCCGAGGGGGTCGCCGGCTCCGCGTCGGGGAGCTCTGGCGGGCGCTCGGACCGGGGCCGGCTGTCCGCCGGCGCCGGGGCGGTCCTCGCGTCCTCCGGCGGCGTGGCGTCCTCGGCGCGGCGTGGCGCACCGAACACCGCCACGAACACGGCGTCGAAGGCCTTGACCTGCGCCCGGTCCGAGACGAACACCGCCCGCGCCGTCCAGTACAGGCGCCGGCGCGAGACCGGCCTCACCAGCGCCAGCGCGTTCGCGAACGCGGCCGCCCGTTCGGCGGTCACCGGCAGGCCCGCGCGGTGTAGCCGCTGGCTGAACGCGCCGGCCAGCGCGGGCAGGTCGAGGTGGATCGTCTCGACGCGGAAGACGGGCGCGTCAGTCGGCAACGAGGGCCTCCAGACCGGCGGCGCGGATCACCTCTTGGTCCTCCCGGTACTTGAGCACGGAGCCGAGTGTCCGCTCGATCGCGGCGGCATCCAATGCCTGCACGCCCAGCTCGCTGAGCGCCGCCAGCCAGTCGATCGCCTCGGCGATCCCGGGCGGCTTCTGGACGTCCGAGTCCCGCATCCGCGCCACCGCGCCGGCGACCTGGACCGCGAGCGTCTCGGAGGCCCCGCGCACCCGCCGGCGGATGATCTCGACCTCTCTCGCCGGCGTCGGGTAATCGATCCACTGATACAGACAGCGCCTCTTGACCGCGTCGTGCAGATCGCGGGTCCGGTTCGAGGTCAGGACGATGATCGGCGGGTGCGTGGCCCGGACCGTCCCCAACTCGGGGATCGTCACCGCTGCGTCAGCGAGCAGCTCGAGCAGGAACGCCTCGAAGTCGTCATCGGCCCGGTCGATCTCGTCGATCAGCAGCACCGCCGGCCGCGGCCCAGGATGCTCGAGCGCCTGGAGCAGGGGTCTCCGGGTCAGGTACTCGCGCCCGAACAGATCCGATTCGTGCAGCTCGCCGCCGCGGGCCTCGGCGAGCCGGATCGCGAGCAGCTGCTTGGGGTAGTTCCACTCGTACAGCGCCTCGGCGGCGTCGATCCCCTCGTAGCACTGCAGGCGGATCAGCGGCGTGTCGAGCACCGCGGCGATCGCCTTCGCGGCCTCGGTCTTGCCGACGCCGGCCTCTCCCTCCAGCAGCAGCGGCTGCGGCAGCCGCAGCGACAGGAACATCGACGTGGCCAGCCCCTCGTCGACGAGGTAGTCGACCGAACCCAGCCGCTGGGCGAGCGTCTCGGCGTCCGGGACCAGTTGCCGGATCTCGTCGGACGCGTCGCCCGTCACATACGTCATTGCGGGGGCTCGGGCCGGCCCTGCATCGCGGCCCATACGCGCGCCGGCGTGCACGGCATGTCGATGTGGTCGACCCCGTGGGTCTGGTGCAGCGCGTCGATCACCGCGTCGACGATCGCCGGCGGAGATCCGACGTTCGGCGACTCGCCCACGCCCTTGGCGCCAAGGGGATGGTGCGGACACGGGGTGACGGTCTCGCCAAGCTCGAAGTCGGGGCACTCGAGCGCGGTCGGGATCAGGTAGTCCATGAACGATGAGTTGAGGCAGTTGCCCTCCTCGTCGAACGTGATCACCTCCATCAGCGCGATCCCGATTCCCTCGGCGAGCCCGCCGTGGATCTGGCCGTCGACGATCATCGGGTTGATCCGCACGCCGCAGTCGTCGACGGCGATGAACCTCCGAACCGTGACCGCAGCCGTCTCCGGGTCGATGTCGACGACTGCGATGTAGGCCCCGTACGGGTAGGTCAGGTTCGGCGGGTCGTAGATCACCTGGGCGTCGAGTCCGCCCTCCATGCCCTCGGGCATCGGGTCGCCGGAGTAGGCGTAGGCGGCGATGTCCTCGATCAGCGCGCCCTTCTCCGGGTCGCCCTTGACGTACCAGCGGCCCTTCTCCCAGGCCAGGTCCTCGGCCCGGGTCTCGAGGATTGTCGCGGCGATCTGGCGCGCCTTGTCGCGGACCTTGCGGGATACGACTGCGACGGCCCCGCCTGAGACGGGCGTCGACCGAGAGCCGTAGGTCCCGAGGCCGTAGGGGGTGCGATCGGTGTCGCCGTGGCGGACCTGGACGTCCTCGGGCGGGATCCCGAGCTCCTCGGCGACGATCTGGGCGAACGTCGTCTCGTGGCCCTGGCCCTGGGTCTGGGCGCTGATGCTGACCACCGCCTTGCCCGACGGGTGGACCCGGAGGTCGGCGCCGTCGTTCATCGCCAGGCCGAGGATGTCCATGTGCTTGCGCGGCCCGGCGCCGACGCCCTCGGTAAAGAACGATATGCCGATCCCCATCAGCGCCCCGCGCTCGCGCTTCTCGGCCTGCTCGCGTCGGAGCTCGTCGTAACCGGCGATCTCCATCGCCACCTTCATCGTCTTGCCGTAATCGCCGGAGTCATACGTCCAGCCGGTCGTCGTCTCGTACGGGAACTGCTCGGGCTGGATGAAGCTCTTCATCCGCAGCTCGATCGGGTCCACGCCCATCTCGAGCGCCAGCGCCCCGACCATCCGCTCGACGAGGTAGACGGCCTCGGTGATCCGGAACGAGCACCGGTAGGCGACGCCGCCCGGGGCCTTGTTCGTGTAGACGGCCTTGACCTTCACGTGCGAGGCCTCGAGGTCGTAGGAGCCGCAGCAGATGTGGAAGAACCCGGCCGGGAACTTTGTCGGCTGCGCGGTCGAGTCGAACGCCCCGTGGTCGGCGATCACGTCGACCCGCAGGCCCGTGATCTTGCCGTCCTTGGCGCAGATCTCCGCGTGCATGATGTAGTCGCGGGCGAACCCCGTCGACATCAGGTTCTCGGAGCGGTCCTCGATCCATTTGACCGGAACGCCGGCGACGATCGAGCCGGCGATCGCGCACACGTAGCCGGGATACACCGGCACCTTGTTGCCGAAACCGCCGCCGATGTCGTTGCAGCGGATCCGGATCATGTGCTCGGCGAGACCGGCCACGTGGGCGTACACGGTCCGGTGCGCGTTCGGCGCCTGGTTGCCGTTGTAGATGTCGAGCTGGCCGGTGTTCGGGTTGAAGTCAGCGATCATCCCGCACGTCTCGAGCGGCGCCGGATGGCAGCGCGGGTAGATGATGTCGCGGGTCACGATCGTGTCCGCCTCGGCGAACACGCGATCGGTGGCCTCCTCGTCGCCGGCCTCCCACAGCGGGCTCGCGAGGTTGTCGGTCTGGCCGTCCTTGTCGTCGCGGATCAGCGGGGCGTCGGGGTCAAGCGCCTTGCGGGCGTTGACGATCGCCGGCAGCGGCTCGTACTCGACGTCGATCAGCTGGAGCGCGTCGCGCGCGGAGTACTCGTCGGTGGCGATCACGAACGCGACCTCCTGGCCCTGGAAGCGGACCTTGTCGCCGGCGAGCACGGCCTGCGTGTCGTAGGAGATCGTCGGCATCCACGCCAGCCCCAGCGTCTCGAGGTCCTTGGCGGTGACGACGGCCGCGACGTTGGGGTGGGCCAGCGCCCGGGAGGTGTCGATCGAGACGATCCTGGCGTGGGCGAACGGGCTGCGCAGCAGCGCCCCGTGGACCATCCCGGGCAGGCGGATGTCGTCGAGGTAGGTGCCCTTGCCGCGGATGAAGCGCGCGTCTTCCTTGCGCTTGAGCCGGCCGAAGCCGATCGGGCGCTCGGTCGTCGGACTCGGCAGGTTCTCTTCGGTCACGGCCATGGTCAGTGGACCTCCTGCTTGTTCGCGGCTTCGTGCTCGGCCGCCCAGCGCACCGCGCTGACGATGTTCTTGTAGCCCGTGCACCGGCAGATCGCGCCCGAGATCGCCATCCGGATCTCAGCCTCGCTGGGGTCGGGGTTCTCGTTCAACAGAGCGCGGGTCGTCATCAGCATCCCCGGCGTGCAGAACCCGCAATGCAGCGCGTGGCGCTCGTGGAACCCCATCTGGATCGGGTCGAGCTCGCCGTTCTTCTCGAGCGACTCGACGGTCGAGATCTCGTGGCCCTCGCACATCACCGCCAGGATCGTGCACGACTTCACCGGCTTGCCGTCCATCAGCACCACGCACGCGCCGCAGTTCGAGGTGTCGCAGCCCCAGTGGGTGCCGGTCAGCCCGGGCGTGTCGCGGATGTAGTGGACGAGCAGCTGGCGCGGCTCGACGTCGCGCGAGACCTGCTCCCCGTTGATCGTGATCTTCAGTTGCATCTAGGTCTCCTGTTTCAGGGCGCGGGCGGTCGCTTGGCGCAGGGCGCGCTTGGTGAGAACACCGGCGAGGTGGCGCTTGTAGTCGACCGGACCGCGGCCGTCGGGGACTGGAGAGCAGTCGGCGGCGGCGATCTCGCCCGCCTGCTCGAACAGCTCCTCGGAGGGCGAGGACCCGCGCACCAGCTCCTCGCCACGCGTGACGTGCACGGTGGTCGGGCCGACTGCGCTGAGCGCAATCCCGGCGTCGACGATCGTGCCGCCGTCGATCCAGACGGCCGCCGAGGCTGCGGCGATCGCCCAGTCCCCGGCGCGCCGCTCGACCTTCTCGTGGGCGCTGCCACCGCCGGGGCGCAACGGTATCCGGACCTCGGTCAGCATCTCGCCGTCGCCGACGGCGGTCATGAACGGGCCGATGTGGAAGTCCGCCATCGCGACGATGCGCTCACCGTCGCTCCCGCGGATCACGGCGCTCGCCTTGACCGCCGAGCAGACTGAGCTCAGATCCTCGGCGGCGTCGGCCTGACACAGCGAGCCCCCGATCGTTCCGCGGTTGCGGACGACCGGGTCGGCGATCACGTACTCGGCATCCCGGAACAGCGGGAAGTGCCGCGCGAGCAGCTCGGAGTCGAGCAGCTCGGCGTGGCGTGTGAGCGCCCCGATCCGGAGCTCGCCCTCCTCCTCGCAAATGTAGGAGAGCTCCGCGAGATCGTTGATGTCAATCAGGTGCTCCGGGTTGGCAAGGCGCAGCTTCATCATCGGCAACAGGCTGTGCCCGCCCGCGATGATCCGGGCCTCGGGGCCGAGTCGCTTGAGCGAGGCGATCGCGCCGTCGACGCTGGTCGCCCGCTCGTACTCGAAGGGGCCGGGAGTCTGCATCAGCCTTCCTCCTTCTCGACGGTCGCGGTCCCGGCCGGCATCCTCCTGCGCGGCTGGCCGATGTCATCGCGCTGCTCGTACTGCTCTGGCGAATCCGTGCCGATGACCGGCGAACGGGGCAGCGACGGCGATGGCCCCCTCGGCGGGCGGCCGCCTGGATACAGGGCGAGGGCGGCAGCGCTCCCGGAGGCCGCGTTGCGGAGCGCGGGGCCGTTGGGGCTCGCCGCCGCGATCGGCGCCTCGCGGCCGAGCCGCGCGAGCGTCAATGTGCCCTTCGTGTAGACCTCGGAGATCCGAGGCGCCGTCGTCGTCGCGCTGTCCGGGAAGTTGCGGAAGCCCGCGGCCGCCGCGCCCGGATACAGGCCGTCGACGAGGCCGACCGCGTCCTCCATGCCCGCCTTCTTGACGAGCAGCCCCTCGAGCAGGTCGACCCCCGCGTCGAGATTGGTGTTGATCGACTTCACGACGTCGCCGACAGGGGCGGTCTTCTCGATGATCCCCACGACTCCGGCGATCGCCTCGTCGAGCCACGTGGTGATCTTTTGCAGGGCGAGGATCGTCCCGACGAGAAACACGACAACGGCGGCGACGATCAGCACCACCGCGATGATCATGACTACACCAGCTGCTGGCATCGCGCTCTCCCCCTCACGCGTCGTCGACTATTACGTCGAGCGAGCCGCCGTAGTTGGCAGCGGCCTCGATCGTCTTGGCTACCTGATCCTGCGTCGTCAGCAGCAATGCCGCCGCGTCGAGGTCCTGCGATCCGGCGTGCGCGCTTCGTGCGATCTGCTGGACGCTCGGCACGATGCTGTTGGCGGCGCGCAGCACGCCGAACAGCAGGTACACCACGACCGGCAGCAGGACGAGCAGGAGGATCGCGTCTCCGATCCACTCGAGGATCATTTCGGCCTCCTCTCGGCGACGATGGCGGCCTTCGAGGCGATGCCCGGCAGCGCGCTCACGATCACGTCGAACTGAGCGTTGATTGCCTTGACCGCAGGTTCGAGCGGCCGCAGGTGCTCGGTCTCGACGCCGTCGAGTGCCGTGGCCAGGGTGGCGAGGCCGGTGGAGATCGCCTCGAGGTCCTGGCGGACGCGGATCAGGGCGCCGGCGAGAACGAGCACGACGATGATCGCGAGGATCACGCTGAGGATGATCAGGACGGTCATGCGCCACCGAACCCGTCGGTCAGGGCGTTCATGTAGCCGTCCTGGATTACTGCCTCGTCGACAATCTGCCCGAGCACGGGCGCCGTCGCCTCGAGCTGCGGGATGTTGGCCGTGTTGGAAGCGACCTGGCCCGCCACGTCGAGCAGGCGGCCGACCGACTGCTTGATGTCGCCGGTGGCCCTGAGCAGCATCATCAGCAGCGCGGCGACGGCCAGGGCCGCCACCAGACCGATGATCAGCGCGATCGTCCAGGCGCCGTGGTTGGAGAGCGCGGCGTAGGTGAGCGTCATTTCCCGACCGCCACCTTTCGCAGCGCCCGCGCGGAATGGAGGATCCGGACGCCCGAGTCGTTGATGCGGCCGATGTTGTTCAGCTCCATGGTCTGCAGGCGCACCTTGTCGACCCCATCGACGGCGGTCCGTGCCTGCTTGGCGATCTTCTGCGCCAGCGCGACGATCATGATCACGATCGCCGCGGCAACGATCACGACGATGATCCCGAGTACGAGCCCGACGTCCCAACCGGTGGAAGCACCGATCAAGAGAGGCACGGCTACACCTCCTTGCTTTGTCGAAGTTTGATCAATTCTGTCGATGGAATGATCGGCTGGCAACCTCAGTGGGGTGTTGACTTACATCGGCATGACGCCCGGGCACACAGTTTTCTTCTCTGCAAGCGCCGATGCGAGCGCTCCGCGGGCGGGTTGAGCGTCAGCCTCCGCGGGCGGGTTGAGCCTCAGACCTCGGCGGGCGGGTTGAGCGTCAGCCCTCGGCGGGCGGCTCCCGCTCCGCCCACTCGAGCAGCGGCTCGAGCGAGAACACGGCGTCGTCGATGCCGGCGTGCAGATCGCCGAGGCGCGCGAACCGCTCGGGCACCGTGGCGATCGTCAGCTCCCGCGGATCGACGTCGTCGATCTCCTCCCAGGCGATCGGGGTCGAGACCGTGCCCTCTCTGATGCCGCGGACCGAGTAGGCGCAGGCGATCGTGTGGTCGCGCGCGTTCTGGTTGTAGTCGACGAACACCTTGTCCGGCTCGCGGTCCTTGCGCCACCATGTCGTGGTCGCGTCGTCGGGGGCGCGTCGCTCGACCTCGCGGGCGAACGCCAGCGCCGCCTGGCGGACCTCCCCGAACCCCCACCGCGGCTCGATCCGGATGTAAATGTGCAACCCGTTGCCGCCGGAGGTCTTGGGCCAGCCGACCGCTCCGAGTTCGTCGAGCACCTCGTGGGCCACGTGGGCGACGCGCCGGACGGTGTCGAAATCGGCCTCGGGCATCGGGTCGATGTCGATCCGCCACTCGTCAGGGCGCTCGACGTCGGCGCGCCGCGAGTTCCACGGGTGAAACTCGACGGTCGACATCTGCACGGCCCAGATCACGCTGGCGAGCTCGGTCACGCACAGTTCGTCGGCGTGGCGTCCGTACCGGGGAAACGTGAGCCGAACCGTCTCGACCCACTCCGGGGCGCCCGACGGGATCCGCTTCTGATGGACCTTCTCGCCGTCCACGCCGCTCGGGAAGCGGTGCAGCATGCACGGGCGCTCGCGGAGCGCGCGGACGATCCCGTCGCCGATGCTCATGTAGTAGCGGGCCAGGTCGAGCTTGGTCTCGCCGCGCGCGGAGAAGTAGACCCGGTCAGGGCTGCTGATCCGGACGGTCCGTCCGCCGACCTCGAGCTCGACTGGTTCAGACGCGGTCTTCATCGCTAGGTCCGTAGGAGGGGCACCAGTTCACCTGCTTAGACGACGCGGAGATAAGGATCTCATCGATGTGTGGCTTACAAGTCGTAAGCTGGGTAGTGATGGTCCCACGACACCGATTTAGCAAAAGATTGGAGCAGCTGTGAATACGCGCAAGCTTGGATCGCTCGAGGTTTCCGCGCTCGGGCTGGGGTGCATGGGGATGTCGGCCTTCTACGGGTCGACGGACGACGATGAGTCGATCGCGACGATCCACCGGGCGCTGGAGCTCGGGATCAATTTCCTCGACACCGCTCAGCTCTACGGGCCGCTGACGAACGAGGAGCTCGTCGGCCGCGCGATCAAGGGCCGCCGCGACGAGTACGTGATCGCCACCAAGTTTGCGCGGCGGATGGATGAGGCCGTGCCCGGCGAGATGTCGACGGTCGGCGAGCTCGACGGCTCACCCGAGCATGTCCGCCGCTCGATCGACGGCTCGCTGCGGCGCCTCGGAACCGACCATGTCGACCTCTTCTACCAGCACCGGGTTGACCCAAACGTGCCGATCGAAGAGACCGTCGGGGCGATGGCGGAGCTCGTGCAGGAGGGCAAGATCCTCCACATCGGGCTGAGCGAGGCGGCGCCGGAGACGATCCGCCGCGCCCACGCCGTCCACCCGATCACGGCGCTTCAGACCGAGTTCTCCCTGTGGTCGCGCGATCCCGAGGTCGAGCTGCTGCCGCTGTGCCGCGAGCTCGGGATCGGGTTCGTTCCGTACTCGCCGCTCGGCCGCGGGTTCCTCTCCGGCCGCTTCAAGTCGCCCGATGAGCTCGATCAGGACGACTTCCGCCGCAGTGGGCCGCGGTTCACCGGCGAGAACCTCGAGGCCAACCTTCGCCTCGCCTCGAAGGTCGCCGAGATCGCCGAGGAGAAGGGGATCACGCCGGCGCAGCTGGCGCTGGCGTGGGTTCTGGCCCAGGGCGAGGATCTGGTGCCGATTCCCGGCACCAAGCGCCGCCGCTACCTCGAGGAAAACGCCGCGGCGGCCGACGTCGAGCTGACCGACGACGATCTCGCGCGGATCGACGCGGAGCTGCCGGAGGTGTCCGGCGAGCGCTACAACGAGGCCGGAATGGCGTCGGTCAACCTGTAGGATCCGCGCCCGTCGGCCCGATCCAAGAGCTTGCGGACCGCTACGACCCGGAGGTGTTCGAGCTCGGGCGCCCGTCGGCGCGGGTGCGGCTCGCCGGCGCCGGCCAGGAGCCGGTCGACGCGCTGCTAGACGGCGAGACCGTCAGGCTTGTGCCCGCCGACCTCGATCGGCGCCCCGATGCGCTGCTGACCGCCGACGAGCAGACGTGGGCGGCGATCGCCCGCGACATCCGCGGCGGCATGACGGCGTTCCGCGCCGGCAAGCTGAGCGTCCGCCACGACCTCCACCTCGGGGTCGGGTTCCTGGCCGCGACCGCCGCCGGGGGAGAGGCGGGGCTGCGGTTCCGGCGCATCCGGACCGCCGAGGGCGGGCTGTCGGTGAGCGAGGCCAGCACCGGCTTCCCGGTCGTGATACTCCACGGCCTGGGCGCGACCAAGGTCTCGTTCCTGCCGACGGTCGCGGCGCTCGCGGACTCCCACCGGCCGATCGCGGTCGACCTCCCCGGCTTCGGCGACTCCGTCAAGCCGATCCGCGCCAGCTACGACGCCGCGTACTTCGCCAAGGCGGTCGTCGCCATGCTCGACGCGCTCGAGCTGGAGCGGGCGCACATCGTCGGCAACAGCATGGGCGGGCGGGTCGCGATCGAGGTCGGCCTGCGGGCGCCCGACCGGGTGGCGACGCTGGGGTTGCTGGCACCCTCGCTGGCTTGGCTGCGCGACCGGCCGTGGGCGCCGTTCCTGCGGTTCGTCTCGCCGCAGCTCGGCCTGATCCAGCCGGCGCCACGGCCGGTCGTCGAGGGGATCGTCCGCCTTCTCATCCCCGGCGCCGACGAGGAGTGGACCGCGGCCGGAATCGACGCATTCCTGCGGTCGTATCTGACCCCGCGCGGGCGCGCGGCGTTCTACGCCGCGGCGCGGAGCATCTACCTCGAGGAGCCCCACGGCCCGGACGGGTTCTGGACCCGCCTGCCCGGGCTGCGGCCGCCGAGCCTGTTTGTTTGGGGCCGGCGTGACGGCCTCGTACCGATCCGCTCCGCCGACCACGTCAGGCGGGCGCTCCCGGCCGCCGAGCACGTCGAGCTCGACTGCGGCCACGTGCCGCAGCTCGAGCGGCCCAAGCAGACGCACGCCGCGCTAATCCGGTTCTTCGGGCAGCACGAGCGCCGGCGGGGGCGGGCGAAGGCGGCGCAAGGCCAGTCCGAGCCGGGTTGGTGGACTCTGGGCCCGCAGCTCGTGGGGGCGCTGGCTGGGGAGGAGGGCGGGAGGGACGCTGTCGCCTCCTCTGGAACCTGGGTAATACGACAACACCGGCGCTGGAGGCCGGCCCTGTCGTACCTTCCATGACTGTCATGGTCAGTGCGCCAGGGCTCGTCTTTTCTGGCGGTGTTGTCGCGTTATCCAGGAATGCGGCGAGCGGAGACCGCCAACGAGCTGCAACCTGGTCGCTCCCGCCGCGACTCATGGTGCGCAGTGCGCCAATGTCGCGCCAGATCGCGAGGCGTGGCGTGCTGTGCACGAGGAGTGTGCTCAGTACGGCAGGGCTCGCGATCTGGCGCCGGTGTTGGCGCGCCATGCACCATCCCCGTGACAATCTCGACACCCTCCCGTCACGAAGTCGCAAGAAAGACCTGCGCAAGCGCCCAAATTGCGCCGGCGCCCGCGCCCACCCCCTCCGCAGCGCCGTTTACCGCGCCGATCGCCCGCCAAGCTGCGCGCGCGCAGCGCCCGCGGGCCGAGAGTCCACAGACCCGGCCCGCGCAACGACGCCACCTACAGCCCGATAGCCCCCGCCAGCAGCCCAACCTGCGCCGGGTCCGCGGACGCCGGAAAGCAGATCACCTCATCGGCGCCGGCCTGCTCGAACGCCGCCAGATACCCCTTGATCGTGTCGGCGTCCTTGGCGGCGGACTCGACGACCCGGCTGGCGTAGTCCCCGAGGAAGCTGTAGTAGTCGCCGAGCGAGCGCTCCGCCTGACCGCCGGGGTCATCGCCGAGTGAGAAGTAGAACAGCACCATCGTCCGCGGCTGACCTGAACGGCCGGCCTGACTCCAGGCGTCGCGCATCTTGCCGAGCCCCTCGGTGAACTGGTCCGGCGTGCCGCCGCCGAGCGTCCACCCATCGCCGTACTCGGCGGCACGGCGGAATGTGCGCTCGTTGCTGCCGCCGATCAGCACCGTCGGCCGGCTGCCGCTGGCCGGGTCGGGGCCGATCGCGTCGCCGGCCCAGATCTCGTTCAGCTCGGCGAGCTGACGCTCGAACACCCGCCCGCGGGTGTGGAAGTCGGCGTGGGATAGCTCGTAGTCGTCGGGGCGGCCGCCGACCGCGAGCCCGAGCACGAGGCGCCCGCCCGACAGGGAGTCGATCGTCGCGGCCTGTTTGGCGAACAGCGCCGTGTTCGTCCGCAGTGGCGCGATCAGGATGTCGGTGACGAGCCGGATCCGCTCGGTCACCGCGGCCGCCGCGGCGAGCGAGATCAGCGACTCGTAGTTCGGGTAGGCGATCCGATCGAGCGTCCCGAGCGAGGAGAAGCCGGCGTCCTCAGCGCGCCGCGCCCAGTCGACGATCCCGCGCCGGTCGATTCCACGAACCGCATTGGGCAATCCGATTCCGATGTCCATCTCGCTCCTCCCGATCGATGTCGCTGATGTCGATCGAGATTAGTCAACGCGCCGCTTCGGCTCCCCGAGCCGCGGCGGGGCCGAGCGGTACGTCGGCGGAGTCGCCGACAGGCGGATGGGATTGCGCGTCAGCGCCGCTGTCGTTCCGTCCTCGCGCGGGATCTCGACGATCGGCTCGAGTCCCACCGCCTCGGCCAGCCGGAACGCGCCGGCGATGTCGTTGACGACGCCGGCGGGGACGCGGACGTCGGTCAGCGCCGCCGCCCATTCCGGGGCGGGACGCGAGGCGAGCCGCTGCTCGAGCGCCTCGCGGAGCTGATCGCGATGCTCCACGCGCGCCGGGTTGGTCTCGAACCGCGGGTCGACCGCCAGCTCGGCCGCCTCCAGGACCTCGCACAGCGCGGCGAACTGGCGGTCGGTGCCGACCGCGATCACGAGGTCGCCGTCGGCGGTGCGCAGCAGCTCGTAGGGCGCGATGCTCGGGTGCTGGTTGCCCATCCTGCCCGCGACGACGCCGGCGAGCGTGTAGGCGGAACTCTGGTTGACGAGCCCTGCGAGCAGCGCCGTGAGCAGCTCGACCTCGACGCGCTGTCCCTCGCCGGTGTCGCGCCGGTGCTGGAGCGCGGCCAGGATCCCGACGGTGGCGTACAGGCCGGCGAGCACGTCGACCAACGCGACGCCCACCTTCTGCGGCTCGCCGCCGGGTTCGCCGGTGATGCTCATCAGCCCCCCGAGCGCCTGGATCAGAAGGTCGTAGCCGGGCAGCGTGGCACCGGCGCCGCGCCCGAATCCGGTGATCGAGCAGTAGATCAGGCGCGGGTTGAGCTCACGCAGCGACTCGTAGTCGAGGCTGAACCTCGCCATCACCCCGGGGCGGAAGTTCTCGACCAGCACGTCGGCCTCGAGCGCCAGCCGGCGCGCGTGCTCGAGGTCCTCGGTCTCGGCCAGGTTCAGGACCAGGCTGTCCTTGTTGCGGTTGACCGACTAGAAGTAGGTGGCCTGGCCGGCCTCGTCGTAGGGCGGACCCCAGTTGCGCGTGTCGTCTCCGCCGGGGGACTCGACCTTGGTAACGGTCGCGCCCAGGTCCGCCAGCATCATCGTCGTCAGCGGTCCCGCGAGCACGCGGGAGAAGTCGAGCACCTTCAGATTGCCGAGCGCCGAGGCCACGGGCGGGAATTCTCCACCCGAACAGCGCGTGAGGAGTTTCTGCGCTTCGTGTGTAGGCTGGTCCGCGATGAACGAGCCACGTGGCGACGCAACGCTGACCATGCGAGAGATGTCCGTCCGCAGTGGCGTGAGCGAGGGGACGCTGCGGATGTGGGAGAGCCGCCATGACTTCCCCGTCCCACACCGGCTCCCGAGCGGCCACCGGCGCTACTCCGAGCTCGACCTCGCGCGGGTGCGGGCGGTCGTCGAGGCCCGCGAGCAGGGACTGTCCCTGACCGCCGCGATCGAACGGGCGCGCCAGCTCACCGACGGGCCCCGGCCGTCGGTGTTCGCGGCGGTCCGCGCCGGCTTCCCGCAGCTACAGCCACGGCTGTTGCCCAAGCGCGCGCTGGTGTGGATGAGCCACGCGATCGAGGACGAGTCGGTGGTCTGGGCGGGGCGGGGGATCGTGATCGGCTGCTTTCAGCACGAACTGTTCTACCGGCAGTCCGAACGACGGTGGCGCGAGCTGGCGAGGACGGCCGAGCGGGCGATCGTGCTCGCGGACTTCGAGCGCCCCCGTCGGCTGAGTCGAGCGCCCGCCGAGGTCCCGATCGGCGACGAGGATCCGCTGATGCGGGAGTGGGTGCTGGTGTGCGAGGCCCAGCCGTTTGCCGCGTGCCTGGTCGCGCTCGAGCGCCCGGCCGGCGACGGCGCACGGAGGTTCGAAACGATCTGGACGGTCGAGGGGCGGGTTGTCCGCGAGGTCACGCGCGTCTGCTGCGAGCTGGTCGCGCGCTCGGCGCCGGAGCTCGTCGAGGGCCTCCGGGCGGGGCTCACGCAACCGCCGGCGCCGCCCTCGACGCAGCTGCGCAACGTGCTCGCGTTGACCTCGCGGATGGTGGCCTACGCCGCCGGCGGATGAGCGACGTCGGGAGGCGGGGGATCGGGCTCGCTGCCAGCCCGGTCGATCCACTCGTCGATCCGCTTCAACCAGTCGTAAATCCAGCGCACCTGCTCGTCGGGTGCAGGGCGAGGACGTGCAGCTTGACCCCGTTCGCGCACCGAGCGCCACCGCCCTGGCCACCGGGATCGAGTTGACGATCCCGCCGTCGATGAAGTGCTCAGCGCCGATCTTGACCGGGGGCAGGATCCCGGGAACGGCACATGAGGCGAGAACGACATCCGCCAGCCGATTTGCGCCCTCGGCCTGTGATACTCGGCGCCGTGGAGATCCGAACCGTCACCGAACATGACCTCGCCGATCTCCTGCCACTGATGCGCGGCTACTGCGACTTCTACAGCTCGAGCCCGAGCGACGAGGCGCTGCTGACGATGAGCCGGGCGCTGATCGGAGACCCCGAGCTCGAGGGCGTGCAGTTCATCGCCCGCGACGACGCCGGCGAGGCGGTGGGGTTCGCCACGCTGTTCTGGACCTGGGAGACGAACTGCGGGGGGCGGATCGGCGTGATGAACGACCTGTTCGTGGCTCCGGAGCGGCGGGGGCAGGGCGCGGCCGAGGCGCTGATCGCGGCCTGCCGGGAGCGGTGCAGGCAGCGCGGCACGCTGCGCCTGGAATGGGTGACGGCGACGGACAACCTTCGCGCCCAGGCCGTCTACGATCGGGTCGGCGCGATCCGCGAGCAGTGGGTCGATTATTGGTTGGCCGTACAGTGACGGGCAGCGCGTGGCATCGCCTTTGAAAAAACTCCCCTGGCCCGTCCGCAGCACCGCGGCCGGAACCGCCGGGACGGCGGCGCTGACCGCCGCGTACAAGCTCGAGCACCGTCTCCGTCCCGAGGTCAAAGGCCCGGTCGACTACGACGACAGCCTCGTGCCCGGCACGATCGTCGCCAACATCCTGCACCTGCCGGCCGTCACCGGAAGCGAGGAGAACGAGCTCGGTCTCGCCCTGCGCTGGAGCTACGGGTCCGTATTCGGCATCTGGCACGGGATCCTCCGGCGCCGGCTCTCGGAGCCGTGGGCGAGCATCGCATTCGGCTCGACGCTGATGTTGGCGACGTTCTCGCTGTTTCCGCTGCTCGGCCGCACGCCGCCGCCGTGGCGGTGGCCCCGGGGCTATCTCGCCACGAGCCTGTTTACGCATGTTGCCTACGTGACCACGCTCGCGGCCGTCGACGACCGCCTGCGGGGATGAGCGGCCAAGAACTCGGTCTCGCGATCTCGGTGTTCCTAGCGTGCGCCGTCGAGGCGGTCGAGGCGCTGACGATCGTGCTCGCGGTGGGCGTCACCCGGAGCTGGCGCTCGGCGTTCACAGGCGTGGGTGCGGCCGTGCTGGTGTTGGCGGCGCTGACCGCCGTGCTCGGGCCGGCGCTGACCTCGCTCCCGATCAACGTGTTGCGGGTGATCGTCGGCGGGCTGCTGCTGATCTTCGGGCTGCAGTGGCTGCGCAAGGCGGTGTTGCGCGCGTCGGGTTTCAAGGCGCTCCACGACGAGCTCGAGAGCTATGACGAGGAGGTGACGGCGGCGCGAACCGCCGGCGAGCTCGACGCCGGGCTTGACGCCTACTCGTTCACGATCTCGTTCAAGGGCGTCCTGCTCGAGGGGCTCGAAGTCGTGTTCATCGTGCTCACGTTCGGGGCCAACCAGCACAACGTCGGGCTCGCGGCGGTGGCCGCCGGGGTCGCCGTGCTGGTCGTGGTCATCGCCGGCTTCGCCGTGCACGCCCCGCTGTCCCGCGTTCCCGAGAACGCGCTGAAATTCGGGGTGGGGGTGATGCTGACCTCCTTCGGGATGTTCTGGGGCGCCGAGGGCGCCGGCGCGGGCTGGCCGGGCGGCGACGCCGCCCTGCTGGCGATCATCCCGCTGACCCTGGCGTTCGCGCTCGGGTTGGTGGCGGCGCTGCGCCGGCGGGCCCGGCTGGCGGCTGCGCCAGAGGCGGTCCGGGGCGAGGCGGTCCGGGCGTGAGCCGGGTCGAGGCGTTCCTGCGGTTCCTGTGGGACTTCGTCGTCGGCGACGACTGGCGGATCGCCGTCGGCGTGGTCGTCGCGCTCGGCGTCACCGCGCTGGTGGCGGGGACGAGCGTGGCGGCGTGGTGGATCCTGCCCGTGGCGGTGGTCGGGCTGCTCGGCGTGTCCGTGTGGCGCGCGGCGGGGCGGTAGAGGCGGTCAGAATTCGGCCCGGCGGCCGCAAGGGCGCCCGGGTCCAAGCAGTTTGGGATATTTGGGTTGCATATGAACCCGAATCTCCCAAACCACCGTGGACCTCGACCAGCTGCCTGAGCCGATCATCCAGGCGCCTCTCGCCGGCGGCCCCTCGACCCCGAAGCTTGCCGCCGCGGTCGGCGAGGCCGGGGGGTTCGGGTTCCTGGCGGCGGGCTACAAGACCGCCGGCGCCGTGCGCGAGGACATCCGTGAGCTGCGCTCGCTCACCGACGTGCCGTTCGGGGTCAACGTGTTCGCACTGCCGGCGCCGGCGCCGCCCGGCGGCAAAGATGCCATCGAGCGCTACGCCGAGCGCATGCGAGCCGAGGCGGCGCGGTATGGCGTCGAGCCCGGTGACGCGCGCCACGACGACGACGGCTACGAGGAGAAGCTCGACCTGCTCGCAAACGAACGCGTGGCCGTCGTGTCGTTCACGTTCGGCTGCCCGGACCCGGCCGTCGTCGAGCGGCTGCACGAGGTCAAATCAGACGTGTGGGTGACGGTCACGAATCCGGCCGAGGCCGTACAGGCGCGCGACGCCGGCGCGGACGCGCTCGTCGTCCAGGGGTTCGAGGCCGGCGGCCACCGCGGCTACTTCGAGGACGACGCCCGCGCCGAGGACCTCGGGCTGCTCGTCGCCCTGCGGCTGACCGCCGTCGAGGTCGACCTGCCGCTTGTCGCCGCCGGCGGGATCGTCGACGGCGCCGGCGTGGCCGCGGTCCTGTGCGCCGGCGCGGCCGCGGCCCAGATCGGCAGCGCGCTGATGCTGACCCCCGAGGCCGGGACCGCACCGGCGCACCGTCAAGCGCTGAGCGGCGCGGGGCCCACCCGCCTCACCAGAGCCTTCAGCGGCCGCCGGGCCCGCGGAATCGCCAACCGTTTCATGGCCAAGTACGGCGACCACGCGCCGGCGGCCTACCCCGACGTCCACCACCTGACCTCGCCGATCCGGGCCGCCGCCCGCCGGGCCGGCGACGCGGACGCGATCAATCTGTGGGCCGGCCAGGCCTACCGGCTGGCCCGCGAGGAGCCCGCCGGCGACGTCGTCCGCCGGCTCGGGGCCGAGGCCCGCACAGCGGTGCGAGACACAGCGCGGCGACTCCAGTGAAGATCTTCCACGGCAAGGTGGCGGCGGTGACAGGCGCCGGCTCAGGGATCGGCCGCGCCCTCGCCCTGGATCTGGCCTCGCAAGGGCGCCCGGCTCGCGTTGTCCGACATCAACGAGGAGAACGTCCGCGCCACCGTCGACGAGTGCCGGCGCCGGGGCGCCGAGGCCGAGGCGTACCGGCTCGACGTGGCCGACCGCGAGGCGGTGTTCGCGCACGCCAACCAGGTCAAGGACCGCTTCGAAAGCGTCAACCTGATCGTCAACAACGCCGGGGTGGCGATGACCAAGACCGTCGAGGAGACCTCGATCGAGGACTACGAGTGGATCATGGGGATCAACTTCTGGGGTGTCGTGTACGGGTGCAAGGCGTTCCTGCCCCACCTGATCGCCTCGGGCGACGGCCACGTGGTCAACATCTCGAGCGTGTTCGGGCTGATCGCCGTGCCCAGCCATTCCGGCTACAACGCGGCGAAGTTCGGGGTCCGCGGATTCACCGAGGCGCTCCGCCAGGAGATGGCGATGGCGGGCCAACCCGTCGGCGTCAGCTGCGTCCATCCCGGGGGAGTCAAGACCCCGATCGCGCGTTCCGCCCGGGTCGCCGAGGGGGACCCCGAGGAGATCGGCGCGGACTTCGAGCGTCTCGCCCGCACGACTCCGGAGGCCGCCGCCCGTACGATTCTCGAGGGGGTGAGGCGCGACCGCGCCAAGATCCTGATCGGCGGCGACGCCCACGTGATCGACGTGACCCAGCGGGTCCTCGGCTCGCGCTACCAGGGCCTCGTGTCGTGGGCCGCCAGGCGCGCGGTGGAGCGCCGGGAACGCTAGGCCAGCGCGGGCGCCTCCGGCAGCGCGTCGAGCGCCGCGGCCAGATCGTCCTCGGAGAACTCGGGGTCCTCGAGCTGGCCCGCCAGATACGCGTCGTATGCGCTCAGGTCGAAGTGTCCGTGGCCGCACAGGCCGAACAGGATCACGCGCTCCTCGCCGGCCTCGCGCGCCGCCTCGGCCTCCTCGATCACGGCCCGGATCGCGTGCGCCGGCTCCGGCGCCGGGATCAGCCCCTCGGTGCGCGCGAACTGGACCGCCGCCGCGAACGTCTCGTTCTGGCGGTAGGCGCGGGGCTCGACGAGCCCGCCCTTGACCAGGCCGCACACGAGCGGTGAGTCGCCGTGGTAGCGCAAGCCGCCGGCGTGCACCGGCGGGGGCACGAAGCCGTGGCCGAGCGTGTACATCGGCATCAGCGGCGTCAGCCCGACCGTGTCGCCGAAGTCGTAGGCGTAGACGCCGCGGGTGAGCGTGGGGCACGCCGCCGGCTCCGCCGCGACGAAGCGGGTCTTGGCGTCGCCGCGGATCACCCGGCGCAGGAACGGGAACGTCAGCCCGCCGAAGTTCGAGCCGCCGCCCACGCAGGCGACGACAACGTCGGGCTCCTCGCCGGCCATCGCCATCTGGGCCAGCGCCTCCTGGCCGATCACCGTCTGGTGGAGCAGCACGTGGTTGAGCACCGAACCGAGCGAGTAGTTGGTGTCGGGGCTCTGGGCCGCCACCTCGACGGCCTCGGAGATCGCGATCCCGAGCGAGCCGGTCGGGTGCTGCGCCTGGGCGCGGCCGCCCTCGGTCACGTCCGACGGCGAGCGGTGGACCGTCGCTCCCCACGTCTCCATCATCGAGCGGCGGTATGGCTTCTGGTCGTAGCTCGAGCCGACCATCCACACCTCGCATTCCAGCCCGAACAGCTGACAGGCGAACGCGAGCGCCGAGCCCCACTGGCCGGCGCCGGTCTCGGTCGTGAGCTTCCTGATCCCGGCCGCCGCGTTCTCGTAGGCCTGGGCGACGGCGGTGTTGGGCTTGTGCGAGCCGGGGGGCGAGCCGCCCTCGTACTTGTAGTAGATGTGGGCGGGGGTATCGAGCTCGCGCTCGAGGCGCCGCGCGCGGTACAGAGGCGTCGGGCGCCACAGCTTGTAGACGTCGCGGACGGGCTCGGGAATCTCGATCTCGGGCTCGGGCGAGACCTCCTGGAGGATCAGCGCCATCGGGAACAAAGGGGCCAGGTCGTCGGGGCCGGCGGGCTCCTTGGTGCCGGGGTGCAGCGGCGGCGGCGCGTCGCCGGGCAGGTCCGCCATCAGGTTGACCCAGTGGGTCGGGATGTCCTGCTCGTCGAGGGTGAATTTGACTCGGGCGTCGGTCATGGGCGCAGTCTATTCATGGTGT
>Ga0116216_10000403_pt1 | contig 35988 bp, 30 predicted proteins | sample Sb_taG_11_FD_89696 | JGI IMG/M metagenome (GOLD analysis project Ga0116216, IMG submission 89696) | Peat soil microbial communities from Weissenstadt, Germany - Sb_50d_3_AS metaG | ecosystem: Environmental > Terrestrial > Soil > Wetlands > Peat | place: Germany: Weissenstadt | collected 2010-09-21
CGAACGCGTGCGCGAAGCGATCCACCGCGATCGTGAAGCCCTGCTCAGCGCGGCTCCCGAGGCGGCTGCGGCAGCCATGCGCATGCCAGGACTCCTTGCCTATGAACATCGCATCGCCTCGGTACACGAATGGCCGATCAACACACCGGAGGTCGTGCGCTTTGGTCTCATGCTCGTGATCGGCGTCGGCTCGTGGCTGGGTGGAGCGGTGGTGGGCCATGTGGTGGACGCCGTGTGGCATTGAGCGCTGGCGGCTAGTAACCGCAAGGGGGACGGGAAAGGGGCTGCTCCATTAGCGTTCCCGCGCTGGCCACGAGCGTCCCCTTCGCGGTAGTCAAAGAAGGTCTCCCGACGTCGCCTCCGGAACCGCGTGAGAAACGAAGCACCCGCAATCTCGCGAAGCGAAGAACCAAAGGACCCTTCCTCTACCACGGAAGAGGATCCGCAGGAGGCCTAGCTGAGGATAGAGAACGTCGGCTGCTTCATGCCGGCGTTACTCCGTCGTCGGATCCGTCTTCGTCGCGAAGCTCGGTCCCGACCGACCAGAGCCGGCGTCGCCTCATCCTCGCTCTTGTGACGATTCCGCGGCCTGAATTTAAGCTTGCTTCGTCTTCTCAACTCTGCGCTGGAATTGCTGCCCTCACCATCGTGATTGCACTGACGAGTCCAACAGCTCGATCCTACTTCGATCGCGCCGAACAGAAGCGAGTCTAGCCTTCGCCTTCTCCTGCACCCCGGGAGGAGGACGTGCGCATAAGAGGTCCAGCGTGGGTGTGCCCGCTTCGCAGCGGTCGCGGATGGGGCATTAGACTGCCAGCCATGAACTTCGCAATCAATCCTCTTGTCGCTGTCGGCGTCCTCGCCTCCACCGCCGCGACGGATGCGGCCTATGTCTTCTTCAGCGCTGCAGTCGCCACGAAACATCGGGTACGAGCCGCAAACTGGAGCGGCATTTGGTATTTGCTCTCCGCGTTCGCCGTAATCAGCTACACCCAGAATGCCGTTTATGTCCTTTTTGCAGCGACTGGCTCGTGGCTTGGGGCGTATGCGTCCGTAACCTGGCTTCGGCGCGAGTAGCGCGCCGATGACGGGTAGACTCTGGGCTGGCGCGAGAGCGTGTTGGGGCAGCGTAGTGGCCTTCGAGGGTCGGTCCCCGTTGGAGTTGACCGAACATACCTTCCCGGACGCAAGAAGGCGGCTTATTCTTCCTGCCCCACCATGCCTGCCACGCTTCGCAACTCGAATCCCGCGATCCGCACGCTCTTGCTCTGCGACCTCGTCGCCAGCACGCAACTTGTCGAGCGCCTCGGCGACTCGACCGCTGCTGATCTGCTGGCGCGTCACGACCGCCTCGCGCGTGACCTCTTGTCCACTTTCAACGGCAGGGAAATCGACAAGAGCGATGGCTTCCTGCTGCTGTTCGAGCGCCCCATCGAGGCCGTTCGTTTCGCCATGGCCTATCAAAGCAAGCTGCGCGAGCTTGGCGCCGCGTTCGATTCGGCGATGGCCTCGCGGGTCGGCATTCACCTGGGCGAAGTCGTGCTTCGCGTGAACTCGCCAGAAGATGTGGCGCGCGGCGCGAAGCCTATGGAAGTGGAGGGACTGGCCAAGGCGATTGCGGCGCGCGTCATGTCTCTTTCCGGCAACGGACGCATCTTGCTCACGCGTGCAGCTTACGACTTCGCACGGCGCGCCGCGGTGGGGATGAAGGATGCAGCGCCGCTGCGTTGGGCCGTGCATGGGCGCTATCGCCTTGCCGGGGTCGAGGATCTCGTCGAGGTGTGCGAGGTCGCTGAGCCGGGGGGAGGAGACCTGACGCGGCCACCCAACTCGGAGAAGGCGCATCGTGCGGACGATGAAGGCACGCCGCCGGAAGTCCTCGATGCTGCACAGGCATTGGCGCTTCCGAACGTTCATGCGATGAAGGCCATGCCCGTCGAGCCCGTTCTCGCCGTGCTGGCCTTCGACAATCTGTCGATCGATCCCGAGATGCAGTTCTTCTCGGACGGCGTCAGCGAGGAGATCATTCAGCGCCTGTCGCGCGGGGCGAAGCTCAAGGTGATCGGCCGCACGTCGAGCTTCCAGTTTCGCGGCGAGCGCAAGGCCGAAGCGGCGCACAGTCTCGATTGCTCCCACGTCCTCGACGGCTCCATCCGCCGCGCTGCGGGGCGCGTGCGGATCAGTGCGCATCTGGTCGAGGCCTCGTCACGGACGACGTTGTGGTCGGAACGCTATGACCGCGGCCTGGAGGACATCTTTGCCGTCCAGGACGAGATTTCCGAGAACATCGCCGGCGCGCTCCATCAGGCGTTTTCCAGCTTCTCGACCCGGGCCGTCGATCCGGCCGTCTACGACCTCTATCTGCGCACCAGCCCGAAATCCTACGCACCGGACGAACTGCGGACTCACGTCGGCCTGTTGGAGGTCGTCACCCAGCGCGCGCCTCATTTCGCGGAGGCTTGGGGCCGGCTCGCCTACTTGCGGGCCTTTCTGCACCAATATCTGCCCTTTGCCGATCGCGCCGCGAGTGGCGGCCTCGTGGCATGCGAGGCGGCCCGCGCCCTGGCGCTCGATCCGCAGAGCATCGATGGCATGACGGCACAGCTCTTTGTGCTTCCGCCATTCGGACGATTCGTCGAGGGCGACGCGGTCCTGGAGCGCATACGACGAGCTCCCGGTTCGGGCGACGGACTCCGATACATCGGCTGGTACCTCCGGACGATGGGCCGAGTTCGCGAAAGCCTCGAAGAGACAGAGCGTGCATATCGATTGGACGCGCTGGATCCGATGTCCGCGAATACGCTCGCGCTCGCGCGAATGGCCGCAGGACGCGTAGCGGAAGCGGTGCCTGTCTATGAGGACCTCGTGGCGCGGGTGCCCGACATGAGTTTCCCCGTTTCGAGCCTGCTGCGGGCCTATGCCTTCCAGCAGGACTGGGCGGCGGTCGACCGATTGCTGGCGCTTGCAGCGAAGCGCCAGTTGCGTGAGTTCCAGGACGGCCTCCCGTTCATCCGCGCCAAGCGCGACCCCACGCCGGAGAACATCGGCGGTTGGCGAAGTGCTCTTGAAGCGCATGTCGACAAGACCGGATGCGTCGACGTCTCCCGTCTCGTCTACGCCGCGCACCTGGGCCTCGTCGAGGAAGCCTACCGAGCGGTAGACACCGCGCGCCTGGGCCCGGTCGGAACCAGTGACGACATCATGGGACCGGACGGCTACCGCACGTCGCTGTTGTTCCAGGCTGGAATGCCCGAAATGCGCAACGACCCGCGCTTCGCACGCCTGTGCGCGCGGCTGGGGCTCGTCGAGTTCTGGTTGGCGACGGGCAAATGGCCCGATTGCGCCGACGAAGTCCCCTACGATTTCAAAGCCGAGTGCGCAAAGGCGCACCACATCCCGAAAGAGGTTTTCGGGTTTTGACCAGCCTGATTTGGGGACATCGCCGGGTGCAACGCGCCCACCCGTCGGGTGACCCGCAGCCCTCGGCAGATCGATAGCCGGGTCGGATTGCCACGCCGGTGCCGATGCGAGGGATTCGCGCTCGGCGCAGGCCGGGCCGAGGACATGTCACAGCGGCTTGCCACAGTCGCAGTGGCGTGCTCCTCCGAAAATCAGCGGCTACCGCTCAAGTCTTGATGCTGGCGAGAGCTTCGGCGATGCGGAGCGGCGCATTCGGGCGGGCGTACATCCTCTCCATGTAAGCCTGCAGCTGTGGGAAGTCATCGAGCAACCGGACCTCGTTGGCCCAGTCGAGAGTGTACGCGACCACGAAGTCGGCGACGGTCACCGTGTCTCCCACGACGAACTGCCGACCGCTCATGTGCTCTTCCAGCACATCCGCCATGGCCCCGAACTCCTCGCGGGCGAGGACTATGTCGCCGGGCAGGCGCCTGTCCTCTGGATACAGCGTCGTGTGCCGTGCGATGCGCCACAGCGGCTGCTCGAGCTCGGTCGCCGCGAACAGGAGCCAACGGTTGAGTTGAGCTCGCTGCCCGAGGTTAGTGGGGACGAGGCCTTTGTCGGAGTATTTCTCAGCCAGATAGAGGACAATCGCCACGGACTCGGTGAGCACCAGCTCACCGTCGACGAGCACGGGGAGCTTTCCGGCAGGGTTGATCTTGAGGAACTCGGGGCTGCGGTGCTCACCGGCGATCATATTGACGGGGACGGACTCGAACTCAAGGCCCAGCTCCTGGAGCGTCCAACGCACCCGGATCGAGCGCGTAGGAGCGAACTCGTATAGCTGCATCATCGCCTCTCCCTTTCATCCCCCCCTCCGCCGAGCCCGTTGCCGCGATGTGCCGAAGGGTATCATGCGACGAATGGGGGTTGTGGCCGATCACGATGCTTCGACCCAATGACGTTCGAACTGAGAGGAAGTCGACAGGTCAAGCTCTGGGTACGTCTGGGAAGCACAGAGCAGCAACGGACAGCAGACCACGCGCTCTTTGCGCGAGCGCCTCGCGCATGGCGGCGTCGGACGGCGAGGCCGGCGATGCCCACAGCTGCCAGCAGCGCAGTCGAGGGCTCCGGCACGACGGCCGGCGAGAGCTGCAGCGTTGAGGGCGCCCGTGGCGAAGAGATCGAAAGGCGGCCTCGGCGAGCGCCCGAAGGCATCCGGGATGGTGCTCGCTATGCTTGGTGATGGAACTCGTCGAGGAGTCGCGACCGATCGTTCGGAGGCAGACACCATGGCGCGCTACGGTTTACAACTCCCTGATTTCGGGTGGATCACGAGCAAGCCTGCAAAGGAGTCGTTGCCACGACTACGCGATCTCGTACAGGCCGGCGAGGCAGCGGGCTTCTCCTCGTTTTGGGTGATGGATCATTTCTTCCAGCTCCCTCCGCTGGGAGGGCCGACCGCGCCGATCCTGGAGGCCTATACGACGCTCGGTGCGATCGCTGCATGCACCGCCCACGCCGAGCTCGGCGCGATGATCACGGGGGTGACTTATCGCAATCCCGCACTTGTCGCGAAGCAGGTTACGACCCTTGACGTGCTGTCAGGCGGGCGGGCGATCCTCGGCATTGGCGCCGCGTGGTACGAGCTAGAGCACAGCGCCCTCGGCTTCGAGTTCCCGAAGATCAGTGAACGCTTCCAACGCCTCGAAGAGGCGGTGCAAATCTGCCGGCGCATGTTCACAGAGCCTGCGGCGAAGTTCGAAGGTCGCTTCTACTCGGTGCGGGAAGCGCACAACGTACCGCCGCCCGTTCGGCCGGGCGGACCGTCAATCATGATCGGCGGTACCGGGGAGAAGAAGACGCTGCGCCTCGTCGCGAAATACGCCGACGCCTGCAACATCTTCGGGAGCCCTGAGACCGTCGTGCGCCTCCTCGGGGTGCTCGATGGGCACTGCCGCGAACTCGGCCGCGAGCCGAAGGAGATCCGGCGCACCCGGCTCGGGAGTCTCTTCGTTTGCGACACCGAGGCCCAGGCGGAGGGACTGCGGCGGATGCTTGCAGGCAGCGGGGATCCGAATCGGCCCGGAGCCATCGAGCAGTTCACGATCGGCACGCCGGAGCGCGTCTTGGATGACGTGCGCGCCCTCGTTCGCACAGGTCTCGATGATGTGATCTTCAATATCCCGGGGCTGCGAGATCCCGCTCAGCTCACTCGCGTGGCTGCGCTCCTCCGAGAGGCCTGCGAATAGGAGGAGGGCTCCGACAGGGCGGCGGCGCGCGCGCGAAGTACTGCGGTCGCCGCCCGGCAAGCTCGAGCGGTCGCGTGCTTCACAGGGGGGTACAACTGGAACCGCCCCCATCTGGCCCTCACGAAGGATGCTCCCGAGACCCGGGGTGTCGAAGCTCGAGCGATTGGGCGAATCGTCGCGTTCCCCGAGGTGAGTGGACTTCATCACCGATACGAGCGGGTGGCAGCTTGAGCGGTGACCGATGACCTTTTCAGGAGCCACAACGGGGCTCGAACTCGCGACCCTGAGCCGTTTCCCGCTCGAAGAATCCTGAGAGGATCTAAGCCCGAGCACCTCGTCTTAACGATTGGCCCGTGACTCGCTTGCGCAAAATGAAACGCTGGCACAAGAAGGAGAAGTGCTTCGCTTCCGTTTTCCTCACCGCAGCCGCCGCCGAAGCTGATCCCGTCCGCTCCCGCGAGCTTAGCGACATAGTAATCGCGGCCCTGTGGAAAATTCAGGCAGTAGCTCTTGGGTCGGTTACCAGCGCTCGAGCGCATCGCGATGCTTGCGCGTCGACACGCCGGACCAAACGCGCCTCCGACGCTGGCAGCTTGAGCGGTGAGCGATGACATTTCCGGAAGACACAAGTCGAGCGCGACCGAGGGCAAATGGCGCGGGCGACTTTTGAGAACAGACAGGACTCGGAACTCGGGATGCCGCAACGACCCGCTGCAAGGCCCAGGAGACAGAGACCTCGTGGACGCAGGTGGCGCCGCCTTCGGTTGTCGCGCCTCTGGCCGAGCGCTCGGCGGCGCCGCCGCTGGCTGCGCGCATTTCGGCGCGCGCCAGCCTTTACTCAGATCGCTGGCGGTGTCGTGGCCCTGGTGACGCTGTGGGCCGTAGTCAATGGGATCTATCAGGTAACCCGAAAGCCCACGGAGCTCTTCTTCCCGGTCAGCGGCACGCTGTACAAGACGCCATCCGAGACATGGGACGCCTACGCGCCTCTGTTTCGCAGGTACGCGACGCAAGTGATCACCGCAGAATTTCTCGCGGCAGTGGCGCAGGTGGAGGGCTCGGGAAACCCGGTGGTGCGGACCTACTGGCGCTGGTCGTTGAGAACCAACCCGTTCGAGGTGTACCGACCGGCGTCGAGCGCAGTGGGGATGTACCAGATCACCGATGGTGCATTCGAAGAGGCGAAGCGCTACTGCATCCACGATCACGTCGTCGTCGAGGACGGGCCGTGGTACGACTTGCGCTCGTGCTGGTTCAACGGACTCTACTTCCGCGTAGTGCCGAGTCATGCAATCGAGCTCACCGCCGCTTTTCTCGATCGCGCTGTCTCGATGACGCTGGCGCGGAATCGGATCGACCGCGCCACGCCGGCACAGAAGCAGAGGCTTGCTGCGCTGGTCCACCTGTGCGGTACCGGGGCAGGCGACCGCTACGCGCGCGGCGGTTTCGAGCTCGCATCCGATCTGCGCTGCGGAGATCACGACGCCCGTGACTACATCGCGCGGGTGGGTGCCATGAAAGGTGTGTTCGCGGCCCTCGCGGCGCTCGAGCGGTAGCTGTGGTTTCCGAAAAGAGGCCTCAAGCGGTACCGGTTCGTTTGCACCCGGGTCTCCGTTCGGAGGCACAATGGCCGTCGGCGGAGCTCTCACGCAATTCTGGTTCAGCGTGGCGCCAGGGAACGGGGCAGTTCTCCCGCTCGATGTCGTGGGGGTCGGAGGGAGTGTTCCGTACAGCAGCCCAGTTCTCGGCTCTACAATCTCCGGAACGATTGCGGGCACTCCGTGGACCACGGGGAGTATCAGCGTCCCAGGAGTGAACGGCCTTCCGGCACTCACCGCGGCAGGCTTCGACGCGCGCTACGCCAACGGAATCGGCTCGATTCGCCTCGTCACGGGGTTCCAAGTGACCGTCGCCAACATCTCGACGATCTCGGGTCCGTTGTTCGGCACCGCCACACTCGACCTCACCTTCGTGCCGGAGTTGGGAACCGCGATGCTGCTGGCCGCAGGTGTCTTGGGACTCTCGGCGCTTCGCCGGCAGCGGCATTGAGTTGCATCTGCGAAGTGGTCTCCGCTCACGTTTCCACCTCAAACCCGATCGCCGCTTGGACGACGTCCTCCCCTTCCTCCCGCGTTAGGCGTCGGGTCGGGGGCCGTGGCGCGGCCCACGAAGTCCGCGCCCGTCAAGCCATGGGCGGAGAGATCGCGATCAAGTGCTCGGCGCTGGCGTGGCCGGCCTCGCCGTCGCGCGCCGTCGGCGGGTCTGACCGCGTTCATTTTCGATAGGGGCTGGCGCGCGATGGGGTTCATGCCGCGATGCCGAGAGGAACCCAGACGGCATGGAGCGCCGCTCTAGCCGCGTACCCATCGGCGGCTTAGCTTTGAACTGCCACGAACCAGCGGCGGGCGTCCTCCCGGAAGGCGTCGAGGCAGGTCATGGCGGGCGGAAGAGTGCCAGAGAGTCACCCGCGCCGCAGGGGCAGTGCCCGCGGTCCACGCAGGACCGTGTTCTCGCCCCAGGCGATGGGCGTATCGCCGAGGCGGAGGTCCGGCCAGCGCGCGAGCAGCGCCTCGAACGCGACCTGCGCCTCGAGGCGGGCGAGCTGCGCGCCGAGGCAGACGTGCGCGCCGAAGCCGAAGCTTAAGGGTCGCACGTCCTCGCGCAGCACGTCGAGGACCTCGGGGTCGCGGTAGCGCGCGGGGTCGCGATTGCCTGCGCCAAGGAGGAGCACGAGCTGCTGGCCGCGGCGCAAGGCGTGGCCACAGAGCTCTCGGTCCTCGAGCACCATGCGCGAGGTCAGCTGCACCGGGCTGTCGTAGCGGATTAGCTCCTCGACCGCGCCGGGGATGCGCTTGGGCTCCGCGCGCAGCAGGGCGAGCTGCTCGGGATGGCGCAGCAGCGCGAGGAGGCCGTTGCAGAGCAGCTTCGTCGTGGTCTCGTTGCCCGCGACGAGGAGGAGCACCGTCGTCCCGAAGAGCTCCCGGGTCGAGAGGCGGTCCCCGGACTCCTCCGCCGCGACGAGGGCCGAGAGGAGATCGTCCCGCGGCTCGCGCCGCCGCCCCTCGACCTCGTCCTCGAGATAGGACGCGAGCTCGCGGATCGCCGACCAACCGCGGCGTCGGTCGTCGAGCGTGCCGTCGCCGAGGGTGCGCACCACTTCGTCGGACCACGCACGGAAGCGCTCGCGATCGCGCACGGGCACGCCGAGCATCTCCGCGATGATCGTCACTGGCAGCGGCGCGGCGACGTCGCGCACGAGCTCGATCTCCCGGCGCGTGCCCACCGCGTCTATCAGCTCGTGCACGACCCCCATGACGCGCGGCCGCATGCGCTCCACTGCGCGCGGCGTGAACGCCGTCGACACGAGCCTTCGGAGGCGCGTGTGGTCCGGCGCGTCCACGCGCAGCATCGACACAACGCCCTCCTCGTAGACGTCGGGCACGCCCGCCCGGCGGTGGAGGCCGCGGATGCGCGGGTAGCGGCTCCAGCGGCGCTCGTCCGATGAGAAGCTGCGATCGCCGAGCACCGCGAGGATGTCGTCGTGGCGGCTCAGCACCCACCCGCCGGCTGGGTAGCTGCGATGGAAGGGATCGCCCTCGCGCAGGCGACGATAGAACGGATAGGGATCGGCGCGCATCGACGTGCGCGTCGGCATGAAGACGAGCCCCGATCGCAGCCACTCGGCGGCGGCGCGGACGCCGAGGTCCGACAGGAAGGCGGCGGCGTCGAGGCGGGCGGCGAGGCTCATGGGCCCTCCGGGTGGGCGCGCTCGGGAGAGATCTCTTCGAGGCGGCGACGGGCCGTTTCGGGGAAGGTCAGGGCGATGACGCAGGGGGCGAGCGCGAACAGGAGGAGCAGCAGGGACACCGCACGCCAGTGCGAGCCGACGACGCCGTAGAGCCAGGACTCCGCCGCGAGCCCGAGCGCGCCGAAGACCGTGCCGACACCGAGCCGCAACGCGGCGGCCGTGGCGCGATGGGAGGTCGGGAAAAGCTCCGCGGCGTAGGCCGCGAGGAGCGCCTCCCAGCCGAGGACGAAGAAGATGAGGCCGATCCAGCTCGGCGCGAGGAGCGGGCCGGCCGAGTTGTAGTACGCGAGCGCGAGGAGCGCGCTTGCGCCGCCGAACCCGACGGCGAGACGGCGGCGGCCCGCCCGGTCGCTCGCGCGCCCCGCGACGACGCTGCCGAGGATACCGACGAGACCCCCCGCGAGATAGAGCGTGGTCACATCGGACGGTCGCCAGCCGTGCGCCTGCTGGAGGTACTTCGCGCCGAGGAAGTCCGCAGCCGCACCGCCGGCGGCCGAGCACGCGACGGTCGCCGCCATCGCGGCGACGCGGCCTGGATACTCGCGGGCGAGCGCGCGGAGCGGCGCGAGGAACGGGATGCGCCGCCTCTCGCCGTCGCCTCGAAACGCGGCTTCATACACGCCGAAGCGTCGGGTCTCGGGCAGGCCGCGACGCCACCACGCGAGGAGAAGGAGCGGCCCGAGGCCCACGAGGTAGAGGGCCCGCCAGCCGAGGGGCGTCGCGTCGACAAAGGGCAGCGCCGCCGCCGCGAGGCCCGTGCCCACGGCCTGCAGCGCGAACAGCGCCCCGATCCCGAAGCCACGGTGGGCATCGTCGAACTCCTCCGCCACCACCACGACGCCGATCAGCACCTCCGCATGGGAGAACGTGGTGGCCAGGGTCTGGAGCGCGACGAAGGTCGCGACGCCCGGCGCGAACGCGGTGGCGCCCGTGAGGGCGGTGTAGGCGAGGATCGTCGCGAGCAGGGCGCGCCGACGGCCGACGCGGTCCGCAGCCAGGGCGAGGGCGAGCGCCGGCAGCGCGCCGAGGCGCACGACGCCGCCAAGGGCGCCGACCTGCGACTCTGCGATGCCGAGGCCGGCCTGGATCTGCGGGAGGGCGAGCGCGAAGATCGCGCGGTCGTATTGCCCGAAGAGGCTCGCCGCGGAAACGAGGCCGAGGACGCGCCACTGGGCCGCGGGAAGAGACGGCAGGAGACGCCGACGGGCCCTGCCGGCCGCGGGGGGTGCGCCGTCCGGGGAGGGCGAACCCGCTGCGGGGAGGAAGGGCTCGGTTTCCATGGGCGAACGCCGTGCAAGCGGTGTTCCCGCCGCGAGCACCGTCGTCCGCGTCCGCCGTCGCTCCGCCCTGCAACGGATCCGCTTCAGGTGCAGTCTCCACACGACACTTGGGACGGTCGGGCCGCGCTCCGACTAAGATGCGCCTGCTCCCGCGCCGCGAGACCGGGAGCGCACCGCGACGAGGAGGCCCCGGCATGAGCGCAGCGACCCGCCCTTCCCCGCCGAGCGCCGCTGCCTGTCCCTTCCGAATCATCGATCATCGCGTGAACATTGATGTTCTTCGTCGGATGGGTCAACGTGCTTTCGATGCTGTCACCCGCCCTCTCTCACTTCTCGCCCTGCTCCGGTATCTCCTTTGGCGCAGAGCCGCGCGCATCGCCCGGCGCAGCCGATCGGAAAATGGCGGCACTACGCGAAGCCAGGGTAAGAGCTCGCACGATCGGAGCGCAGTCAGTTCGCCGCCGCCGATGGGATTCAGTCAGGTCGCGATGCGATCCAGCGCGGCAGTTCCTGCACCGGACGGCGTTCGGCATCGTTCAGCCGAATTTTCTGGAGCCGATCGGGCCATGCCCGAGTAACGAGACCGACGATGGCCCACACCGTTTCTCCCTCGACTCCGCTCTCGCCGGACGATCTCGCCTTCTGGTATGCGGATCAGCCGCGGCAGCGCACGACGATGGCGATGCTCCTCCTGCTCGATCGGCGGCCCGATCCGGAGCGTCTGCGCGCGACGGCCTTGCGCATGGTGGAAAGCGTGCCGCGCCTGCGGCAGCGGGTGCTGGACGCGCCCTTTGCTCTCGCGCTCCCGCGCTGGGAAGACGATCCGACCTTCGATCTCGACTTCCATCTGCGTCGCTACGCCCTCGCGGAGGACGCCGGCTCGTCGGACGAGCTTGACGCGCTCTTTCACACCATCGGTCCGATCTACGAGCGTCCCTTCGATCGCACGCGCCCTTTGTGGGAAATGGTCGAGATCGAGCGCCGCGGCCCGGGCGCCGCGATCTTCTTCCGCCTCCACCATGCGGTAGCCGACGGCGTCGGCGGGAACGCGATTCTTGCCGCGCTGACCGACGCGGAGCGTGAGGGAGCGGCGCTCCCGCCGCCGAAGCCCGAGACGCCGGGCGCGTGGCCGGAGCCCGGCTTCGTGGGTGCGCTCATCCGGGCGCTCGGCGACCGCGCGTGGCAGGACGCTGCGCGCGCGAGCGCTATGGCCGGCGCACTCTGGCAGGCGGTGCGCGATCCCGCGTCGATCGCTCGCGCAGCGCGTATCGCCGGCGCGCTCGCGACCGATCTGGGACACTCGAGCGAGTCGCCGCTGCGCGACTTCGGCCGTGCGCGTCGGCTCGCGGGCATCGAGGTTCCGTTCGAGCCGCTGCGCGGAGCGAAACGCGTCCTCGGCGGCCAGATGATCGACCTCGTGCTGACCGCGGTGGCCGGGGCCGTCGGCGCGTGGCACCGCGCGCACCATCACGGTTCGGTGTTGGATCTGAATACGCTTGTGCCGATCAACCTGCGCGCGCGCGCCGCGCAGGGCCTCTCCGCGGGCGTCGGCAACCGCGCGACGGGGATCGTCGTGCGACTTCCCCTGGGCATCCGCGATCCGAAGAAGCGATTGCGCGAGATCCACCGGCGCGTCGAGGAACGCAAGGAGCACCCTGCCGCCGCGTTCTTCCCGCTCGTCGCGAGCGTGCTCGCGGCTCTCCCGCGTCCGCTCTATCGAGCCCTCGCCTACCGCAGCGCGAAGGCGATAGACCTGATCGTGACAAACGTCCCGGGGGTCCCGGTCGTTAGGTATCTCGCGGGCGCCGAGATCGAGGCGGCCTATCCCTTCGCCCCCGTGGCGCCGCATTGCCCCGTGAGCATCGCGCTCTATGGCTACCGCGGTCGTCTCTATGTGGGGCTCGACACCGACGTCACCGCGCTGCCAGATCTTGACGCGTTCCGTGGCCTCCTGGCGCGATCGTTCGCCGAGGTGGTGGAGGCCGCGCAGGCATCCGACACGTTAGGCTAGGTTGCGGCCTCCTCGGAGGAGACGATGTCGGACGCGCAGGTAATCGTGGAGACAGAGGGAGCGCCCCAGGTGCCTTCTCGGCCGAGTGGATCGATGTTGTGGTTGAGCGAACGCCGCCCGAGACCGACGGGAACCTCTGCCAGAGGCGAGCGGCGACGAGGACGAATAGCCCTCAGGTGCCGCGGGGCTTCAGGCCCGCGGCGAGGTAAACCGCGTCGATCACGCGCATGTTGGCGATCGCGTCGTTGGGGCCGGTCGGCACGGGCGTTCCGTTGCGGACGTGGTCCACGAAGGCCCGCAGCTGATGCGTGTAGGTCGCCTCGCCCGCTACGCGCTCGCTCGTCTTGCCGGTCGGTGTCCGCACCGTCACGCGGTTGTAGAAGTGCGGCGCGATCGGGTTGAAGACGCGCACCTCGCCGCGCTCGCCCTCAATGCGCAGCGCGAGCTTTAGCAGCGTGTGCGACCACATCGAGCACATGATCGCGGCGCTGCGGCCGTCGGCGAAGCGGAAGCGCGCCTCCATGCGGCGATCGACCTGGGGCGACCACAGCTTCGCCTGCGCGCTCACCACTTCGGGCTCGCTCTCGCTCATGTGCCGCACCATCGAGATCGTGTAGCAGCCGGCGTCCATCAGGGCACCGCCGGCGAGATCCCAGCGCCAGCGGATGTCGTTGCGCATGAAGCCGATCGGGAAGGCGAGGCCGGCTTCGTAGTGGCGGGGCGCGCCGATCGCACCGCTCGCGACGATCTGTTTCACGCGCGCTGCGAGCGGGTGGTAGCGCCAGTGGAAGGCTTCGACGAGCACGCGACCCGTCTCACGCGCGGCGTCGGCCATGCGTTGCGCCTCCTGCGCGTTCGACGCGATTGGCTTCTCGCACAGCACGTCCTTGCCGGCGCGTAGCGCGCGGATCGTCCATTCGCAGTGCAGGCCGTTGGGCAGCGGGTTGTAGATCGCATCGATCTCGGGATCGGCAAGCAGCGCGTCGTACGATTCGTGCACGCGCGAAATGCCGTGTTTTGCGGCGAAGGTGCGGGCCTTGGCGACATCGCGCGCAGCGATGGAGACCACATCCGCCTCCGCGACCCGGCGCGCAGGCTGAATCAGCGCCATCGGCGCGATGCGCGCGGCGCCGAGGATGCCGAAGCGAAGCGGCGGAGAGCTAGACCCGGATGCGCTCAGAGTCGTGGCCGACATGGGCGCATACTAAGAGAGTGACCTAGGACTGGCCATGGCGCGTAGAAAGGCGGCCACGGGGCACTGGGTCTGCGGCGCCGTCGGCCCCGCGGCCTTTCTGGAAGAACGCGGGACCGGTGGCACTGTCCCTTCCTGATCGCATGGATGATCTACAATTGCGAGACGATGGGGGTCTTTGACCCGTGTCCGTATCTCTTGTTGAACCTCGCCCTGAACTGCATCGCTGCCTCGCAGGCGCCCGTTATCGCCTCGATTCCGACTGACAGGAGCTCTTCGATGCGGATAGCACGCATTCTCGCGCGCGGAGCGGCGCTAGTGGTCGTCGTTCTTGCGATGTGTCTCTCTCCAAGCGACGTAAGCCCCCACCCGGGCCACGAGCACGCGGTTCAGGAGCCCAGCGAGAAGCCGACCGTGCTCGATGCAATCGGAGCGCTGCACCCCGTGGCAGTCCACTTTCCCATCGCCCTCCTGCTCACAGCGGCGTTGTCTGAAGGAATCCTCGTCGTAACGAGCCGCGAAAGCCTGCGCGACACGACGCGTCTCCTGGTGGCTCTCGGCGCTGCCGGAGCAGTGGTCTCGGCCTCGCTCGGATGGATCACGGCGAGCGGCGAGGCCGGATCGTTAATCGGGGAGAAGGCCGAGCTCCTCGAGTGGCATCGCTGGGCGGGAACTGCGACGGCGGCGTTATCGCTCGTGTTGTTCTTCGTGAGCGAGCACGCGGCGCGCTTGGGGGGCGGGAGAGCCACGCTGCGGGCGGCGCTCCTGGCGGTAGCTCTCGCCGTCGGAACAGCAGGCTATCTCGGAGGGGAACTCGTGCACGGGAATGATCACGGTGCACACCGACAGAAACAATAAAGCGGAGACCGCATTTCACATGGGCCCGGCATGCGCGGCGGTCTCATTGCGGGCCATCGGCTGCGCCGCCGAGTCGCCGCCGCGATTTCTACTGGGCGATGCGCTCCGTGCACGTGGGTACCGGCTGGGGTCGGCCCGGTCCCCCAAGGACGCCCGGCGATCGCCCGCGTTGATTGGCGCGGAGGCATGCGCTGGTTGACACTCACTGGTACGCGGGCGGCCTTCTTATGGAAGCGTCCATCCGTTGCGCGGCGGGGACCCCTATGAAGCCCGGGATGGCTGCCGAGTCCGTCCTCGAGGTTCTCGAGGTCCTCGATCCTGCCTCGATCGAGGTATGGCTCGACGGGGGTTGGCCCGTTGACGCGCTTCTCGGCGAGCAGACACGCCCTCACGCCGACCTCGATGTCATCGTGCGTTCGTGCGACGTACCCCAACTCCAGGAAGCCCTTTTGGCGATGGCCTTTGCAGTCAAACCTGGTGGTACACCAACCAATTTCGTGCTCCTAGATCCTCTCGGGCGTGAGGTCGACGTACATGCCATCACATTCGACGATCGAGGATACGGACTCTTCCACCTGCCCGATGGAAGAAAATGGCCCTTCCCGCCTTCGGCCTTCCGCGGAAGAGGCCGAATCGCAGGCCGCGAAGTTCGGTGCCTCTCCGCGGAAGCGCAGGTGCAATGCCATGGGCAGGGGTACGCTCCAACGGAGAACGATCTCCGCGACATGGAACTCCTTCAGGCGCGATTCGGAGTCGTTCTTCCGCTCCACTTGTGCCGGCAAGACCGCTGAACGCCCGTCCAACACCCTGGTGAAGGAGCTGGCCACGGGCTTCAACTACGCGGCGGCTTCAGCCCGACACCCGATGCGGTAGGATCACGCGCGGCCTTCTCACGGATACGTCTACCCGTTGGGCGCGAGGGAAGCAGCGAATGAGGATAGAAGTGCTCGAGCGAGGAGGAGTACGCATCGTGGAGTGCGTGGACTCGATTGCTCGTACTGACGACGCGCTCGGTCTTGTCACGGCTTGCGTTGAGAACGACGCACCGCGATTGCTGCTCACCTCGCGCAGCCTTCCAGCCGCGTTCTTCGACCTGCATTCCAAATTCGCCGGCGAGTTCCTGCAGAAGCTTCAGAATTACCGAATTCGATTCGCGGGGGTGTTTCTTCCCGAGCAAGAATACGGTGAGCGGTTCTCGGAGTTTTTGTCTGAGGCGAAGCGCGGTCGCAGCTTCCGCGCCTTCACGAACCGCAGCGATGCAGAGGCGTGGCTTGCATCCGAATAGTTGGGTCGCGGAGCAGGAGGTCGATGGTCGGGTGGTGGGCACCTCGCGCGTGGCGGCGTCGGACGGCGAGCCCCACGATGTTCACCGAGAGGAGTAGCGCGCAGCGGCGTCGAATCGGACTCCCTTGAAGCGTGGCAACTAGCTCGATGCCCTTCTGGCGCCGATCGATCGCTTGGAGCACGCCGCCTTTTCGGCATGAGGACGCTCCGTTAGCTCGCTCGCACCTCAGCGGAATACCGCCATCGCGGAAGGCGCGCTCGGATCCCTCCTTCGTGCCGAGCCCTCGCTCAAGTTCAAGGGCCGGTAGTGGCGAGCTCCTCGAAGTAAGCCCTGCAGTGGGCGAAGAGTTCCCAGGCGCGACCACTCTCACCGCGGACCTCAATCTGCATCCCCGGGCCCTCGAGCGCTGCACATCTCTCGGCGACGCGCTCCGGGTGCTCGTGCGTGCGCTCGGACGCGGCGAGAGCGTCGGCCGCGCAATCGGTTTCCGGGTCATCGAATCGCAACGTATTCGGTGCTCGCCAGCAGGCAGCCGCGGGCTCGAGCGTTGAGTGATTGACACTTCGGCTGGGATGCCGCAGGAGCTCGGGATAGCGTTCGTCTCCCACCCGCGGCTGCCCCACCCGCACCCTCTCAGGAGCGGCGAGAAGCCAGGTACCGCTTCCTCGCCTCGGCGCACTCGGGATCGGTGAGCGACGTCACGAGACCGTCCGCGTCGGACCAGCTGCGCGCGGTGCCGACCATCTGCGCGGTCACCGCGTTCACGTGCCGTTTGGTGGCGAAGAGTGGATGCGAGGCCTTAGCCGCGAGGCTTCGTGCGAGCGACTGCGCCTCGGCCTCGAGGTTCTCGGCGGCCACGATGCGGTTCAGGAAGCCGGCCGCCTTCGCCTCCGGGGCGTCGAAGCGCCGGCCAGTGAGCACGAGCTCCTTGGTCCGCGCCGGGCCGATCTCCCGCACCAGCCGGGGAATGCCTCCCCAGGCTAGGGGGACGCCGAGGTCGATCTCGGGGATCGAGAACCGGGCGTCCTCAGCAGCCACCCGCAGGTCACAGGCGGCGGCCAGCACGAGTCCGCCGCCGACGCACCAGCCGTGGATGGCAGCGATCGTGACAGCGCGCATGGCCTCGACGGCATCAGCCATCTCGCGGCCGAGGTCGGCGGCGTCGCGGGGCGAGACGTGGCGCGGGCCGGCGAAAGTCGTGAGGTCCGCACCCGCGGAGAAGGAGCGTCCGGCACCGCGGACAACCACGGCCTTCACCCCATCCCGGCCGTCGAACCAGCGCGCTGCGGGCAACGAGCTCCCGAAGCGTCGCCGTGGAGAGAGGATTGAGCCGGTCGGGTCGGTTCAGGGTGAGGGAGCCCACCGGACCGGACCGTCGAGCTCGACGACCAGCGAATCGAATTCTGCGATTTCGACCATATGGCACCCGTCTATTCCAAGAACTCGACCAGTGCGTGAACATTGGTGTTTTTCGCAGAGTGGGTCAATCCTTCGCAATCGCCGCTTCTTGGGCGCGCTGCAGAGATCCTCCAAGACCATGGCGAGGTCCGGCATGGTCCCAGGCTGCCGCTTGGGCCCGGCGGAGCGCGCACCTGCGGTGAGAAGAGCCGTCGCCGCCCGGCCCCTTCTACTCCGTCATCTTAAACAGGGGAGCGAAGCCACGGCCTTGCCTCCGGAGGTTCGTATCTCGGTTGAAGTAGAACGCGCTGGATCGATCGGTGAATCCCAGGGGGGCAATAGCCGGGATCGATGGAATCGGATGTCGTTCTCGACCCTCCTCGTCCGTCGTCTCAGCGGAGGGCAATTCGTCCCTCACCAGGAGGCACTATGAAGCTCTATGGCGCCAGCCCGTCCCCTTTCTTCCGCAAGGCCCGCGTCGTGCTAGAGGAGAAGTGCATTCCGTACGAGACCGAGAACTTGGTCCCGGTTCCGAAGACCCCCGAGCTGCTCGCGCTCCACCCCATGGGAAAGATCCCGATCCTTCGGGACGGAGAGACGGTCGTCCCCGATTCCTCGGTGATCTGTGCCTACCTCGAGAAAAAGTACCCGTTCCCAGCACTCTACCCGGATGATCCGGTCCATCTCGCGAAGGCGCTCTTCCTCGAGGAGTACGCGGACACGCGGATGGGCGAAACCATGGGCGCGGTCTTCTTCGAGCGCTTCGTGAAGACCCATGTCCTGCGCCAGGCGACGAACGAGGCACGGGTACAAGAGCTCCTGGAGAGTGCGGTGCCCCCGGTGCTGGATTACCTCGAGTCTCAAATTCCCAGCGACCGCGACACTGTGCTCGCACGCTTCAGCATCGCGGACGCGGCGCTCGGCGCCCACCTCGGGAACCTGTCCTTCGCCGGGATCGAGATCGATGCCCAGCGCTGGCCCCACACCGCGCGATACTACGGGGCGCTCCTTGCGCGCCCGTCGTTCAAAACTGCGATGGCGTAATAGTCTGCACGCCTGAGGAGAGATTCATGCAATACGCACTGCTCTTTTACAACCCGCCGCTGGAGTTGGTCCCCGCCTCCGAACGCGAGGCCAGGCTCACGGGGGTGCTCGCTGACATGCTTGCCTGGCGCAAGGAACTCGAGGGCGCCGGCGTCTTTCGCACAAACCTCCGGCTCGCTGGGGTGGATGCGGCCACTTCGTTGCGCCGGAAGGGCGACGACGTCTTCGTCACCGATGGTCCTTTCGCCGAGACCAAGGAGATCCTCGGCGGGCTCGTCGTGCTTGAGTGCGCCGACCTAGACGAGGCGCTCGGCTGGGCCCGGCGCTGTCCCATCGTGCGGATCGGCACAGTGGAGGTGCGGCCGGAGTTCGGTGCACCTCGCTGATGGCCGGCGCGCGCAGCGCGCCGTAGGCTGCCTCGGCATGAGCTCCGAGGCGAGGCGCGAGGCGCTCGGTGCGATCGTGAAAAGCGAGGCCGGCCTCGTGCTGGCCTCGCTGATCGCCGGCTTTGGCGACTTCGACCTCGCCGAGGATGCGCTCCAAGACGCGGTGGCAGCGGCACTCGAGCGCTGGCCGCGTGACGGCGTGCCGCAGAGCCCGGCGGCTTGGCTCACGGTCGTGGCGCGACGGCGCGTCGTCGATCGGCTGCGCCACCAGGCGATGCGCACGGACAAGGCCGCGGCGTTGCGCGCGAGCGAGGAGCTGCGCCGCGCCGAACTTGCGGCCGCGGAGGCCGACGACAACGTGCCCGACGAGCGCCTGCGTCTGCTTTTTACCTGTTGCCACCCGGCCCTCTCACCCGAGGCGCGCGTCGCACTGACGCTGCGTACGCTCGGCGGGCTCTCCACGGAGGCCGTCGCGCGCGCATTCCTTCTCCCCGTCGCCACCCTCGCCAAGCGGCTCGAACGCGCGAAGCGCAAGATCCGCGAAGCCCGCATCCCCTACCGGGTGCCACCCGAGACAGAATGGACGGTGCGCCTTCGCTCGATACTCGCGGTCCTCTACCTCATCTTCAACGAGGGCTACAGCGCGAGCGACTCTCCGCTGGAGGCGCGCCGCGCGCTTTGCGAGGAGGCTATCGGTCTGGCTCGAGTGCTGGCTGCGCTGCTGCCACGCGAGGGCGAGGTGCATGCCCTGCTGGCGCTGATGCTGCTCCACGATGCGCGCCGGGACGCCCGGGTCGGACCCGATGGGATCTTCGTGCCTCTTGACGAGCAGGACCGGCGGCGCTGGCGGAGCGACGAGCTCCTGGAGGGCCTCGCAGCGCTGCGCGCCGCAGCTGCGCGCCCAGGGCGCGGGCCGTACCAGGTGCAGGCCGCCATCGCAGCTGCCCACGCCGTGACGCCGAACGGTGCCGACACACCCTGGCACATCCTCGCGGCGCTCTACGCGGAGCTCGAGGCGCTCGCGCCCTCGCCGGTCGTCCGTGTCAACCGGGCGGTCGCGGAGGGCCGCGCGCGGGGGCCGGCGGCGGGCCTCGGGCTCCTCGCTGCGCTCGAGGGCGGGGATGCCGCACGTAACCTCGCTGAGTATCAGCCGTACCACGCAGCGCGTGCGGACCTGCTGCGCCGCGCCGGTCGCGCGGAAGAGGCAGCCGCAGCTTATCGGACCGCGCTCGACCTCTGCAGCGGCGAGCCTGAGCGGCGTTTTCTCGCCCGCTGGCTCGGAGAGATTGTGCGCGGCCCTCAACCTGACAAGCCTGAGTTGGGAGCTCGAGGCTCTCGGGATTGAGGTTGTTGTGCGCGTTCAGGTGATAGAGACCCGTCGTTCTCGTTCACACGGAAAACGCTGATGCTGCCCGCCCCGTGGACGCGCCCCGGCTGAGCGCTGAGCGCGTAACACGCGGGGGTGTCCATCTGCAATATGGGTGGGGAAGCCACATCGGTGAGCTTGAGGGCCGGGTTGCGCCGCGCTGGACCGGCCGAAACCCGAGGCCCGCAATCGTGAGGGAGTTCAAGCGGGCGGGGCTTCCCTAGGCAGCGATGAGCGTGATCTCAGGCTCCGGTCCGGGCCCGATCGTCACCCGCCGCAGCAGGTGCACCCGACGAAGACGTAGCGGCCCCTCTACCACCGAGAGAAGCTGGGTCGGCCGTCGGCCCGGACTTCTTTGTCTTGGGCGAGCGAGAGCCACAAAACACCCGTCCACTCTGAAAATGTTGGCGCTGGAGCCGCGGTCACTTCAAAGGGCGACGCGACTCGATCGTCGGGGTAGTCTCTCGTCTGAGGCCGGATTGATTTCACGACAGGATGCGTTTTGTCGAACCACAGCGACCGGCGTCCGAAGGCTGCGTCACCGACGAATAGCGTGGAGGTTCCATGTCCTGGCTCTTCCTGGCCGTGAGCCTGTGGGGCGCGTGGTTCACCTGGAACGCGCTGCGCCCGAGCCCGAACTCTCCGCGCTTCGCGGTGGTGAGCTTCGCGGCGGGCTGGCTGACCACGGAGCTGGCGCTCCACCACGTCGCCTGGCAGGCCGTCGCCACGGCGGTCTTTGGCATGCTCGGCGCCTTCCACGGCTGGCCCGGGCGCTTCGGATTGCTGATCACGCTCGCCTCGTGGGCGGGCCTGCTCGTCGCGCAGCGCAAGGCGCACGAGGCCGAGGGCGTACTCGAGCGCGCGCTGGTCGAAGGCCTCGGCGCGGACTACCGCCAGCACATCGAGCCCTCGCTCCGCGGGAAGCTCTCGCACCGCATCGACTGGTGGCGCGTCTGGAAGCCCTTCCCGATCAAGCGCGAGGACGTCGAAATCGTGAAGGACATCCACTTCGCGCGCGAGTGCGGCACGGATCTCGAGTTGGACATCTATTGCAACGTCGCGCGGCCCTCCGGCTGCCCGGTGCTCTTTCAGATCCACGGCGGCGGCTGGACGATTGGGACGAAGGACGAGCAGGCGCTGCCGCTGATGAACCAGATGGCGTCTGCGGGCTGGGTCTGCGTGACGACGAACTACCGGCTCTCGCCGGCGGCCACTTTCCCGGACCACCTGATCGACTGCAAGCGCGCGCTGGCGTGGATCCGCGAGCACGTTCACGAGTACGGCGGCGATCCGTCGTTTGTCGTGGTGACAGGCGGCTCGGCGGGCGGCCACTTGAGCGCCCTGGTCGCGCTGACGCCGAACGATCCCGAATACCAGCCGGGGTTCGAGCACGCCGATACGCGCGTGCAGGGCTGCGTGCCCTTCTACGGCGTCTACGACTTCGCGAACCGCAACGAGACCCACCGGCACATGGGCATGATCGAGTTCCTCGAGGAGCGCGTGCTGAAGGGCCGGCGCGACGAGATCCCCGAGATGTTCGACCGGGCCTCGCCGATCACGCGCGTCGGCGCAGAGGCGCCGCCCTTCTTCGTGATCCACGGTGAGTCGGACACGCTGGTGCCGGTGGCCGAGGCGCGCGAGTTCGTGCGCGCGCTGCGCGAGAAGAGCCGAGAGCGCGTGGCTTACGCGGAGCTGCCCGGCGCGCAGCACGCCTTCGAGATCTTCCCGTCGGTGAGGACGATCCACACCGTGAACGGCGTGCACCGCTTCCTCGCCTGGCTCGAGAGCTGCGGTTTCCGAAAACCTGGTTCACCTGGCAAACGTTGAAGGTTTCGGCGGGCTAGACATCGAGCGCTTGATCTACGCCACCAGAGAGACACCCGCTTCAATCCGCCGTCGTACCGGGTGGCGCTACCGAGAGCAGGGATTTTCGGCTTGCAATCGGTGATCTGCTGGCGAAGGGGAACATTCTCAACGACGAGATCCGGGCGGGCGTCGCTGCCAGCGGTGCCGCGCGCGGCCGGGGCGCAGGAAGGCGCAGCGCCTTGGCGCGATCGTTCAGCCCGCCGCGACGCAAACGCGACACCCGGCTCGATTGGGTGTCCTATAGGCTGTAGCGGTCCCCCGCTACCACCGAGAGGAGTCCGGGTCTGCCCGCGGCCCGGACTTCTTTGTATTGGGCGAGCGGCCACAACCACCCGCCCACTCTGAAGATGCTGGCGCTGAAGCCGCGGTCCTCTCAAAGGGCGACGTGACTCGATCGTCGGGGTAGTCTCTCGTCGCAAGCCGGAATGCTGCGTGGTTTCAAGGCATATGTGTTTTGGCGACCGCAGGGCGATGTAAGGGAGCGGGATGCGACCGAAGAACCGAGCTCTGCTGGTCTTTTTCGGCGTCCTTTTCTGTTCCGCGGGCTGCGATCATGCGTCGAAGCGAATCGCCATCTCGGCTCTCGGCCACGCAGGGGGCGTTTCGCTGGCGAGCGACGCCCTCAGGCTCGAGCTGGTCTCGAATCCCGGAGCCTTTCTCAGTCTTGGAGCTGGTTTTCCAGAGGCCATTCGAGACGTTCTCTTCGTCGGCATCGTGCCTCTGCTCGTCCTCTGCTTGTGCATCCACATTCTGTACACCCACGCGCGATCCATTCCGGTTCTCGTTGGCCTTGGTCTTGTCGCGGGTGGTGGCCTGGGGAACTGGCTCGATCGGCTTCTGCATGGCGGGGCTGTCACCGACTTCATCACCTTCAGCCTGGGTTCCCTCCGCACCGGGGTGTTCAACTTCGCTGACGTTGCCGTTCTTGCTGGGGTGGGGCTTCTCGTGCTCTCCGTCCGAGGCAGAGGCATACGAGAGCGCGGGCACTCCGCTTCCTGAGAAAACGTTTATCACCCCCCGAAGAAGACCACTATCAACGGGTTCCAGCGCCACCGCACGCCACTTGGGATGGCGAGGGCAGCTCGAGGGCTCGGGTGCATGGTCGCATTCTCTGGTGGGCGGGCTCCATCATCGATACGAGCGGATGGCGGTTTGAACGGTGAAGGATGACATTTCCGGAACAGGTTCGTCGCGCGGCTCGGCTACGAACAGGCGCACCCCGCAGGTGCGGTTCTCGCGTACACTCTAGCTGGGAGTGGAGGCATCATGGCGAACTTCCTCGATGACACGCGGGTCGAGGCATTCTCCGGCGAGCCGAACCGCTGGCACAGCGCCCTCTCCTCGCACTGGGCCGTTTGGGGCCCCAACGGTGGCTACGTCGCGGCGATCGCCCTGCGCGCCGCCATGGCGCAGAGTCGCCTGCCGCGTCCGGCGAGCTTCCACTGTCACTTCCTCGCCGTCGGCCAGTTCGCGGCGGTGGACGTTCGCGTCCGCTCCCTCGGCGGTGGCAAGCGAGCCGAGTCACTGAGTGTGGAGGTGGTCCAAGAGGATCGGCTGCTTCTCGCAGCGACGGCGTGGATGGTGGACGACGGGCTCGAAGGGTTCGAGCACGCCTTCGAAGCCGCGCCGGAGGTCCCGGGCCCGGATGCGCTGCGCAGCTATGCGGAGCTCGCGGGCGACGAATACGACCAGTGGTACCCGATCTGGCGCAGCATCGAGGGCAGACCCGTCCGCTGGCGTGAGGCGCCAGGGAAGCCGGAGTGGCACGCATGGCTCCGGTTCAACGAGACACCGATCCCGGATCGCCAGGCCGACGCGCTCCGGCAGCTCTTCTGGCTGGACTTTCCGGGTTGGAACGCCGCCATCTCGGCCCATCCCTGGCCATTTCGATATCTCGCCCCCAATCTCGATCTCACGGTGCAGTTCCACCGCTTCGCTCCGGGCGAGGAATGGATGTTGGCGGATGGCGTCGTCCCGCTCGCGCGCGAGGGACTTCTGGGCTGCGTCTCCCGCCTCTGGAGCGAGCGGGGGGATCTGCTCGCCACCGGCACGTCCAAGCACGTCTGCCGGCCGAATCCGCTGTACGAGGAAGAACGGGCGCGGGCCCGCGCCCTGGGGCTGCTCCACGACGACGGCTGAGCCCTCGCGCGATGGGGTGCGGACGATCCCGCGCCACGGAGAAACTCAGCCGCGGGAGAGGACTTGGATCAGTTGTCCCTCCGGTAAATCCCGTCGGTGTCGAAATGAGTGATGTTTTCGGCATACACGGTCAAGCTACATCGACGAGGCCCCGCGCCCTCACGGCCCTTCTTGCCGCTCTTCGCTCTCTTTTCTGGCCGTGAGTCGCGCTCCATGCTGAGGTTCTCGCCCTTCGCCAACAGCAGACGGTGAGGGATACGCTTTACGAAGGACAACCTTCACGCCGGTGGCCTAACCTCTCGTCGCGGCGTGGCTTTCTACGCCGCGACCGACAGGACGGGCGCGCTCCGGAGCCACGCGATGCACCGCATCCGGTCGGGGGTGACGGGGCTGTAGCGCCCCCGCTACTAAACATGCGAGTCGCCCAGACGTCCCCTCCGGCGACTCGTTCCGCTTCTAGTGGCAGCTCGAAAAGACCTCCCCTGGAACCCACGGTCGGGGTGTGTCTACCAGACCAAAAGCGCCGCCCTCTCGATGCACCAGAAAGCTGCGAGGGATCCCATGGCATACACGGGAACGCGTGTATTCCATGTCAGCACACGCGGTGCAACGCCACCGAGCACCAATCGCCCCCCGAGCACAGCGCCCACGAACAAGAGCTGGCCCGCCTCGATGCCCAGGTTGAAGGAAAGGAGCGCAAGTGGGATCTCGCCCTCTGGAAGGCCGGTCTCCGCCAGTGCTCCGGCAAAACCCAGGCCGTGCAAGAGACCAAAGGTGCCGGCCATGAGCCAGGGGGCGCGCCGCATCCATGACGCGCGCGGGCCCGTACTGTCGGCAAGGTCGACAGCCAGCCAGAAGACGGTCAGCGCAATTAAAACCTCGATGGGGCGAGAGGGAAAATGGACAAAGCCCATCGCAGCGAGGCTGAGTGTCACGCTGTGCCCTGCCGTGAAGGAGGTGATGGTCTGGACAAGACGCTTCCCTCCCCCAACAAGGAGCAGGAGTCCGAACACGAAGAGCAGGTGGTCTGCCCCACCCAAGATGTGCTCGAGGCCGAGTGCGGAGTAGTCCCGCGAGACCTCGAGCGGCGGCGTCCGCTCGGGGACAGTGACGAATGCCGACGTCGGTCGCAGCACCCGTTGGATCACCCGCCCGTCGCGCAGGCCCACGCGCAACAGCGCATCCGTGCCAGTCGCGTCGAGCCCGTTCACGCCGATGCGCTGCCCGACGAGTCCACTCTTCCCGCAGTCGAGGACCCAATGATCCGTCGCGCTCAGTCCGTCCTCCGTGCTCGGCAGGGTCTCGACCGGTTTGCATGAGGACGGAACGACCGGACTGCGGCTCGCCGCTGCAAACACGCGCAGAGGACGCTTCCACGCGATCTCAACGCGACCATCCCCACGCTCTTGGAGGTTGAGCAACGCGGGGGCGAGGGGATGTGCGTTCGCCGAAGGCGAGGCGAGCAGGAGCGCGAGCAGTCCCATTCGCCACAAAGTGCGACGGCCCGGACTCCTCATGGACGGCCGGCCGCCGAGGGGCTCGCGATCCAGGCTGGCCATTCAACGTGCACCTCATACTCGCTGCGCAGCGCATGAAGACGCTTCGCGAGGACTTCTTCTCTGCGCTCGGCGAGAAATCCGTAGAGCACGCGGCCGCGGACTTCCGCCAATGCGGGGAGGCGAGCGGGGATGCGCTCGTGGACGAAGACAAGGTGGAGACCGAAGACCGAGGGGATCGGCTCCGACCACCTCCCCGGCTCGAGGGCTGCGACGGCGCGCGCGAAAGCGCTTCCGAAGCGCGCGATGAGTTCGCGCTCCGTCACCAAAGAAGCGAGGGAATCGAGAGGAAACGGGTCACCCCGATCTGCGGCTCGCTCTGGCGGGACAGACTCGCGGCGGAGCTCCTCCATCAGCTTCGCTGCATCTCGCTCAAGGCTCCCTGGGTGACGCTCCCGGGCCAGGTAGACCTGCGAGATTCGCACCTGCGAAGGCTGCACGAAGCGATCGCGGTGACTCTCGAGGTAGGCCGCGAGCTCCGAGTCGTCCGGCGCGTCAGCCGAGCCGGCATGCTTGAGCGCAAGACGCATCTTCTCGATGAGAATGCGGCGAACCACCTGATCCTCACGGTCGAGCGCGAGACCCACCGCTTGCCCGAGAAGATCCCGTGGGTTCGTCTCGGGTTCGTCGGAGAGAAAGGTCATCTTCTCGATGAGGCGCCACTGGACGCCCCGGTCACCCCGGTCGAGGCCACGAAAGAGGGCCTCGCTATAAAGGACATCCTCGTCGGTCTCCCGATCGACGAGCGCCCGGGCGTCCTGCTCCGTGGCGCGGAGACCAGTGCGTTGCGTGTAGCGCTCGAGCAACTGCTCGACCTGCGAGGCACTCAGAACAATTGGCTTCCGCACGCGTTCGCTCGTGGTGGCCGGGCCGCCCCACGCGCCGACGAGCGTGAAAAGAAGTGCCCCGATTGCCGCGAAGTGAACCGCCGGCTTGCGGGGCCAGCGCACCGCGCGCAAAGCCACGCTCACGAGGAGTGGGGCTCGTACCAGATCGGCGAGGTCCACGCGCGCTCCTGGATTGTCTTCGGAACGTCCGGGTTGCAGCACGCCTCGAACCCCGGCTTCGATGGGACGGTGCCATTGCAGGTGATGTCGCTCCTCAAGCATTCCCACGTGCTCCATCGACACGAGGGGTTCTCGAGGACCCGTGCGTAATAGAAGGCTCTTTGGCTGGGCTCAAAGTCCGGATCTTGCCACACGGTGCAAAGCGAGCTGAAGTCTGCCCCCTGCGGTGTGCAGGTCGAGAGGTCGACGGTTGCGCCATTCGCCGGGTCACCCGCCACGTTGTAGACCTGCTCGTGCGGCGCCCCGGTCGCATCGGTCCAGCCCTTGATGATCTGCACCTGCTGGAGCGGGGTCCCTGGATTCTCGGCCGTTCCCGGGTCCTGGAGCGCCAGGACTGAAAACTTGGGTGCGCGGTTCAGCCTGGAATCGGGCAGCGTGCTGCCCATCGGAACTCCGGTCAAGTAAGCGAGCGCCGCGTAGTCGTGGATGTCGCACAGGTGATCGGGCAGGTGGTACCCGCCGAAGAAACGAACCACAGGTCGCGTCCCGCTTGTTGCATAGGCTTCGCGGTGCTTCATCGCGCGCCAGAGCGACTCGCGCGTGTTCTCCTCCGCCCAGAGCACCGTGAGGCCGCCCGGATTCGCGTCGATCCCTCCGGGAATTTGCTCGAACGTCGTGAGCCGGAACTCCGGCGACGACTCCGCGAAGCCGAGGTGACCCGGGTAGTTGTTCTCTTCCACGGCCCCCGGCGCAGCACTGTGGGTGTCCGTGCCACCAACGAAGCCGAACCGGTAGGGGTTCACGCCGGTCTGCTCTTCTTCCACCAGGCCCTGGAGCAGTGCAGTACGCACGAAAGACAGCGGTTGAAAGGCTTGGTTAGGATTGCGCAAGTCCCCAATCGCTGCCCATGGAATTTTCTCGAAATTGCAGTTCTCGTCGTTGGTTCCAAAGCCGGTACGGCACTCCGACTCACCTTTGTGCTGGGTAATCTCGACCAGCGGCTCCCACTGCGCGCGCAGGCTGTTGCTCTGCGCTGTCGCCCCGGATGTCTCGAACATGACTCCGGCACTCAGGTTCGAATTGTGTGGGATTGCGAGCGCGTCGCATCCGGGAATTCCGTCGATGCACTGACTCTGGAGGGCCGCCCAAAGCTGCTGAGGCGTCTGCGCCTCGAAGTAGCTCGTCGGGCTCGCTGGCACGAGCTCGTTGCGGAAGATGACGTTGCGATGGAGATTCTTAAAATTGGTGTTCGCGGTCCACTCGTAGCCGACGAAGCTCGTAAACGTGCACGCGCTCGTGCGATCGTAGGCTTCCTCGGCCGCCGCCTGGATCTCCTGCCAGACCGACTCGGCGCGCGTGCGGCAATCGTCGCCCGTCGGGCCGCAGACGGAAGCGAAGCGAGTCGGCGGGGAAAGGACCAGCGGAAATCCGAAGAGCTGGAACCCGTACGGAAGCGGGCCCCCCGGCGGCGTCGCGATCGCGGCGCGGAATTTACCGCACTCGTACGAGTTGTAGCCCGAAGCGGTCGAGTCGAGGCAGATCGAGCGCTCGCCGAAGTACTCGGAATGATCCGTCACGACCGCAAAGTCCAGCGGTCGCTGGAGCTGGATGGTGCGGAGCGCGTGTCCCTGGGCGTCGTAGGGAGTGAGATCGAGCGAGCCGCCGCGCGCGAAGGCGTAGGCGTCGCGTGGAGTTGCCCGAGTGTCGGCCAGCACTGCATCGAAAGAGAAAGTTGTGTGGGTGTGCGTCTCCCCGAAAAAGGGCGCGCGCCAGCGGTGAGAGGAGAAGCAGGGCTCACGGCCTGCCTCAACAGGCCGACCGGTACACTCAAATGCGAGCGAAGCGGGTAGGACCAGGAGCAAGGCGAGGAAGGGCAACGCGAGCCTTCGCGCTGCGTTTTTGTGGACTGTCGGTGTAGTCGAGCAGGGGCACATCGCGGGACCTCCAAGGTGGCCCTCGGCAGCTCAGGTGCCACCGTTCGATCCTTCTTCGGGCCCCGCACGATGTCACGCATTTTGACCCGGTCTTGTCGTTCGTACGACACTTGTATCGTTCCGGTTCTGTTCCTCCCTTTCCCTGTTGGGGTGCGGGGGGTCAAGCGCTTTCAGACGTTCTCCGTCGATCGGGCGGCGATGTCACTCGCGGGGGCCCTCGCTTCTCTTCGGAATCGGGACTGGGCCCGTCCCAGGATGGGGGTTGGGAGGATGAGGCGGAACGATCTCCCCTAGGTCCTTCACTCGAGACGGCAGATACAAGCGGTCCCCTCAAGGGACCACGCCCCCGACAATGATCCACTCTCGACCATCCCGATCTGCCGGCTACTGGGTCTTGGTTGGCTTCTTCACGGCGATCGCGAGTGCTTCGGTGTATGTAACATCCACCGCGTCGCCGACCTTCAACCCCTCGAGCTTGGACGCATCCTTGACCTTGACGGGAAAGGCGTTGCCGCGGGGCCCGGTGAGCGTCACGGAGGACTTGGCAGCATCGATCGCGGAGATCGTCGCGGTTACCCGTACGCGCTTTACCGCGATCCCACCGGGCATCTCGCCAGGCTTCGCGATCGCGACGCCTCCGGCGGCCGCTACCTCAGGTGGCTCGCCGGATTTGTGTAGATCGACGGCGACTGATTCGAGGTAGTCGACGACGACCTCGTCCCCTTTCTTCACTTGCGGCAGGTTCTTCACCCGCTTGTCGACGTGGATGGTGACCTCGTTGCCCTCCGGGCCCTTGAGCGTAACCAGCCGCTTCTTAAGGTCGATCTTCTCCACCGTCGCCGTAATCGAGACAGCCTCTCCCGCAGCTACCGCCGCGAACTCCGGCGTTGCCTTCGCCGGCTTGGCCGGCGTTTCAGACTGGGCACGGGCATGGCCGACTAGGAACACGCCCAATAAGGCACCCAGCAACACGGACGACAGGTTCTTCACGACAACCTCCTAACCTGGTGTGTCTGGAACGCGCACGGCTTCAACCTCAGTCAAGCGGCAGTGGGTCGTGCAGCATAAGGTCGCGCGCGGCCCGGCGCCCTCCATCCTATCCCATCGATCATGTAGGGCCGCAAGAAAAAAGGAGGCCCCAGATCACAAGCGCTGGGTTCCTAACGCGGCGCGCGCGCGCATACAGCTCGGACTCCAGCATGTGGGGAATCTTCTACAAGAGGCGGCACAAGGCAGTCCGTCGCAGTTCCCGAGCCTTGGGGATCTCGCTCTATTTCTAGACGTAGCGTCCTTCCACCACGTAGCCGAGGACTGGGTCGGCGCGGACAGTCAGTCGCCGGCCGGCGGGGGCCTCGCGATTGCGGCACGCGTCCGGTCCGGCTTGCCTGGAAGCGCGTCTCAGCTCGGCGAGCGCAACCATCAACGGCTGGCGCGGCGAGCTACACATGTGCGCTGTCAAACAGATGGAGGAAAAGGTCGACCACTCGTGGCACGTGCTTCTAGCGGCGCGGAGCCGGCGGCCCGGGAAGGCTGGGCCGAGTGGTTCGGGATTCCCCTGGGTTGAGCTTGATCACCGCGTGGGAGCGTGCGCCGCCTGAGCTCTCGGAGACGAGCGCGTGGCTCCCCCCGGAGCGAGTTCCCGCTCAATGCCGTTCTTCAGCGGAGAAGGTGTTCCGCCGTCGATGCCGATCGCGATGGGCTCGTCACGCTGGAAGCCAGGACGAGCCAGAACGGGGGCGGAGCTCGTTATCGAGCAACCTGCGAAGCCGCAAAGGTCCGCATCCGTTCGACAAGGCCGCGGGATTGCCTCTGGAGCGAAGATGTCGCCATCGCCACGAGAACGCAGACGAGGGCGGCCGCCAGCGCGGTGCGGCGCCAGCGACGCGCACGAGCGTCGCTCGGCGTCTCACTCGGCAGCACGACGGTGTCGCCTTCGCGAGGCCTAAATATTCCCTCTCCCCAGAGCCAGCTCGCAAGCTCGACCTTCGCTTCCGCAGGAAACGCCGCGAGCCGACGCTCGAGCATCTGACGCACGCGCTGGGCGGAGGCGGGGCGGGCCCGCGGTTTCCCGCGCAGCAGACTACGTACGAGACGCGCGAGCCAGCGCGGCACGTCAGAGGCGACCTTGCGGATGGGCTCGTAACGCTCACGCTGAACGCGCGTGAGGAGCACCTGCATCTCGCCCGCCCCCGCCTCCCGGTGAGGCGGCACACTGGCCAGCATTTCGTAGAGGACGACTCCCAACGCGAAGAGGTCGCTGCGCGCGTCGGCGCGCTCACCGAGAAGCTGTTCGGGGGCCATGTAGGGCGGCGTGCCGACGGTCGTACCCGGCCGCGTGAGGCCGTCGCTTGCGGCTTCGATAGCGATCCCGAAATCCGCGATTTTCACCTCGCCGGCTCGACCGAGGAGTACGTTCGCGGGCTTGAGATCCCTGTGTACCGTGCCACGCGCGTGGATTGCCTCTAAGCCGCGCGCAAGCTCGAGTACGACCAACGCCGCCACCCGCCACGGGAAGCGCCCCACCTGCTTAAGGGCCGCGCCCAGATCGACGCCGTCCACGTACTCCTGGGCGATGTAGTGCTCGCCGCGCAGGCCGATCCAGTCGTAGACTGCAACCACGTTCTGATGGTGCACGGCGGCGGCGGCTCGCGCTTCGCGCGCGAAGCGTTCCACCAGCTCCTCGCTGGCGCAGAGCTCTGGCCGCAGCCGCTTCAACACCGCCAAGCGGTCAAGAGCAGTGTGCCGGCCCAAGACGACGAGACCCATCCCGCCCGCGCCCAGCTCGCGTTCGATCGCAAAGCTTCCGATCGTGCGAGGCCCGCTCACAGCCATGGTGAGACCGCGGCGCCCCCGGAGGAGCGACCGCTAGCCCTCGCGCACGAAGTGGGTCGGCGGGGTACTCTTTCGCGCCTCGACGACGTAGCAGAATTCGACCGAGCCAAGCACCACGCGGTCGCCGTGCTTGAGCTCCGCAGCTGTCACCTTGGCGCCGTTCAGGCGGATGCCGTTTGTGCTGCCAAGGTCACGAATGCGATATCCCGTCGGTGTGAGCTCGAGAGCGGCGTGCTCGTGCGAGACCGAGGCGTCGTCGACGAGGACGTCAACACCCGTGCCGCGACCCAGGCGGATCTGCTCGCGCTCGAGCGCGATCTCGCTTCCGGCGTGCGGACCGGACGCGTAGAGGATGAATACGGCATGCGTCGCGAGGAAGCTATCCCGCCGCTCGCCCCTCTCCTGCGGTACTCGACGCGTTCGCCCGTCCTTCATGAAACCCCCTCGCCGGATGGCCTGCGAGTTTCATCCACATTTCCATCGGTGCAACTGAAAGCGCGACGGGTGATATCGCTCACATCCGCGCTGTGGGCGGCCCGCGGGGTGTCGTAACAAATCGCGCTTCTGCAGCACGATCGCGGGCTGCCTGCGCGAGAGCTTCGAGATCGGTGGGGCGGAGGGACCCAATCATGACGAAGACTTCATGCCGCACGGTCGGCCGCGAGATCCTCGTGCTCAATCGCCGGTGAGCCGGGAGGCGGGTCCACTTGCGAACCCCGACCCGGCACCACGGGGCGAACGGCGCCTCCGAACGCATTCAATAGACACGTCCTGGCGATGGCGGGTGCACGCTCGCGCGATTGGGCGCGTCGTCGCATTCCCTAAGGCGGGCGGTCATCATCGATGCGAGCGGATGGCGGCTTGAACGGTGACCGATAACATTTTCGGAAGGGACAGGTGAATCGGCGTGCGCCTCGATGCCGAGGTCGGTTGGTCCGTGGTGACGGATCTCGACTCGGACCCATCGGCGCCCTCGAAAATCGGGGGAGACGGCTCGCGTACGCGCATTTCGACCATCTCGAGCAGAACCCTGCGAAGGACATCCATGCACCAGAGATCTGCGTCGACTCTATCCTCGACGCGCTCCACCTCGTCGCCTGCATGCTCGACCAGTGCTGAAGTGGAAAGTGGAGCGCCGTGGCAGCCACGCGCTACGCCCGATCCCGGGTCGGACGCCCGATCGTGAGGCGCCTTCTCGACTGGACGTTCACGGTCCCGTTTCTCCTCGTCTTTGGACTCTTGCTTGGAGTCTTCGACCCGCTGCAGCGCACGGCACGCCTGTTCGGACAGCGGCCCCAGGAGATCGTCGCCGGAGCGCTGCAGATCGGCCTCGTGTGGGCGTTCAGAGTGTGTGGGACGCGCATCGCGATCGAGCGTTCGCCAGAGGTGAAGCGCCACACGCCGTACATCGTGATCGCAAACCACCAGAGCATGTTCGATATTCCGATCCTGGGAGCGCTTTTCTTCAGCAACTTTCCGAAATACGTTTCAAAGCGCGAGCTCGCGCGCTGGATTCCCAGCATCTCCTACAACCTGCGTCGCGGTGGCAACGCGCTGATTGATCGCCACGACCGGATCCAAGCGACTGAGGCGATCCGTGAACTCGGTCGAACTGCGCAAGCGCGCGGGGTGTCGGTGGTGATTTATCCAGAAGGCACGCGCGCCCGGGCTGGCGAACTCGGCGCCTTCAGGCCCGCTGGAACGCTCGAGCTCCTTACCGCGGCACCCGCGCTCGCAGTGGTTCCGGTTGCCATCGACGGGGCATGGCGACTTTTGCGACACAATCTGTTGCCGGTCCCGTTCGGGACGCGAATCCGCGTGCATATTGGAGCGCCCATCTCCCGAAGTCGTGACGAGAATCAGCTGGCGCTGCTAGAGCGCGTGCGTACCGAAGTTGACGCAGCGCTGCGGCAGTGGCGAGAAGCCGAAGCTCGGGAGCACCGAAGCCACGGTGGATGGAAAGATGGACGGCACGGAGGGAGAGACTGATGAACAACCGCGAAGCGATCGAAGGGCTGGATCTCCGTACCCGCTACGAGCATCTTGCACAACAGTAGGGACTTACGAACGATGGATCTCTCTCGTTGACCTGTCGTTCCCCTAAATCTCATCGACGTCGAAATCACCGAAGTGTTTGGCGGGTCGAGGCGCTGCGTCGACGATGCCCTCTGCCCTCACGGCGTCCCGCTAATCGCGGCTTGACCGGTAGCCGATGCGGCCCTACGCCTGCGCCGGCTCCGCGGCGCCGGCCGCCTCCCGGAAGGCGTCGGCCAGCGCGCGGGCGCTGGCCTCGTCGGGCGCCACCTGGATAACCAGGCTCGCGAGCCCGTCGACGCTTAGGCCGGGCGTGCGCCGCTCCAACTCGTTCCAAGCCCGCGCCGCATCGGCGAGCCGCGCCGCACGGGCGTGTGCGGCGGCGAGGACGGCGTAGCCGACCTGCGATCCGGTGCGCCCGACGGAGTCCGTCGCGGTCTCGAGCGCCTCATCCCAACGACCGAGCAAGGCCAAGGCGAGCGCGCGATAGGCCAGCCAGTGATAGGTCATGCCATCGCGCGGCGACAGGCGCAGCGCAGCCTCCACATTGGCGAGCGCGGCTGCGGGCTGGCGCAGGTAGATCTGCGCGATGCCGAGGCCGGCGCGGGCGCCGGCGTTATTGGGGTCGAGCTCGAGCGCGCGCTGCCAGGCGCGGACAGCGTCGGCCGTGCGGCCGAGGTTTCCCATCACCGCGGCGTGGCAGTGATGGATGCAGGAGTCGTCCGGTGCGAGCTGCAGCGCGCGGCGCATTGGGGCCACGACGTTCTCCAGCTCGATCCCGGCTCCGGGCTGGCGCAGCAGCAGCGAGCGGGCGTGCGCCAGCACGGCGTGGGCGAACGGGTACTCGGCGTCGCGCTCCAGCGCCTCCTCGCAGGCGGCGATGGCGGAGCGGATCGCCGTGGTGTCGCCCAGGTCGCTCCGCACCGCCACCCACGCGCGGTTCACCAGCGCCCAGGCCGTGAGGTCCTCCGGCGCGGCCCGGCGCGCCCGCTCGGCCTCGGCGCCGCGCAGAGCCGGCTGGAGCGCCGCCAGGATGGCCGTAGTCACCTCGTCGTCCACGTGGACGATGTCCTCTACGGGACGGTCGAAGCGCTCGGCCCAGGTCTGGCCGCGCGTGCGAGCGTCCACCAGCTGGGCCGTGACCCGGATCCGGCTGCCTGAGCGGCGCACGCTCCCTTCCAGCACATAACGCACGCCGAGCTCGCGTGCGACCTGCTGGACGTCCACCGCCCGGCCCCGGTACCCGAAGCTCGAGTTGCGGGCGATCACGAAGAACTGCTTCACCCGCGAGAGGCCGATCAGGATGTCCTCCGCGAGGCCGTCGGCCAGATAGTCCTGCTCCGGGTCGCCCGAAAGGTTCTGGAACGGCAGCACGGCGATGGAGGGACGGTCTGTGACGGGGGCGGGCAAGGCGTCCCCGGCACGAGGCGGCACTCCGGCCGCCGGCGTCACCGCAGACCGGCGTCGCTGCCAGATGCGCCACGCGCTCCCGACCGGGGTGGCCAGCACGCCGAGGATGACGATGCCCGCCGCGATCCCGGAGAGCACGGCCTCGTTGCTTGCGATCCACCGGAAGGCGACGGAAACGATCTCGGCGGCCGACACGCACCACAGGGTACCGCGGAGATGCACCGGCACCGAAGGCTCCCTGAGCCGCTCAACCCGCGGCGTCCCGCCGCCGCCACGGCGCGCGGTCCCGGCTCGAGGGTGCCGCCTGCGTCGGGTCGAAACCTTCGGGCTACTATCTCTCGCTTCCGGTAAATCTTGTCGGCATCGAAATCAGTGGAGTTTTTGGCGAGGGGTCAAGCTGAGTCGAACGATGCCCCCTGCCCCTCATGGCCCTTCTTGCCGCACTCCGAACTCATCTCCGGCCCGAATCGCGCTCACGCCGAAGGTCTCGCTCTTCAACACCCTCTCCTCGTGCGCGAGCCGTGACGGATACGCGTTCAAGAAGGACATCCTTCACGCTAGCGACGAAGGCCCTTGTCACAGTGCGGCTTTCACGGCGCCAACGGCAGCGGCGAACAGGCCTCACGCCGCGATGCCCAGGGCGAACCGCAAGGACCCACCAGCCTGTGATTACCGACCTAGGGATCGCAACCAGGTCGAGCGCATGTTCGATTTCATCAAACAGCAGCGTCGCGTTCTTCAGCTTCTTATATTTCGCCGCCTTCAGGAGATGGCTGCCGCACTTCAATCGGGCCTTAGTCCCTGACCGTGGTGACCTGCCCGGTGATTCTCGGACCGACTGATTCTTGAGAAAATGGCTTCCGAGGGGAAGGAAGCCATGAAGAAGAGCCGGTTCACGGAAGAGCAGATGGTGAAGATCCTGCGTGAGGCG
>Ga0116216_10000407_pt1 | contig 35912 bp, 30 predicted proteins | sample Sb_taG_11_FD_89696 | JGI IMG/M metagenome (GOLD analysis project Ga0116216, IMG submission 89696) | Peat soil microbial communities from Weissenstadt, Germany - Sb_50d_3_AS metaG | ecosystem: Environmental > Terrestrial > Soil > Wetlands > Peat | place: Germany: Weissenstadt | collected 2010-09-21
CGAGCCCTCTCCGTGGCGGAAACGGTCGAGGCGCTCCGTCGGCTCGTGGGCTACGTGCGGCGCCGCGCGCTCCCGACGACCTGCGATCTCGAGCTTGATACCAAAGAGGGGGTGCAGCGAGCACTCGATGCACTGGTGAACAGCGGCGTCGTCGCCTGTTTTGCTGAGGGACCTGAAGCGGTTTACGCGATCGGGCCCGACCAACACCTGACCGCGGCGTACTACCGCAACACCGTGATCCACTTTTTTGTGAATGGCGCGATCGCGGAGCTCGCCCTGCTCCGCGCGGCGGAAATTGACGTGATCGACGGGACGACAGAGTTCTGGGAAGAAGCCATGCGCCTACGGGATCTTCTTAAGTTCGAGTTCTTCTTTGCGGAAAAGGAAAAATTTCGGGGCGAGCTGCGCCAGGAGCTCGCGCTCCACGACGGTGAGTGGGAGAGCAGGCTCTCGCGCGGATCAGCAGAGATCCTGGCGCTGGTGGAGCGGATCCGTCCATTCAGCGCTCATCGCGTGCTCCGGCCCTTCCTCGAGGCATATCGCGTGGTGAGTGACGCGTTGGAGCGCCAAGATCCCGGAACTCCCTGTGACGTGAATGCTCTGCTCGGTCAATGCCTCGCACTGGGCAAGCAGTATCGGCTTCAGCGCCGGATTCAAAGCGCGGAGTCGGTCTCTCGCGTTCTGTTCGAAACAGCGCTTCGGCTCGCGCGCAACCGTGGCCTGCTCGAATCGGGAATTCCTGACCTTGGGCTGCGTCGGGCCGCGTTTGCACACGAGATCCGTGAGGCAATCCGCCGCGTAGACGGGATCGCGGCCCTGGCTGCCTCGCGGCGCGCAGGCGTGATCGACTGACCGCGCCCGAGCGCCACAGCCTCCGCCTCCACCCGTTGGACCACATTCGTAGAGGCTCTGGAGTCGCCACATTGGGGCGTGCAAAGACGGGGGGCCCCCTGGGCAGCGGCGGCGCTAGATGTGGTTTCGGAGCATCAGCTCTTTGGGATGGGGGTCGAGGTAGATCTGCCCCTCCAAGTAGGACATGCTGTGGACCCGCACGTGGTGGCGAATCAGCGTGATCGGGACAATCAGGGGGACGAGTCCACGACGATACTCCCCGATCAGGGCAACGAGTTCAGCCCGCGAAGAAGCATCCAGCCGCTTCTTGAAATGGCCGACGATATGCTCCAGAACGTTCGTATGTCGGCGTATTGTCGCGAGCTTCGAGAGTGCGCCCATGAACTCCATCTCGTACCGGGCTCGCAGCTCCACGCGGGGTATCCCTTTCGCGCTGGCGATGAGGCGACCCAATCGCTGATAGGCCTCGGGAGAATGCGCGAGCAGCGTGAGTTTGTGGGAGGCGTGAAAGGCCACGATCCCGGCCAGAGTCCAGCGACCGCCGAAGAAGGCACGAAGCCGGCGATAGGCGAAGACCCTTGCGACGAAGTTCTCACGCAGACGGGGGTCCCAAAGGCGCCCCTCCTCTTCGACTGGCAGAATCGGGTTTGCTGCGATCAGGGCATGAGCGAAGAAGCCGCGGCCCTCGCGTCGCGGCGTGACGCTGCGCTCCTGATGAGCGTACACACGCACACGCTCCATCCCACAGCTCGGGGAGTCCTTCTTGAGCACATAACCGGAAAGATCGAGCGCCGAAAGGGCCCGAACCCGCCGCGCAGCGAAGCTGCGCATGGGGAGCGTCCAGTCGCGTCCACTCTTGGGTGCCACGAGGTGCAAACCCTTGACGTCTTGCTCGAGGCGGACCGACTCACGGGGGATGCCCATGCCGATTTCGACTTCCGGGCACACAGGTACCCATTCCACAAAACGAGCAAAAATGTCCGTCAGGAAGGCGTCGTGTTTGTGACTACCGTCGAAACGCACTTCGTGGCCGAGGAGGCATGCCGAAACGCCGATCCGAATCCGATCGTCGCTCACGGCGTGCGGTGTCTTCGAAGCCATGTCTGCAACCTACCACGCCGTCCGGACAAGATCGGCGCAAGCGCGAACCGGAACGCCATTGGAGCGCCCGAAGCCGCAGACCCGCTCGCGTCGAGCGCACGAAAGACGCGACCCTCGCCCCTCCCCGTCACCCTGAGGGTGAACTCCTGAGGGTGCCCGTCCATCCCGGGCACGGCGGCCATCGCAGGTACGGGTTCAAACCCGCCGTCGAGGCCGCAGGCGGCGGAATTGTGCCTTCCTCTCCGGCGATCGAGGTCGGTGTGCTCCATCGACTGCGAGCCCTCGCTACCCTACACCCTCGCCCATGCCCTGGTTCTCGGCAGCGCGCCCGTCCTCGAAGTGTAGGCCTCCGTTGTCCGCGGCACCGAGACCGCGGGGGCGCAACCCATGCCGGCGGCGCCGCATCTGCTCGCCGGGGTTGGTTCGCGATCGCGCGCTCGCTCGAGTCTTCGAATCAGGTCGGCGCGGTGTGTAGGTTGGCGAATCGCACCCAGAATCCGGGGACCGTGCGGTGAACCAGACTCGCATCCACGTCTTCCCCGATAGCGCGGCCTTCGGGCACCGGCTCGGGCGAGCGGCCCGGCTGCCCACCACGCGGGTCGCGCTCCACCGCTTCCCCGACGGCGAGAGCCTGGTGCGGATACGGCAGCCGGCGGGCCAACACGCTGTGGTGGTGAGATCCCTTTTCAACCCGAATGCCAAGCTGATTGAGACGATTCTCGCCGCGGATGCCCTCCGCCGGGCGGGGGCGCAGCGCGTCACGCTCGTTGCGCCTTATCTCCCGTACATGCGACAGGACGCCGTATTCGCGGCTGGCGAACCAATCTCCCAGCGTGCGGTGGGGGCGCTCCTCGGTCGCGACTTCGATGCCGTCCTCACGGTGGAAGCCCACCTGCATCGGGTGTTTGAGCTCTCGGAAGTCATCCCGGGGCGGGCGCGCTCCCTTTCCGCTGCTCCCGCCATCGGCGCTTTTCTCGCGCGTCGCCGCCGCGGGCTGCTCCTCGTCGGGCCGGACGAGGAGTCGCGCCCCTGGGTTCAGGCAGTGGCCGCCACCGCCCGGGTCGCGTGGATCGTGGGCGAGAAAACACGCCTCGGTGATCGCAGTGTGCGCATCCGATTCCCCACGGTTCCGCCTGCACGCCGCGCGGTCTTGCTGGACGACATCGCCAGCAGTGGAACCACCCTCGCGGCCGGGGCTCGTGCGCTCCGGCGCGCTGGCGTAGACGCGGTCGAGGCGGTCGTCGTTCACGCGATCTTTGCGCCCGGCGCCCTTGGCCGCGTGCGCGCCGCCGGTGTGACGCGCATCGCGTCCTGCGACACCATCCCTCATCCGACGAACGCGATCCGCACAGCGGCCCTGGTCGCCCAAGCGCTCGCATGGAAGTAGTCCGGCCAGCCTTTCCCTGCGTGCAATTCCTCGGAGCGACGGGAACGGTCACTGGAAGCCGCTTTCTCCTGGATACGCCGCACGCCCGTGTCCTCGTGGACTGCGGACTCTTTCAAGGCCTGAAATCCCTGCGCTTGCGCAACTGGGCCGCGTTCCCCGTCGCTCCCTCCACGATCGATGCCGTCGTGCTGACGCACGCACACGTCGACCACTCCGGATATCTCCCGCGCCTTCTACGCGACGGCTTCCGCGGCCCGATTTACGCAACTCCGGGGACTCACGCCCTTTGCCGGATCGTCCTCCCGGACAGCGGACACCTTCAGGAAGAGGACGCGAGCTATGCGAACCGCAAGGGCTTCTCGAAGCATACGCCGGCCTTGCCTCTCTACACTGAAGAAGATGCATCCCGTGTACTCGAGGATTTCAGTGAGGTACCCTTTCATACGAGCGTCGAAGTCGCCCGCCGCGTTCAGGCAATTTTCCGTCCTGCCGGACACATCCTTGGCTCCGCGACAGTCCACCTTACTCTCGCCGGCTCACCTAGCGGTGATCTTGGGCGCCCGAGTCACCCGATTTTGCGTCCACCGGAGCCCCCCGGCGACGCTGACGCCGTGCTGATTGAGTCGACCTATGGCGATCGCCGCCATCCATCCGACCATGGCGACTCCGCGTTCGAGACCGCCATCGCGCGCACGGCGGACCGGGGCGGCACGGTCATCATCCCCGCCTTCGCAGTGGACCGCACCGAGGTCCTGTTGCTCGCACTCCGCGGGCTAATGCGCGAAGGTCGCGTGCCCGACTTGCCGGTCTACGTCGACAGCCCCAACATCTCGGCCTCCGGGATGGCGACCGGCGGACGTGTGTTGCATCACCTCGCCCATTTCCTTCCCGACCCTTGCAACACGATCATGTTACCTGGCTTCCAAGCCGAAGGAACACGGGGGCGATCTCTGCTTGAAGGCGCAAGCGCGTTGAAGATACACGGATGCTACGTGCCGGTCCGCGCAGAGGTGCTCGGGCTCTCCCTGTTCTCCGTGCACGCGGATCAGGAGGAGCTCATCGCCTGGCTGCGTGGTATGCCACGCGCACCTGATACGGCTTTCGTCGTACACGGAGAGGCCTCCGCCTCGGCGGCATTGCGCAAACGCATCCATGCCGATCTCGGCTGGACCGCAGTGGTCCCGGCGGATCTGGAGCGCGTGCAACTCAGCGAGGCAGCTCTCACGCTGTAACCCAACGGAGGTTCCGCATGTTCCGGATTAAGCGCGTGTGCATCGACACGCTGTCTGAGCATGTGCTTTTCATCCACGAAACCTCCGCGAAGACCGGCGGCCTCGGATTCCATCCACTCGATAGGGTGCGCGTCGTTGAGGCGGTGCCTCCCGGCGGAGTGACACGCGAGGTGATTGGCGTTCTCAATTTTTGCCGCGATTCGCTCGTGACACCCCAGGAGATTGGCCTTTCCGAGGATGCCTTCCGTGACCTCGGCTTGCCCGAGGGGGCGCCTGTTCACGCGACGATCGCTCCCGCTCCGCACAGCGTCGACCTGGTCCGTAAGAAGCTCTCCGGCGAAAAACTCAACGCAGCGGATTTCACGGCGATCTTGAACGACGTGGTTCGGCATCGTTACTCGAAGATTGAGCTATCGATGTTCGTACTCGCATGTGCCCTTCGAAGACTGGATCTCCCGGAACTTGTCGCGCTCACCCGTGCCATGATCGACAGCGGCGCTCGGCTTGATTTCGGTTCTGGACCCATCGCGGATAAGCACTGCGTGGGTGGGGTCCCTGGCAATCGAACGACGATGGTCATCGTGCCGATCCTTGCGGCGCTTGGTGTGCGCGTGCCCAAGACGTCCTCGCGGGCGATCACGAGCCCTGCCGGCACCGCAGACACGATGGCGATGGTCGCCGAGGTAGCGCTCTCGCCGCAGCGCTTGCGTGAAGTGGTGGAGAAGGTGGGAGCATGTATCGCATGGGGCGGCGCCCTCGGTCTCGCTCCTGCCGATGACATCTTGATCACGGTCGAGCGACCCATGGAACTCGACACGGAGGCGCAAATGGTGGCCTCGATTCTCTCAAAGAAGAAGACTGCGGGCGCCACCCACGCGCTCATCGACATACCGGTCGGCCCGAGGGCGAAGCTGCGGACCGCAGCGAGCGCCGAGCGACTCGCAAGCCTGTTCCGCGCGGTGGCTGAGCAGATCGAGATCGCAATCGAAGTGGTCGTGACCGATGCACCCGGCCCGGTGGGCTTCGGTATCGGCCCCCGCCTCGAAGCGCTGGACGTGCTCGCGGTCCTGAAGCGGGACCCGGGTGCACCCGTAGACCTGCGCGAGAAGTCGCTGTTTCTCGCGTCGCGGGTGATCGAGCTCGTGGGGGCCGCGCCGCCCGCGACCGGATACCGCTTGGCGCAGCACACGTTGGACTCCGGCGCCGCCGAGGCGGCCTTCCGGCGCATCGTCGAGGCGCAGGGAGCGCGCGAGCTTCCCCCTGTTGCAACCCATCGAGTGCCGGTGGAGTCCTCGGCCGACGGCCGCATCCGCGGAATCGATTGTCTGGAGATCGCACGCGTGGCGAAGCGCGCCGGAGCACCCGCCAATGCAGCGGCGGGCGTGCGACTCCTGCGTACGGTGGGCGACGTGGTCTCGCGGGGGGAGTCGCTGTTCGAGATCCATGCGCAGAGCGCCGCCCAACTCGAGTTCGCTTACGCCTACGCCCGCGAGCGCGCCGACCTGATCCGTTTCGGGTACTAGGCCGTCACCGCTCCCCCACTCGCAACGCTGCGTGTTAGGGTGAACCAGGGCTTCGCAGGGGGTCGTCATGCCGTACTACGAGCGCCTGACCGCACAAGACGCGTCTTTTCTCGGCCTTGAGGATGCGAATCACCACATGCACGTCGGTGGCGTCCTCATCTATGAGCTCGGCCCTCTTCGCACCGCGGAGGGGGGCCTCGACGTTGATCGAGTACGGGCGGCGATTGACGCGCGCCTGGACCGGGTACCGCGCTTCCGCCAGAGGATCTCTTGGGTGCCGGGCGAAGGACATCCGATCTGGATTGACGACGATCACTTCAATATCGCCTACCACGTGCGTCACTCTGCGCTGCCGAGGCCTGGTAACGACGACGCACTCAAGCGTCTGATCGGCAGAATCATGTCGCAACAGCTCGACCGTGGGAAGCCGCTGTGGGAAATGTGGTTCGTCGAAGGGCTGGAAGGGGATCGCTTCGCACTGATCTCAAAGACGCACCACTGCATGATTGACGGCATTGCGGGCGCGGAGTTGATCTCGGTCTTGATGGACCTTGCGCCGGACACACCGATTTCCGCGCCAAAGCCCTGGACGCCGATGCCCGCACCGAGCCGCGGGCGGCTCTCGATGGATGCCCTTTGGCACCGTGTGACTCAACCCTTTGACGCGCTCTCCGCTGTGAGGAAAGCGCTCAACACGCCTGATGAAACGGTGGTCGCGCTCCGCGCCGCCGCCGAAGGGGTGGTCGAGGCCTTCGCCCCCGCATTTCGTTCCGCCTCGGAGACCCCTTTCAACGTGCCCATCGGCCCGCACCGACGGTTCGAGTTCACCGAACATCGCGTATCGGACTTCAAACGCGTGAAGGACGCGCTCGGGGGCACGCTAAACGACGTGGTGCTGGCGACGGTCGCCGGCGCGCTCCGTACCTTCTTCTTCCACCGCGGGCTCAAGGTGCAGGATCTCGAAATTCGGGCGGTGGTGCCGGTGAGCGTCCGTGCGAAGGGCAAGGCCGGCATCCTCGGAAACCAAATCACTCAGATGGTGGCCGACCTCCCCGTCGCCCTGTCGGATCCCATCGAGCGCCTGAAGGCGGTGCGCGAGGTGATGAGCGGCCTGAAAGAATCAAAACAAGCGCTCGGGGGACGCGTGCTGACAGCCGTGAGCGAGTGGACGGTGCCCAACGTTCTCGTGCAATCGATCCGGCTCGCCTCGAACTCACGGCCGTACAACCTGATCGTGACGAACGTGCCGGGGCCTCAGATTCCTCTCTACCTGCTCGGTTGCCGCATGCGAGCCTCTTATCCCGTGGCGCCCCTCATGCCGGGTCAGGCACTTAACATCGCCCTGTTCAGCTACGACGGCGGCCTGTTCTGGGGTCTGAACGGCGACTGGGATGCCCTGCCGGATTTGGCTGAGCTTGTGGACGGGATCCGCGAAGCCTTCGCAGAATTGCTCGCAGCGGCGGGCGCAGCGTAACGAAAATTGCGGCCTCGCTCAGGGTCTCGAGGCGCGCTCACCGCCGCGCCCGCGTCGAGCATCGCCGGGGTTCACTCGAACGCGCCGTGGCGGCCCGCCCCCCGCGCGAAGCGTGTTGCTCCCTCGAGCGTCTCACCCGAGCGGATCACCTCAAGTCCAATCTGCGTCTCGTGACGCAGGGCCGCCGAGAGATCGAGGTCCCACTGTTCGACCGTCGAGCGCCGATCCCCCCGCAAGCAACGCTGGGGAAACCTTGCGAGATCCTTGGCCAGCGCGAGTGCGACCTCGAGCGCCCTTCCCTTTTCGACGAGTCGGTTCGCAAGCCCCATCCGTAGCGCCTCGTCGCCCGACACGCCGCGGCCCGTCAGGATGAGGTCGAGGGCGTGGCTCTGGCCGATGAGCCGCGGGAGGCGGATCGTGCCGCCGTCGACCAGGGGTACGCCCCAGCGTCGACAATACACACCGAAAACGGCGTCCTTCGCCGCGACGCGCAGATCGCACCAGAGCGCAAGTTCAAGCCCACCTGCCACCGCGTACCCTTCCACCGCCGCGATCACCGGCTTCATCAACTGCATCCGCGTCGGCCCCATCGGACCATCGCCGTCGTCGTTGACGCGGTTGCCGCGGCCTTCGGAGGAGGCCTTCAGGTCGGCACCCGCGCAAAAGGTACCGCCGGCGCCGGTCAATATCGCCGCAGAGAGTTCCCCGTCCGCATCAAAGCGGCGGAAGGCTTCTGCGAGATCGGTCGCGGTAGGGAAGTCGACCGCGTTGCGGACCTGCGGACGATCGATGGTCACGACAGCGACCGCACCTTCTTTTTCAAAACGGACGTTCGACATCACGGCTCCCCTCCGCTCTCGCGGGTCTCCACTCGCGGCGTCCGGCCGCCCTCGAGCCTACGGACTCCCGCTCCGGAACTTCATCGAACCACTCCTCGACCGGCGCTTCTCCCTCAGATCTTCTCGATGCGGTGAATGCTCCGCCAGAGGAGGCCGGGAAGGAAGCGCCGCGTGGCAACGGAGAGCCACGCGTTTCGGTCGGGAAAGACCATGAGCTTCCCCTTCTCCAGTTCGCGTTCGATGGCGTCGAGCACCTTTGCGGGAGCGATCGGTGGCAGATTTTCCAGTACTTTGGGCTTCGACTTTGCCTGATCGAGGAGCGGCGTCGCTACCGGCGGCGGACACACGCACGCGAAGCGCACGCCCCGCTCACGATTCTCGTGATAGAGCACTTCGGTGTAAGCCACAACAGCGAACTTAGAGGCGTTGTAGGCACCAAAATGCAGCGTTGGCATCCAGCCCGCCACGGAGGCGAAGTTCACGAGATCACCCTGCCGACGCTGGAGCATCCGGGGAAGCACTGTCTGGCAGACGTTCACAGTGCCGCCGTAGTTGATATCCATCACCCGCTGGATGAGTTGAGGATCCTGTTCCAGCAAGAGACCCGTAGGCATGATCGCAGCCGCGTTGAATACGCGGTCGATGGGTCCGAGCTCGGACTCGACCCGAGCCACCGCCTCGGCGACCGCCTTGCTGTCCGTGACATCTAGGACAAAGCTGCGGATCCCCGCCTCGCCCTTCGCGGTTTCTGCGAGGCCGGCTTCATTGATGTCGACTGCCGCTACCGCCGCACCACCGCGGGCAAGCCGCTGGGCGGCGAGCCGCCCCATTCCGCTCCCGCCACCCGTGATGAACGCAACCTTCCCTCGGAATGCCACCACTTCCCTCCTGGGCCAGAGGACCCTCTCGCCAACCGATTCTAACGCCGGTTCACGCTTTGGACGCGAGGCGTCCAAAGGGGGACTCGCAACTCCTCTCGCTCCCGCAGTCCGTCCCGCCCCGCTCCGAGAACCGCTCTCTGCGTCTCCGGAGGCGCAAGAATCGCAATGAATGGATAAAGAAGAAGACGCTGAGCTAGCGCCAGTCGTCCATCACCAAGGCGTCGGGGCTGTGATACCCCGGTTCATTCGGGCGGTGCATCGCGACGCCTTGAAGGAAAGTCGTGAAGCCGCGGTTCAGCATGCGGCCATAGGCTTCAGCGCGCGCCGTGGAAACACCGGCGACCACACGATTTAGACCTTGCAAGGCCGCGAAGGCCTCGCAAGTGGCGAGGAGCCCCTCGAAACGTTGGCTCGCTCCTGCGCCCGGCAGGACGCACCCGAACTTGACGAAGCACGCGCCGCTCCCCGCCTCGGTGCCCGGCCCGCAATGACAGATCGCGAACCCGCCGAGCCCGCAGGCGTCGGGCAGGAACAGCGTATCCCCGAAGCCAAGCCTCGCGACAGCGGAGATTTCCGGCGTGAGGTCGAGCCCGGGATGGATTTGATCGGCGAGCTCCCGGCACTCGGCGAGCGCGGTCGCCTGTTCCGCCGGCTTGAGTTCGGAGTAGCGCTGCGGGGGCACGGGACGATCCTGCGGAGGAATCTGGTCTTTGCCGGGTAGTGCCGCCGACAGGATCGCGGTGAGGGAGCGGGGGTGAAAATCGAACCTGCGATAGAGCGCGAGGTGCTTCGCGCTATCCGCAAAAGTGAACAGACCCGCATGCCGCGTTCCCCACGCCTCGAAGCGCTCCAGAGCCTGCACCACGAGGCTTTGCCCAATGCCCTTGTTCCACAGGTCGGGTCGAACGGAGAGCGGCCCAAAGAAGCCGACACTGCCCCAGCCGGTCGCGAAGTTCGAACCCACGACCTCGCCGGCTCGCTCGGCCACGAAGGCTGCACTCGGGTCCGCTCGAAAACGCGGGCGATGAAATTCCAAGTCGCCGCCGAAGCGCTCGGGCTCGGGCATCCGCAGGAAGGTCCCGAAGGCCACACGGAAGACGTGATCTGCCGCAGCGAGGTCGCCTTCTTCCATGGCCCGCACGATGACCTTCATACCGGAGGATTCTAGCCGCCTACGCCCCACCCTATGGCACACTGAGCTCTTTGGAGGAAATCCAGATGAAGCTGGCCGGGAAGAAGGCGCTCGTCACGGGCGCCTCGCGTGGAATCGGCAGAGGCATCGCCCTCGCATTCGCAGGCGCGGGAGCCGACGTGGCCGTCGGATACCGCCGTGAAAAGGACGCTGCGGAGGCCACCGTGAGGGCGATTCAGGCCAAGGCCCGTCGCGGGTTCGCGTACGCCGCCGACGTGCGGGACGGCGATGCGGTGCGAGCCATGGTGCAGTCCGCGCACGCCGACTTGGGCGGGCTCGACATCGTGGTGGCCAACGCCGGCGTGCCGACGCGCTTTCAGCCCTTGCACGAGGTCGAGCCGTCTTACTGGCAGCGCGTGCTCGAGATCGACCTCAACGGTGTCTTCCACACCATGCACGCTGCGCTCCCGCTCCTGCGCGCCCAACAGAAGGGTGTGATCCTCACCGTATCCTCGGTGGCCGCGGACATCTGCGGAGCAAATGGCGGTCCTTACGTGGCCGCCAAGGCGGCCGTGAACGCGCTCACCAAGGTGATCGCTCACGAGAACGCTGCCGTGAACGTTCGCTGCAACGTGATCGCTCCCGGACTGATCAAGACCGACATCGCCGACGGGATGCTCGAGGTCCACGGCGAGGCCATCGTGAAATCCATTCCCCTTCAGCGTATGGGGACGCCGGAGGAGTGCGGGGAGCTTGCCGTATATCTTGCTTCCGACGATGCGTCGTGGATCACCGGCAAGGTCTTTCGCATCGACGGAGGGCAGTGGTGAAGACGATCCCCGAGATCGGACTGTCCCAAGAGGACCTGTTTGCGAGTCTCGAATCGTATCGTGCGAATGACGTACCGTGGCGCGAAGGACGCACTCTCGCGTATGTCTATGATCCTGGCAAGGCAGCCGAGGAGGTCATCAAACGCGCTTTCGCGCTCTATCTCACCGAGAACGCTCTCGACCCCACGGTGTTTCCGAGTACGCTACGGCTTGAGAACGAGCTCGTCGCCATGGCCGCAGCACACCTTGGCGGTGACTCGCAGGTGTGCGGAAACTTCACCAGCGGTGGTACCGAGAGCATTATCCTCGCGATCAAGAGTGCGAGAGATCGCGCTCGGGCGCTGCGGCCGCACGTACTTCGCCCGCAGATCGTCTTGCCGATCACCGCCCACGCTGCGTTCCAGAAGGCATGCCACTATCTGGACGTCGAGCCAGTGACTGTGCCGGTCGATCCCCAGAGCTACAAGGCTGACCCCGTCGCGATGCGCCGCGCCATCACGAAGGACACCATCCTCATGGTCGGTTCAGCCGTCTCCTATGCGCATGGCGTGGTGGATCCGATCCCTGAGCTTGCACGGATCGCGCAGGAGCACGAGCTCTTGCTTCACGTTGACGCGTGCATGGGCGGCTTCCTCTTGCCTTATTTTCGTCGGCTTGGCTGCGCCCTACCCGACTTTGACTTCCTGGTGCCTGGCGTGACTTCCATTTCGATGGATTTTCACAAGTATGCGTTTGCCGCAAAGGGAGCTTCGGTAATCCTGTACCGGAGCCCGGAGCTCCGGCGCTACCAGATCTATGCCTGCTCAAACTGGACCGGGTACACCGTGATCAATCCCACCGTGCAGAGCTCGAAGTCTGGCGGTCCGCTTGCCGCAGCGTGGGCTGCCCTTCATTTCATCGGTGACAACGGATATCTCGAGATTGCGCGCCAGGTGCTCGACGCGACCCAGCGCGTCGCCTCGGGCATCGAAGAAATCCCGGCGCTGCGCCTGCTCGGACGGCCGCAGATGAATCTCGTCGCATTTGCATCGGACAAGGTCAGTGTCTTCCATGTGATCGACGAAATGCGACAACGCGGTTGGTATGTTCAACCACAACTTCGCTTCGAGAGCTCACCCGAGAATATTCACCTCTCGATCAACCCCGCGAGCGTCCGCTGGGTCGACAGACTGCTGGTCGATCTGCGCGAATGCGTCGAAGAGGCGCGCTCGATGAAGCGCGGTGAGCTTGCGGCGAGGGTTCAGGAGTCTCTCTCGAGCCTCGCTCCCCAGCCGCTCGGCGCGGACTCATTGCAGGGCCTTCTGGCCATGGCCGGTGTCCGCGGCTCCTCGCTCCCGACACGCATGGCGGAAATCAACGAAGTCTTGAACGCCCTTCCCGTGAAGCTCCGCGAGCGGCTGCTGGTCGAGTACCTAAACGAGCTGTACCGCGATCCATCGGACAGCGGGGGATGAACCGACTGTGGCGCCCACACCGTTTCTCCACCCCTTTGCGCGGCCGGCACGATCTGATTTCCTGACGATTGTGCGCGGCGAAGGAGCGTTCGTGTTCGACGACAGCGGGAAGCGCTACGTCGATGCGATGGCGAGCCTCTGGTACATGAACGTCGGACACGGCCATGCCGAGATGATCGAGGCGATCGCTGCACAGCTGCGCAAGTTGGCCTCGTACCACACCTATGAGCCCTTCACCAATGAGCCGGCGGAGGAACTTGCGGCGCGCATCGCAGAGATCGCACCGATGGAGCGGCCACGCATCTTCTTCACGAGCTCTGGATCCGAGGCCGTCGATGCCGCGATCAAGATTGCCCGGAGCGCGCAGATTCGTGCGCGGCGACCCGAGCGCGTACTGGTCGTCGCGCGCGAGCACGCGTACCACGGAGCGACCTATGGCGGTACCTCCGCCCAGGGCCTCCCTGCCAATCAGCAGGGATTCGGCCCCCTCGTACCGGGCTTTGTGCACATCCCCAACAATGACCTCGCGGCCGCGCAGACGATCTTTGCCCGCCATCGCGGCGAGGTTGCTGCCGTCATCGCCGAACCCGTGCAGGGCGCAGGAGGAGTCCATCCGCCCGCTCCGGGCTTCTTGGAAGGTCTGCGCCGGCTCTGCGATGAACATGGGGCATATCTGATCCTAGACGAGGTGATCTGCGGATTCGGCCGTCTTGGTTCGTGGTTCGGAGCCGAGCGCTTCGGCATCCGGCCCGATCTTCTAACCTTCGCGAAGGGTGTTTCCTCGGGTTATTTCCCGCTCGGCGGAGTAATCATAAGCCGCGGCATTTGCGAAGTGCTCGAGGCTGACGAGAGCTTCGTGTTGCGCCACGGCCACACCTACTCCGGTCACCCGACGGCGTGCGCGGCAGGGCTCGCGGCGCTCGCTATCACGCGGCGCGAAGGGCTCCTGGAACGTGCCCTGTACGTGGGCAAGCGGCTCGAGGACGGCCTGCGAAGCCTCGTTCGTGAGGGGTTACTGGCTGAAGTGCGCGGCGACGGAGGACTCTGGGCGGCGGGCCTGCTGCCGGGGCGGGACTCGGTGGCCGTGCGAGATGCGATGCTTGCAGCGGGCGTGATCGTCCGCGCCGTGAACGCGACCACGGTCGCGTTCTGCCCACCGCTCGTGATCGGCGATGCAGAGATTGACCGCTGCGCGGAGACCCTACGCAACGTCCTCAAGTGAACCGTCCCGCTCAGCGCCCTCGGGTCGCACGCAGCATGGCGCGCAGGAAGTGGACGTGTTCGGCGGGCTCGACAGGCCCATGGCCGATGCGCGCACAAAGCACTTCGACGGCACGTGCCAATGCGGCCTGGGCGGTGTCCGGTGGTAGAGTCTCCATGCGACGCAGCGTCTGACGCAGGAGAGCGCGCTCGGCGCGTCCAAGAAGCGCAACTTGAGAGCGGTCGAACCGGAAGCCCGCCGCACCGGCATCCCCCTCGTCCAGCAGCGGCAAGGCGGCGGCCGGGCGATCCATTCGAACAACGACAGTACCCGCCGCAACGTCGCCGAGTCGTTTGCCCTCTGCTGAGACCACCATCGCGATCAAACCCACCAGGTAGTTGGCAGGCAAGAAGTCGACCACCCGCAAGAGGTTGCGGACGAGAGATTCGCGGAGTGTGATCGGAGTCCCGCCGTCGCAAACCACGCGGAGTTCGAGCGCCATTTTTCCGAGGGACCGGCCGCCGGACGAGAGCTCCCAGATCACAAAGTATCCCCACTCGATCACGATTTGGACGAGCAGGAAGACCGCAAAAAGATAGAGGAGCGCTGCACTCTCACTTGCGCTCTGTGGGATCTTCTTTGCCTCCACGGCAACGCTGTCGAACTGGTGGATCAGCCAGGCTGCAAGCGGGCTCGCAAGGAACAGGACAAGGAGGACGAACCCTTCAAGCAGATAGACTGCGATGAGGTCTATGCCATAGGCCAGCATCCGAGTCGTGGGCCCTGCCACCGGGAAGTGGAGAAGCACCTGCTCGGGTGATCGCACCACTTGACGCAGGCCATCGCCGATGCTCTCGTACTCCGGGTTCTCGTGAGCGTCCATCGGCGTTCATCCTGCTGGCAAAATGGAAAGGTACCATGGCAGCGAGCTCGCCGACGCCTGCTGACCGTAAGCTCCAAGATCCGATCCGTATCTCGAGCGCACGGCTCATGGAGCTCCTCGATCGAGCGGTGCTGATTCGGTCCCACAATCTCTCGTTCGACGAGTTGCGTGAGCTCGGGCACCTCTATCGCATCAACGCGGCGCAGCTTGCACGCCTCCGCGACCGGGACGAAGATCCAGAAGCAATCCGCCATCTCAACGCGGTGTGCGTCCGCGCCTTCGCGTTTCTGTACGCCTCCCGAGCCGCACCCCACGCCCGGAGCCCGTCGATCGCCACCCGGCTCCTCGACACCATCGCGCAGACGTGGCGAGCGCAGGCGGCTGCGTGGCTTCTGCTCGTGGCCGGGGGCCTCGTAGGCGGCGTACTCGGCTCTCGGGACCCCGAAGCGCTCTCCGCTCTCGTGCCAGCCGGACTCGGTTACTCACAAGCAGGACTCGAAACCCTTAGCCGATCTCACGAGGCTCGCGTGCAGTTCTTTGTCCGCGAGAAAACTCCTGCGGCCCACAATGCCCTGTTTGGCGCCGAGCTCTTCGTCCACAACACCAGGGTGGGACTGCTTGCCTTCGCGACGGGAATTCTAGCCGCGGTGCCCACCATTCTGCTTCAGCTCTACAACGGGATGACGCTCGGAGCGATCGCGTCCATCTTCCTGAGAGACCCCTGGCCCCTCGAGTTCCTTGCGTGGATTCTTCCACACGGGATCCCCGAGCTCACGGCCGTCACGCTCTGCGTGGCTGCTGGGCTAGTATTGGGAATGGCAGTCGCCGCGCCCGGCCGCTCAGGCCGCCGCGAGGCGCTGCGCACCGCGATCGATCCTGCCCTGCTGCTGTTCGGCGCCTCCGTCCCGCTCTTCTTTGTCGCCGGAGCAGTGGAGAGCTTCGTACGCGAGTCGAAGCTCGGCACGACGACCCGCCTTTCGATCGCCGGAGCCTTCGCCCTTCTCCTGGTCGCCGCGCTCACCTTCTCCAGGCACCTCGCCCGCCAGCGACGCGTCGACACCGCTTGGCTAGAGGAGCTCACGGGTCCGCTCCGTAGCGGATCGCCAAATAGTGATTTAGAACCGGGGTGACGAGTCTGCGGGGCGGTAGGTCGAGAGTGAGCACGCCCCGACGACGAAGCAGCGCAAGCGTCGTCTCGCGCTCGTGCAAGAGATCGTCCAGAACAAGACGCCGGTGCAACCCGAGAATCCCACGGGAATCGCTCACCCGATCCTCAGCGTCGAGCGTATCGAAGATTGGATCGCGGATGGCAACGACCAATACACGATGGCGCCGCGCGAGCACCGAAAGCGGCGCGGGGACCCCAGAGGATTCGGCCTCGACGAAATCCGTAAGCATCACGACGAACGCGCGCTGGCGCTGGCGAACCGCCAGATCCCGCACGAGCGCGGCATAGTCCGGTTCCACCATGCGCGGCTGAAGAGGACGCAGGACGTCGCTGAAGGCGCCGATCGCCTGGCGATGAGCGCGGGGGGCGAGGTGAGCCCGAATCTCGCGATCGAAGACCACAACGCCGATACGATCCCCCGACACAAGGCCCGCGAATGCGAGGCACAGCGTCGCGTCGATCGCGTGATCGAGTTTCGATCGACCCTCGGAGCGCGCCGCCATGAGCCGACTCGAATCGAGCGCGACAACGACGGTGTGATTGCGCTCGTGTTGGTGAAGTCGCACGATGGGCCGCCCTCGACGTGCGCTTGCCGCCCAATCGAGGCGCCGCGGATCGTCCCCGGGCACATAGTCGCGCAACGACTCGAAGTCCATCCCTTCCCCGCGTCGCCGCGACGGCTTCATGCCGAGAGCGACCCGCATGCGCTGAGGGTTCAACGCTACTTTCATAAGGAAGTGCGAAGTGTCGGGGTAAACCCGGAGCAGCTGTCCCGCACCCGCGAAGCGGCGGCGACGCAACAGTCCGAGCGGCGAACGCTCGAAAAGGACCGCTGCGCCGAGCGGCCGATCTCCGCGCGAGGCAGGCTGCAACGTGTAGTGAACGGTGGTCACCACGCCTGGGGCGGCGATGACGTCGCCGAATCTCGGCTCAACCTGTGAAACGTCGCGGGGTAGTTCCTCCTGCACATCAACCTTCACGGCAACCTTGGCGACGTTGCGTAAGCGAAGCTCGATTCGTGTCTCTTGTCCAACAAAAACTCGCGCCGGAAGGATGCGCTCGAGCTCCAGCGCGGGGCGGCGACCCAGAAGCCATAAGTCCCAGGTGCCAAGCGTGGCGAAGATGACAAGGCAGCCGAGGAGGACCGGCACCAGGAAGGGTGCCATCACCGCAAACGCCGCGGCTCCGGTCCAGACGGCCAGACCCAACACGAGCGACCGAGCGGGCCACACCGTCATCGCGGAACGGTCACACTCTCAAGCGTCTGTCGGAGCGCTTCGTCGGCTAGGAGACCCTCTACCTCGGCCGCGGGTTCGAGCTGAATCCGGTGGCGAAGCGCCGGTAGCCACATCTCCTGCACGTCCTCAGGCAACACATAGTCTCTGCCCTCGATTGCCGCGTTTGCCTTTGCGGCACGCAACAGCAGCACGCCTGCACGTGGCGAGCCACCAAGCACGAAGTGAAGATCGCCTCGCGTCGCGCGCACGAGGCTTGCCACGTACTCCGTGATCTCACGCCGCACACTCACAGCCCGCACGATGGCTCGCGCGCGGTCAATTCGCTCCGGCATCACCTTTTGGGGTGGCTCCGCCACCGGCACTTCATCGGTGTGATGGCGCTCTAACAGCGCGCGCTCGTCTTCCTCGCTTGGATAGTCGATCATGATCTTGAAGAGAAACCGGTCGAGCTGCGCCTCCGGTAGGGGATAGGTGCCTTCCTGCTCCACGGGATTCTGCGTCGCAAATACTGCGAAATGTGCGCCAAGTACGTGTTTTTGACCATCTACAGTTGCCGCACGCTCCTGCATGGCTTCCAGCAATGCCGCTTGTGTCTTTGCCGAGGCGCGATTGATCTCATCGGCCAGGAGAAGATCCGTGAAGAGTGGACCCGGACGGAAGCGCAGCTCGCCGGCACGCGGGTCGAGGATCGGGGTTCCGATGATATCGCTTGGCATAAGGTCGGGAGTGAACTGCACGCGGCCGAACCGGATGCCGAGGCATGACGCAACGCTCCGGACCAAGAGCGTCTTGGCAACGCCCGGAACACCTTCAATCAGACTGTGACTCCCGCAAAGCAGTGTCACGAAGACGAGACGCACCGCCGCGTCCTGACCGATCACGTTCAGTCCCACTCCCGCGAGGAGGTCCTGATACAGCCTCGTCACTGCTGAAACCGGGGCGGGGCTCGCGTCGGTCATCCGATGGCCTCCCGAACCACATGATCGATCTGCTGGACCGCGGTCTCGAGTTCGCTGGCACTCCGAAGCGGGGTTCCCTTTGCCAGCAGATCGAGCGCCTCGGGAGGCAATGCGCAGCGCCGCCGCAGGCGCTCGAGGAGTTGGGATTCGGGCGCGTCCGGAGGCAAACCGAAGTGCCTGCGGAGGCGACGCGAGGTGAGTTCGCGAAAGCGCTCAAAGACACGAGCATAGTCGCGAGTTGAGGCGTAACACGCGGCGAGCGAGTCCACGAAGGCGTCGAGACTGGGTGCGCTGGGATCGAGCTCAGGGACGCGCCTCGGAGGCGTCGCGGCGTGGAACCACACAAAGGCCAGCGCGAGAATCGCCGCGCCCGCGAGAAATGGAGCGGCCGGTGAGGCCACAAGATAGGCGAGGGCACTTCTCGAAACGACGAGGCCGTGAGCGCGCTCATCGATCCATGGCACTCCGTAGGCCCGGACCAGGTCCGCCACGAGCAGTGCGGCGTCGGCGCGATCAAGCCCCGAGTTCCGCACAAAGCGAGCGTCCGCTACTACGACGAGCTGCCCTTGACCGAGTCGCTGCCACAGCACGAACGGGCGCGCGCCGACCCGGGCGGCGGCTTCCCAGCGCGTCTCGGCACCGCTTCCGGCTACGTCCTGGAAGGCGTCTTGGAAGCTCCAAGGTGTGCGGAGATCGAGGATGCGGGGCTGGGAGACGAGCCTACCCTCTACGCTAACCTGCGCCGCACGCGCGATGCGTGTCGTGTCGACTTTCCCAGCGGAGATCGCTGCATCTACCGCGACCTCCTCGCGAGGCGGCAAGCTCACGCCCGCAAGCTTCGCGTCCCGGGAGCAGACATGCGAATCGGGCGGCAGAAAGACCACCGCCGTTCCTCCCTCAGCGATCCAGCGGTTGAGGCCTGGGCCATCGAGAACCGGCTCAGGCACACGTCGATCGCGCCCAGTCGATGGCTCGTCCTCCGCCTTGGGCTCCTCGCATGGGCGGTCGGGTTCGATCCACCACACGGTCGCGTGAGCGGGAAGCTGGGTAGGCGGTGCATAGCTGCGGGCAACGGCGAGCCCAAGCTCGGACAGGAAATCGTATAGGGCTCGATGTCCGCTAGGGATTCTGCCAAAGCTTGTGGCGCTGAGATCGCGGTAGTCGTCGCCTCGCCACAAACCAACGATCACAAGGCCAAAGAACACCACAAGCGAAAGGATTGCAGCGGGACGTCTCACTGAACAGGCCCCGCGGACTCAATACGCTCGTGTAGGTCTCGCCACTCGTCGTAAAGCTCGCGGTCAGACGGATCCTCGGTGTGGTCCCGGAACCACCTTCTCTCGAGGCGTTCGAGGAGTGAGATGAACGCTGTCTTTAGATCTTCACGCATCGAAGTTGCTTTGAGGCGTCTGCGGAGGGTCCGATTGGGATCGTGTCGATGGAGTTCGAAGACACCCTCGCGCAAGAGCCGGTCGATGCACGCGAGGTGCATTTGATGCGCAGCGTCGAGAAAGTACCCCTCCTCCGCAAGACGGCGCGCCTGCACATCGAGAGCGGTGGCGTGCGTATTGGCCGCTCGATGGGGCACGTTTGATGCGGCGCCGAGCGCCGCACGAAGAGACCACACGATGTGAAAGATGAGGAGCGCCAGCAGGAACACGAGCCCGCCGAGAATGGTTGCATACAGCCAGGGATCGAGATTCGCCACCCAGGATTGCAACCGCAAAACAGCGGACTTCAGATGGAGCCACCACACCTCGTCAAACGGTCGAAACTTCGCGTACTCCGGCCGAGCTAGGATCTGCGACGCCAAAGAGCGCAGGGCGTCGTCCGACGGCAAATCGATTGAACTCATCGCGTACGGACGTTCTCTCGAGTGCCCGCCTATGCGGTAGGAGCGGCAGCCAGATTGTCGCCTACCTCTACGAGGCGCGCGAGATGCTCGAGATCGAACGCCTCTTTGCGGCAGCGAATCTCGAAGTAGAGCACGACTAACGCCGCGGCACCGAAAGCCGAGGCGACAGACGCAGAAATCCCTGCGGCGAGCGCGTGAAGCCACGGCCACGGAACGAGCCTAAGAGCGAGACTGACTCCGAACGTCAGCGTCCAGCTCATGACTGCTTCTAGAAGCAGGATCCCAATTGCGCGAAGAAAATTTCCCTGCATCAGTTCCCGGCTTCTACCGAGCGCCTGCGCGCCGAACGTGCGCTCAAATACCATGACTTGATTGATCAAAACGAACGCCAGACCGAAATAGATCCCTGGTAGGACGAGCAATAGGGTCGCGCCCATGATCGCGAGGCTTGAGAGAAAAATTGTCCCCGTGAGCGGGAAGAAAATCCGCAGAATCTGTCCGTAAGCTTGTCCCAGCGATACGGACCGGCCGAGATAGAGCTCACCGATCACAAAGGCCTGCAGCGCTCGAACGAACGGAGAAATGATGAGGATAAGGAGAGCTACAACCACGATCCCTCCCGCCCCCCTGAGCGTTGCGCGCGGAAAAAGTAGGATCCCGAGCTGAACCGGGACCAGAGTAATTGCGGAGGTCCCCACAAGAAGAACGAAGTGGTCGCGCAGGAGCTGAAACGCGCTGTCCAGGACCTCAGCAAAGGCCATTTCCCGGATCTCGTAGGCCATCCCTCCCTCCCCTCACCCATGCGGTATCGCGTTCGGTTGCGGCACTCCTTGTGCATGAAGCGAGGTTCGCTTGTCAAGACGTGCGCCATGCGGGCTCCTCACCTCCATGCGGCCCGATGCGGCGTAAAGGCAGGCATGCCACGAGCCGGAGCTCGCCGGTCTGAGAAACAAATCCCACCTGCGCAGGAGGGACGCCAAGGCGATACTCTCGCCTGTATGACCGAGGAAAAGCGGAAGCGCTACGAACTCGGCGAAGCCGAGCTCGACCAGAGGATCGAGGCACTCATCGCAACCGCGGAGGCGCGCTATGGCGCCGCCAGCGACACGGAGTCGGTGCGACAGATTGTCGTCTCCGCACTCCGCTTGTTGCGCGATGGAACGCCGCGCGGTGACCTCAAGCTCTTGAACAGCGCACTCAAGGAGCTACGCCACGCGTTCCGGGTGTTCGCACCCTATCGCGCGGTCCGCAAAGTCGCGGTGTTTGGAAGCGCACGGACCACACCCGATCAACCCGATTGGAAGCAGGCCTTCGCGTTTGCCGAGCGCATCGCCGCGGAGGGCTGGATGATCATTACCGGCGCAGGAGAAGGGATCATGGGTGCGGCGCAAGGTGGTGCCGGCCGCGCGGCGTCGTTTGGCGTCAATATCCGGCTGCCTTTTGAGCAGAATGCGAATCCGACGATTGCCGGAGATTCGAAGCTCATCAACTTCCGCTACTTCTTCACGCGAAAAGTCGCGTTCGTGAAGGAGGCGCATGCGATCGCGCTCTTTCCCGGCGGCTTCGGCACCCACGACGAGGGGTTCGAGGCGCTCACCCTGATCCAAACTGGCAAGAGTGAGATGCTGCCGGTGGTATTCGTCGACGCGCGGGGGGGGAGCTACTGGGCCGAGTGGCGCGGCTACCTCGAGGAGCACCTGCGCGAACGCGGCCTCATCTCTCCAGAAGACTTCGCGCTCTTTCGGGTGACGGACGACGTCGACGATGCGGTGAACGAGATCCTCCACTTCTACGCCAACTACCAATCGAGCCGTTACGTCCGCGAACTGCTCGTGATTCGCCTGCGCGAGGCGCCGGACGAGGGTCAGCTCGAGATGCTCAATCACGAGTTTTCGTCGATCGTGAAGAGCGGCCGCATCGAAGTCGCAGCTCCGCTTCCCGAAGAAGGTCGCGAAATGGCGGGCCACCCCCGCCTCACCCTGCGCTTCAACCGACGCGACGTGGGTCGCCTGCGGCAACTGATCGACCGGCTGAACGATTTTGTGGATGCGCGCGCCGCGACGCCGCTCGAGGCGAGTCCTCACGAGATCGTGGCCGAGCCCTTCCCACCCTTCGCTGGAGAAACGGACGAGGACTGACCCGACGACTCAAGGGGCGACCCCGGCGGATGCCGCGCCTCGAGGAACTGAAGCAGGCTGTGGGTCCTCGGGACCGACACCACGCTCTCGCGCGACAGAGATCGGTCCGTCTTGCGCAAGGGAAAAGAGAGCGGGGAGCGCCCGGGTGTGCAAGGGTTGCCTCCCCGGGCGCTCCCCGCGTGACCTCAAAACGCGGGTTTCGAACCGTCGAGCAAAAGTGGAGCTGCCGCGGCGCTACAAAATGCTGAAGGCCAACACGGCGGTCAAACCAAACCACACGAATCCTGCCAGATACGCCCAGCGCAAGGCAGCTTCGTGACCCAGGCTCTTGCCACGCATGGCGGGGGGGCCCTCCTTCAATGTGAATGGAACCAGATCCTCTCGTCCGCGAATGTGACGCGGATCACTTTTGGGAGTGGACCCCTCGCAATCGGAAGGCGGGCTCAGGAGAACGTTGGCTGCGAGGGTGGATCCCCCACAGGATTCGGAAACTCCAGCAGATCACCCGCAGCGTGTATGAAGCGGGCGTAACCAGCTCTTTGGCCATATGTTTTCGGCTTGAAACCCGTTTCCCCTCCGGCGCCTACCGGAGCTTCCGAACCCGCTCTTGGCTTCGCCGCGTAGCCATTGCTCCACAAGCGATGGGGTCGGCCTTGAAGGGCGACCCTCCCCGGAGTCGCGGCGCAGGCTTGCCGGCATGATGTGGCCCAGGGCGGGGATTGGGCACAGCCTCGCCCTGCTCGAGCTCGCCGCGCCGGACGGTGAGGGCACCGCTCGCGGGGATCCCCTCAGCTGCGTCGATCCCGGTATCATGGCTGAAGGGAGCTCTTGACCCCTCAAGGATTTGCGATGCAGAGGGCGGCCTTCACGATCTTCGCTCCGCTGTTCCCCGAGGAAGAGGCCGAGGCCTTGGTGGGGCTTTGCGAGGCCTTTGGCTCTTACGGGATGTACGGCAGAGCGCCGGTCGAGGAAGAGCTCGGCCGCGGGCTCTTCCAGCGACACGATGCCGCGATGAACTACATCCAATCCGGCGGGCGCTTTGGGCGCAAGGAGTCTTTCAAGACCGCTGCGTTCAGGACCAACTACTTCCGCGAAACGTACGCCTATGCCGAGCCCCTCGTTCCGGGCATCGAGAAGTTCCTTCGTTACGATGGTTTCATCGATGCCGCCCGCTCGCTCTATGGCCGAGCCGTCATCGTGCCAGCCATCGTCTACGCGAACTTGCTGGTTCCCGGTCAAGAGCTGGCCGTGCACACGGACGTGCCGGAGTTCCGAGGCTGCAACCGCACCCAGGATCCGGAATGGCTGATGGTGGTGATGCACCTCTCAGGCCTCTTCGAACCCTGGCGGATGCCGATCGCCACCGCCGTATCGTGGTTTCGGGACTGCCGCGGCGGAGCCTTCGCGTTCTATCCCGAAGGACCCGACGCGCCGCCAAAGACGCTTCCGGCCGCGCACAACACCGCCATCCTCCTCGATACCGATAGCGTCTTTCACGGGGTCGACCGGGTGGCGGACACCGCCGTGACACTCCCCCCTCTCGATCTCAGCATGCGCCTGACCTATGAGGGGCACGGGAGCTGGCGCTTGGGCCGCGAGGCGGAGACCGTGGCTCGTTACTCGTGGGACGACATCCGCTTCTCGATTTCCTGGAAGGCGTACTGCTTCGCCGACGAGGCGGAACTGCGCGGGGTGCGCGAACACTCCGACGACCTGACGCGTGATCAGATCCTTGACATTCTCCTCAGCGATCTGCGCAAGCGCGGACGGCTTCAAGGCGACGTTCCGAATGGCCGCGCACTGGCGCTACTCTTGATCGACGAATACATCCGCTTCCCGAAGCCGGCACCGGAGGCATAGCCGTGGCACCCGACCCTCATGAGAAGATCGAGGAGCTGAAGAGCCCGCACGCGGCATGGCGTAGTCTCGTCTCACCCGAGGCGTATGGTGTGCTCTTCGAGGAAGCAACGGAGCATCCCTTTACAAGTGCGCTCAATCAGGAGAAGCGAACCGGTACCTTCGTGTGCGCGGCGTGCTTCCTTCCCTTGTTCCAATCCGCGTCGAAATTTGACAGTGGTACGGGTTGGCCAAGCTTCTTTCAGCCGATCGAGGGCCATATCGGATTCAAGCGCGACTTTAAGCTCCTTCTCCCGCGCACCGAATATCACTGCGCGCGCTGTGCGGGGCATCAAGGGCACGTCTTCAACGACGGCCCGCCACCGACGGGCAAACGCTACTGCAACAATGGCGCGGCGCTTCGCTTTGTAACCGACGGCGAGCAGCTCCCGGACTTGCGAACGCCAAGCTGACCCAAGGAGGCGGCGCCCCCACGATGGCCGACGAGAATACTAAGATCGCGACGTTTGCGGGAGGCTGCTTCTGGTGCATGGAGCCCCCCTTTGACAAGCTGCCTGGAGTGATTACGACGACGCCTGGATATACGGGAGGGCGTACGGAAAACCCGACCTACGAAGAGGTGTGCTCGGGCGGGACCGGCCACGCTGAGGCCGTACAGATCGCATTCGATCCGGGAAAGATCAGCTACCGCGAGCTGCTCGACGTCTTCTGGCGAAATATCGATCCGACCACACGAGATCGCCAATTCGCGGACGCGGGCTCCCAGTACCGCACGGCAATTTTCTACCACGACGAAGAGCAGCGGCGACTCGCCGAAGAGTCGAAGGCCGAGCTTCAAAAATCCGGCAAATATGCAGGACCGATCGTCACGGAGATCGTGCCCGCGCGGCCCTTCTATGCGGCAGAGGCCTATCACTGCCAGTACTACAAGAAGAACCCTGCACACTACAAAATGTATCGCAAAGGCTCTGGCCGGGAGTCCTATCTCGAGAAGATGTGGGGGACAGGAAAGGACTGAGCGGCTCCGCGAGTTCCCTAAGCGGGCTTTGCCGTCATCCGGTCCACGCGATCCATCCATTCTGTGACGGGGCGTGAGCTCCCGAGGATACGAGCTCCTTCCTCGGCACCGCGGATGCACGCGAGTTGCGCAAAGACGCTGAGGTCCGCCAGCGAGAGCGCATCGCCGACCAGCCACTCCCGGCCGCCGAGCCAGTCCCCGATTGCCCCGACATGCCGCTCAAGATCGCAAAGCACGCGTTCAAGCGGCTTGCGGCCGACACCCTGACGCGACAGTATGCCTCGCATCATTCTCGGTATGAAGTAGCGTGCCATCGTTTTCATCCAGCCGGGATCGTGCTTCGTAAGCTCAGGGATCCAGCGACGCGCGTTATGCGGGAGCGTGAAGCGCAGGCGCATTTCATAGAAATAGAGGCTCTCGTCCGCCCAATCCTCCAGCATGTGGCACAGCCCACAAAGCTGCAGATCCTTCGGAAGAAGCGGCGGCTCGGGAAATTTCTCTTCCAAGTAGTACGCGATGTCGGTGGAATCGCCGACCATGCGTCCGTCGTGCTCGAGACACGGCAATTTTCCGGCGGGATTGAGTTTGCGAATACGCGTGAAGGCCTGCGACAGAGGGATCTCCTCGATCCGGTAGGGCTGCCGCTTCCAGTGGAGGACCCTGCGGATTTTGTCGCAATAGGGGGATATCTCGAACTGAAAAAGCGTGATCATTGTGGCGTCCCCGAGAGTTTTGCGGTCCCCCTCACTATACTGCTTGGATGTCGGTCTGTGTGGTGACCGGGGTCGGTCCGGGAAACGGCGCAGCGAGCGTGCGTCGCTTCGCACGTGCCGGCTGGCGCGTGGCCATGCTGGCTCGCTCGGCGGACAAGCTGCGCGCATTTGAGGCTGCAATTCCCGGCGCCCGCGCGTTCGCGGCGGACGTCGCCGACGCGGCTTCGGTGAAGGAAGCGTTTGCCCGTGTGCGTCACGAACTCGGCCCCGTGGATGCCTTGGTGCAGAACGCGGGCAACGCCTCCTTTGGCGGCTTTCTCGAGGTCACGGCCGAAGCCCTGGAGGCGGCCTGGCGGGTCAATACCTTGTCGCTCTTCCTGTGCGGGCGCGAAGCAGCCAGCGACATGCTCTCGCGCGGGAGCGGCGCCATCGTGGTGATTGGAGCCACGGCCGCGTTGCGCGGCGGCGCGGGCTTTGCGGCGTTCGCACCCGCGAAGGCGGCCCAGCGCTCCCTCGCCCAGTCGATGGCGCGCAGCCTCGGCCCTCGGGGCGTCCATGTGGCGTACATCGTCGTGGACGGGGTGATCGACACGCCGGCCACGCGCAGTTTTATTCGGAGCAAACCAGACGACTTCTTCCTGAAGCCCGATTCCATCGCGGAAAGCGTCTTCCACGTCGCAACGCAAGAGCGCTCCGCATGGACTTTCGAGCTGGATCTTAGGCCCTACGCCGAGAAATGGTGAGCCAAGAAGAGGCGCTTCGGTCGCGCTAGGGAGGCTTTCGCGCGCGCTCCGCCCGAGGTCCAGATCAGCGGTTCAGCGGCCATTCGCGGGTATAGTCCGGCTCGCACACGGAGGGAGTGGCGATGAAGCCTCGCAAGGCTCTGAAGCGCAGCAAGTCCAGCCGCAAGAGCGCGCGGCGCGCGAGTACGCGGAGCCGAGCCGGAGCGAAGGCAGCTCGAGATGGAGCGGTCAGGCTCTCGCCGGACGTGAGACCTTCGAGTTACCACGTGGCGCTCGAAGTCGATCCCGCGGGCGGCCCGACATTTCACGGGGAAGTCGCGATCCAGCTCGTGCTCGGGCGGCCGACGCGCAAAATCGTTCTCCACGCCGTGGATCTCAAACTCGCGCACGCACGGATCGCGGTCGCCGGCGGGGCACAGGCCGGGAGGATTTCCCTCGACACCAAGCGCGAGACGGTAGAAGTCCGCTTTGCGCGGACCATCGATCCTGGGCCGGCACATCTTTCGATGGGCTTCGAGGGCCAGCTGCGTGGGGATCTGCGCGGCCTCTACGCCGCACGCTCTGGCGATCGCCGCTATGCCTTTACGCAGCTCGAAGCCGCCGACGCCCGGCGCTTCTTCCCTTGCTTTGACGAGCCGGCGATGAAGGCCTGCTTCCGCCTCTCGGTAACCACCCCGGAGCGCAACGCGACGGTTTCCAATGCGCCGATCGAAAAGACCGAGAAGCTCGCCGTCGGGCGCAAGACCGTGCATTTCGCGCAGACTCCTCCGCTCTCAACTTACTTGTTCGCGTTGGCGGTGGGCGAGCTCGAGTCGTCGGAGCCGGTACGCTGCGGGCAGACCGAGATCCGCGTCTGGCACGTGCCGGGGAAAGGTCGGCTCACCGCTTTTGCGCTCGAGGTCGCGCGAGAAACCCTTGCGCGGCTCGAGGCATATTTCGATCTGCCCTACCCCTACGCGAAGCTTGACCTCGTCGCTGTTCCGGACTTTGAGGCGGGCGCGATGGAGAACGCCGGCGCTGTCTTCTTCAGGGAGACGCTCCTGCTTGTGGACCCGGAAACGGTAACGCTGAGCGAACGCAAGCGCGCGGCAGAGGTGATTTGCCATGAGCTTGCGCATATGTGGTATGGCGATCTGGTCACCATGGCTTGGTGGAACGACCTGTGGCTGAACGAGGCCTTTGCGACCTGGATGGCCACCACCATCGTCGATGCCTGGAAGCCGGAGTGGAAGATGTGGCTCGACTTCGAACATCACCGCTCCGCAGCGCTCCAGCTGGATGCGCTGGGCAGCACCCATCCCATCTACGTCGAGGTGAGGACACCCGCAGACGCAACCCAGAACTTCGACCTCATCACCTACGAAAAGGGCGCAGCCGTGGTCCGGATGATCGAGCGCTACCTCGGAGCGGCGACCTTTCGCGACGGCGTGCGCGCCTATATCCGTCGCCATCGGGAGAGCAACGCGGTGGCCGCCGATCTGTGGAACGCGCTTGGCGAAGCCGCTGGATTCCCCGTCGAACCCGTCGCGCGCGCCTGGATCGAACAGCCGGGCTTCCCAGTGGTGGCGGTCGGGCTGGGGGAGGAAGGCCGGACTGTGGAACTGCGCCAGGAACGGTTTTTCGCGAGCCGCAGGGCCAAACAGCACCCCGGTCGGAGCTCCCGGCCGCGCTGGCCCATCCCGTGGGTCGGGCGCGTCGGTCCGCGAACCGGGGCCGAGACTCGGCTTGAACGGCGCGTCTTCACAAAAGCTCGGGAGAAGGTGGCCCTCGGTCCGACCCCGCCCCGGTTCGTCTATGGCAACGCCGATGGGGGTGGCTTCTTTCGGGCCCTGCACGACGCCGAGGCACTTCGTCAGCTGGCCTCAGAGCTCGCATCGCTCGCTGCCGTGGAGCGCATGGCGCTGCTCGGAGACCAGTGGGCGTTCGTGCGCGCCGGCTCCGCTTCGATCGAGAGCTTTCTCGGACTCGCGGCGGCGTTCGGAGCGGAGACCAGCCCCGACGTGCTCCAGGCTCTGCGTTGGCCCCTAGGCTTCGTGGACGAGCACCTGGCACCGGCCGCTGGGGGTGACGCTCCCCTGCGCTACCGCGGATGGCTCGTCGAGTGCTTCCGCTCGCAGTTTTCAGCACTCGGATGGAAACCTGCCGCGGGCGAGGATGATGACACGCGGATGCGTCGAGCCGCACTCGTGGGACTGCTCGGAGACGTCGCCGAGTGGGAGCCCGTCGTCACCGAGGCGGCATCGCGCTGCTCGGCGTATCTCCGCGATCGAGCGAGTCTGGATGCGAATCTCGCCGACTCGGTGGTGGCGCTTGCCGCTCGCGCAGGTGAGGTTTCGTTGTACGAATCGTTCCTCGAGGCGGTCGCGCGGGCGCGGACGCCCCAGGAGCGCCGCCGGTTCCTTTTTGCGCTGGGTGAATTCCGGAATCTCCGGCTCATTGAGCGCACGCTCGGGCTCGCACTGAGTGAAACCGTGCCGACCCAAGATGTGGTCTTTGTGCTGACTCGGCTTCTGGCCAACCGCGTGGCACGGGAGCGCGCCTGGGCCTTCGTAAAGAAGAAGTGGACTGCGCTGCGCAAGCGGATGCCGCCGATGCTGGTCACGCGACTCGTGGAGGCAACCCCCGCTCTTCAGACGGCGACGTCGAGGCGTGACGTAGCGTCTTTCTTCCGCGCGCACCCCATCCCCACGGCGAAGCGAGCGCTTCAGCAGGCCCTCGAGCGCTTCGATCTCAACGCCGAACTTCGCCGGCGCGAGGCGCCGGGGCTGCGGCGCTGGCTCGAGTCCCGGCGCGCATAGGCGTCGGTCCGAGGGACCTCGGTCGCTGCGCGTTGGCGTGCAGTTCCACGCCGCGCCGTCCTGACGATGCATTCGGTAGACTTTCGGGGATGCCGACCCACGGACCCATGCGCGGTCGCGGAGCCGCTGGAAACCCCACGGGTCGCTTCGAGCGGCTCTCCTACGAGCCGGAGACCGACTTCGTCGGCGCGGCAGTGGACGACGACGATCCGCCCCGTGCCCTCAAGACCGAGCTCTACCGCGATCCGACGCGCGAGATTCTCGTGCACAACGAAAGTCCCGACGTGGGCTTCGATACCAGTCTGAATCCTTACCGGGGCTGCGAACACGGTTGCATCTATTGCTATGCCCGTCCGACCCATGAATATCTCGGCCTGTCGGCCGGCCTTGACTTCGAGAGTCGGATCTTCGTGAAGGAGGACGCGCCGCAGCTGCTCGAGCGCGAGCTCTCGAGACCGGGCTGGCGACCTCGCGTGATCGCGCTCTCCGGCGTCACGGATCCCTACCAGCCCGCCGAGCGGCGATTGGGTCTCACGCGACGCTGCCTCGAGGTGCTGGCGACCTTCTCAAATCCCGTCGTGGTCGTGACCAAGAGCCATCTGGTCACGCGAGACGCCGACCTTCTGCGCAGGCTCGCCGACGTTGGCGCCGCACTCGTCTTGATTTCGCTAACAACCCTCGACGGGGAGCTTGCGCGCCGGCTCGAGCCGCGCGCCTCCAGGCCCGAACGCCGGCTCGACGCGATCGAGTCGCTCACCGAGGCGGGTGTCCCGGTTGGAGTCTTGATGGCACCGGTGATTCCCGCCCTGAACGATTCGGAAATCCCGGCGGTCGTCGCTGCCGCCGCACGCGCCGGCGCGCGCTCCGCGGGATACGTGATGCTTCGCCTACCGCACAGCCTAAAGCAGCTGTTCGCGGACTGGCTCGCCGACCACTATCCGGAGCGAAAAGACAAGGTGCTTCACCGCATCCAAGAGATTCGCGGTGGGCGCCTCAACGACCCGCGCTTCGGCTCGCGCATGACGGGCGAAGGCGTGTTCGCGCAGCAGATCGACGGCATGTTCGCCTTGGCCGTTCGGCGCGCTGGGATCGAACGTCGATCGTTGGAACTCTCGACGCGTGCCTTTCGCAGGCCGGGCGGAGCGCAGCTCGACCTGTTCGGTTAAGCGACCCGCTGCCGATCAGTCTCGCCAGCGAGAGACCCGCGCCGCGATGCCCTTCCAGCCGAGACGCTCGAAGAGCGGGGAAACGCGGTCTCGGTACGCACCCCGATAGGCGAGGGCATCCAGCCCACAGCGCACTCCCGGTACTTCGCATTCGACGGTTGCGAGCTCGCGCACGCGCAACGCCTGGGCGCGGTGACCGTCGATGGCCCGCGCAAGCCGCGCTGCGCCGCGCACCGGAACGCCCGCCCAAGCCCGAGGATCGGCGGGAATGCCCTCGATCGCGCCGAATGCGCGGAGCGCCGCGGAGGCACTGCGTGGGCCCACTCCGGGCACGCCGGGGAGGTTGTCGACGGCGTCGCCGACCAACCCGAGGTAGTCGGGGATCTGCTCAGGGTCCACTCCGAACTTCGCTCGCACGCCGCTCGCATCCAGCGTCGTGCCGCGAGCGAGGTCGTAAAGCACGACGCTGGCGTCTTCTCGAACGAGCTGTGCCAGGTCTTTGTCACTCGTCACGACGACGACGTTCGCTCCTCCGGAAACAAGTTTTGCGGTGAGGGTCGCGATCAGATCGTCCGCTTCGTAGCGCTCCTGTTCGAATACCGGCAGTCCGAGCGCGCGTGCCACTTCTCCGCACAACCCAAACTGCAGGACAAGATCTTCGGGAGGAGCACCGCGTGTGGCCTTGTAGAGCGGAAAGATCTCGTTTCGGAAACTCTCCATGGCCCAGTCGAAACACAACGCCACGTGCGTCACTGCGCGATCGGCGAGGAATTTGAGGAGGGTGCTTGCAAAGCCGTAGGTGGCGCCGGTCGGAGTCCCGTCTGGGGCCGCCATGTCGGGCAGCGCATAAAAGGCCCGAAACACGTACACGTGGCCGTCGATCAGATGCACCACCGGGCGTTCTTGCTCATCGCAACCGCTCACCATCTCGCGATCCGCGCCGCGCGCTCGCGGTGCAGAGCGGGTGTGCCGAGAAACGCGCGATCGAACATCGCGCGCTTGTACCAGATTTGGACGTCGCACTCCCAGGTGAAGCCGATTCCTCCGTGCATCTCGACAGTGTCGCGTGCGATTTGCATGAAGCGGTCGGCGAGATGTGCCTTGGCAAGCGCGGCGTGGTGCTGCGATTCGGCCGGAAGATGATCGAAGGCATGGGCCGCGTACCAGTAGAGACTCCGTGCGGGCTCGATCTCCACCGCCATGTTTGCGAGCTGATGCTTCACCGCCTGGAAATGGCCGATCGTGACTCCGAACTGAACGCGCGTCTTCGCGTACTCGACCGAGAGCTCGACACAGCGCGAAGCGCCGCCAAAGGCATCGGCGGCCAAGAGGATGAGGCCGGCATCGCGGACGCGCGGCGCGGCTTCGTTGCCACCGGGCAAAAGGTTTGCGACCGCTCCCTCGAACACCACACGGCCGACCCTTCGGGTGCGATCGACCCCTTCGATCGCTTCGACGCAAACGCCTTCGGTCGCGCGCTCCACCAGGGCAAGCCCACCGCCAGCAACGCCCACGACGAATAAGTCGGCAACCTCGGCTCCCGGCACGTGGAGCTTTTCACCCGAAATCCGCAGTCCCGCACCCGCGGAGACCACCGGGGTGCCCCATGTCTCGGGATCCCAGCCTCCGCCCGAATCGAGCAGCGCGAGGGTCGCCACCGCCTCACCCGATGCAAGACGGGGAAGCCAGCGCTCCTTCTGCGCCTCACTCCCGCCCAACGAGAGCGCGAGGCAGGCGAGGGTGTGACCAAGGAAAGGTCCGGGGGCAGCAAACCGTCCGAGCACCTCCGCCACGAGCGCAAGATCGAGAAGCTCAAGGCCCGCGCCGCCCGCCTTCTCTTCCACCATGAGGCCCAGGAGACCGAGCTCCGCCATCCCATGCCACAGGTCCGCGTCGTGACCAGAAGCACCGTCAAACAAGGCTCGGAGTTTCTGGGCCGGCCAGCGTTCCTCAAGGAAGCGGCGCACCGTATCCTGGAGCAACTCCTGCTCGTCGGAGAGCCCGAAGTTCACCGCGAGCCCTCGCGCTGGGCGGCGAAATCACGCGGGAGACCAAGGCCCCGCTCGGCGATCACGTTGCGTTGAATGTTGGCGCTGCCCCCGGCAATGGCGATGCCGAGGGACCACATATTCTGGGTGATCCAGCCGGCGTGGCCGTGGGGCGGCTGTCCCATCACACGCGCCTCGTGGGTCGGCGCGACGAGCCCTTCGTCACCCAGCAAGTCGAGGGCCAGCTTGGCGACGCTGTGGCCGATGTTCGTCGACGTCAGTTTGTTCATCATCCCGGCGATTCCCGCGTCCCAACCGCGCGCCGCCTGGGTGAGCTGGCGATAGCCGGAGTACTGATGGGAAAGAACGTACCCCTCGATCGTGGCCAACTGCTGCCGCACCTCCGAATCCTCGATCGCCGGCTTTCCGTTGCGCTTGGTCTCCCGCGCAAGACGCAGTAGGCCCTCGAACAGCGCACGCGAGCCCGCGGCATCCCCAATCATGTTGCGTTCGTGCTTCAGGGTGGAACGGGAGACTGTCCAACCCTCACCGCGCTTGCCGACGATGCTGTCCATCGGCACTCGTACGTTCGTCAGAAAGACCTCATTGAAATCGGCGGTCCCTGTCATCTGTCGCAGCGGTCTTACCTCAATCCCGGGTGACGTCATGTCAATCAGCAGGTAGGAGATACCCGCATGCTTCGGTGCGTCGGGTTCTGTGCGACACAGACAGAACATGTACTGCGCGATTTGCGCACCGCTTGTCCAGATTTTCTGGCCGTTCACCACCCACTCGCCATTGATGAGCTCAGCACGGGTCTTGAGCGATGCCAGGTCGCTGCCCGAGCCAGGTTCGCTGTACCCCTGACACCAGTGCATCTCGCCGCGGATCGTCGGCGGTATGAAGCGTTGCTTCTGGTTTTCGCGCCCGTGCTCGAGAAGCGTCGGCACGAGCATCGACGCACCGATCCCGCGCACGTCTCCCGGTGCGTGAACGCGCCCGAACTCCTCGGCGATGATCACGGCCTTCAGAACGTCCGGCGGCTGCTCGGAGCCCCCGTAGGCCGCGGGGATCGAGCGTGCGACATAGCCATGCGAGATGGCGAGCGCGCGGAAGCGTGTGGCTTGCTCGGCTTGCGAGCCCCTCGCAGCGTCCCCCGACGGCGGCCAGTGCGCCTTCAAGAATCCCCGCACTTCGCGGCGATAGTCTTCGTACTGCCTGCTGTAGCGAAGGTCCATCGTCTCTCCTGTGGTTCGACTAGTAGGGACGCTTGGAATCAAACTCCACAGGCAGGCTCGAGAGTCCGCGCAACGCAATGCTCGGCCTGCGCACGGGAGGATCGGCGCCGAGGCGTAATCCCGGCAAGCGCCGCACGAGGGTATCGAGGGCGATCTGCGCCTCCGCGCGCGCGAGGCCAGCGCCCAGGCAAAAGTGCGTGCCGAAGCCAAAAGCGAGATGACGGTGGTCTGGCCGTCGGACGTCGAGACGGTCGGGGTCGGGGAACTGTGCGGGGTCGTGGTTTGCGGAGCCGAGGACCAGCATCGCGCGCTGGCCCGCCAGAAGGGTGCGTCCGTCGATTTCGACGTTCTCCTTCGCGACACGTGCCGCGAACTGGAGCGGGCTGTCGTAACGCAGCAGCTCTTCGACCGCCGCAGGTACCAGGGATGGATCCCGCTGCAGCAGCGCCAGCTCGTCGGGATTGCGCAGCAGCGCGAGGATCCCGTTTCCCAGCAGGTTCGTCGTGGTCTCATTCCCCGCGAAGAGCAGAAGCACGCAGGTGGCCAGGAGTTCGTCCATCGATAGACGATCGCCCAGCTCCTCCGCGGCCAAGAGCGCCGAGAGCAGATCCTCTCGCGGTGCGCGCCGGCGCTCCTCGGCCACTCGCTCGAAGAGCCTCGTCATCGCGAGCGCCGCCCGATCTCCCTCCGCACGACGGGACCCCACTTGCAGCGGATCGAGCGCAAGGGCCATGTCGTCGGACCACTGCTTGAGCTCGCCTTGATCCGCAACCGGGACACCGAGCATCTCCGCGATCACGATCACCGGTAGCGGATGCGCGAGGTCGCGCACCAGGTCCATGCGACCGGCCTGCAAGACAGGCTCCAGGAGCTGCTCCACGATGGCACTGATCCGCGGACGCATGGCCTCGATGTGCCGTGGCGTGAACGCCTTGTTTACAAGGTTGCGCAGCCGCGTGTGGTGCGGCGCGTCCTTGAGCGGCATCCAGTGCAGCATGGTCTGGGCGAGTGTCCCGAGTTCACCGCCCGACTCGCGCAGATTTCGGAACAGGTTCGGGTCGTCGGACAAGGGTTCGGAGGAGAACCGCGGATCGCGCAGCACCGCCTGCACGTCCGCATAGCGTGTAAGAGACCAGAGATTGAACTCGGGCAGCAGGTGAATCGGGTCCCGCTCACGCAGGCGATGGTAGGTGGGGTACGGATTGTCTTGAAAAGCCGGGTCGAACGGGTTCAGCCAGTGCGTGAACGAGTCGCCCGACGGCGCTTGCTCTCCCGCGCTCATGTGTCGAGCAAGCAAGAGGCCGTCCGGCTCGAGAGCCCGACACCGCGGCGACCTTGCTGGAGCGGGTTGCGGTCAAAGCCGTTGGTGCAGTAGCCGAACGAGATCCCGGTCTCCGGGTCCGCCCACGCGACCTGACCGCCCGCGCCCATGTGGCCGAAGGTACGCGATGAGTTCGTGTGGCCGAAGCCGCGGAAGACCCGGTCGGTCTCGCCGGCGATCACGAGGCCGAGAGTGCGGTTCGCCAGGCGACGGATCATCGGATCCCGAAGCTCACCGGTACGGATCTCGAGACCTTGCGCCACGGTCTCGGGGGACCAGACGCGCGGGCCAGGGTGGGGCTCGGCGTCGCTCAGGAGCGCCTGATAGAAAAGCGCTAGATCCCCGGCGGTCATTGTTCCTCCCCCGCCGGGTACACCCGCCGCGCGAGTCTCGGGGCGATTGAAAGCCTCGATCGCCTCTTCCGTGACCTCGCTCTGGGGGTTCACCGGGAAGCCGAGCTTCGCGAGCTCCTCAGGCGAGAGCGCAGGACCGACATGAACCACATCCGCGACCCGGCCGTGCTGCTCGCGGGGAAGACCCACGTAGAGATCTTCGAGCCCAAGGGGAGCGGCAATCCGCTGGCGAACAAACTCCCCGAAGCTCTGTCCTGCGCGCCGCTCCACGACCGCCGCGATCACCCACATGGAGGACGTGGCGTGGTACTCCATGCGCGAGCCGGGCTCGAAGGTGAGGCGCCAGCGCTGGAAGCGCGCCAGGCGCGCGTCCCGGTCGAGCCACTCGGAGGGGGGATACGGCGCGTATGGAAAGCCTGCGGTGTGGGTGAACAGCTGTTCGACTGTGACGCGCTCTTTCCCATTCGTTGCGAACTCGGGGATGATGTCTGCGACGCGCTCCTTCAGGTCGAGCTTGCCCTCCTGCAGCAGGAGCCAGGCCGCCGTGGAGGTGATGGCCTTGGTGCACGA
>Ga0116216_10000408_pt1 | contig 35911 bp, 36 predicted proteins | sample Sb_taG_11_FD_89696 | JGI IMG/M metagenome (GOLD analysis project Ga0116216, IMG submission 89696) | Peat soil microbial communities from Weissenstadt, Germany - Sb_50d_3_AS metaG | ecosystem: Environmental > Terrestrial > Soil > Wetlands > Peat | place: Germany: Weissenstadt | collected 2010-09-21
AACTCTGAACGTTCTCCGCCTGTGGCGAGTAAGCCGCCGGTGCTGGCGGGCGTGGCGGCCGGTTAGGGGAGAGCGGGTGAGCGGGGACCGGCGGGAACCACGAGTGCCAAGCTCCTCCTCGATTGGTACGGGCACTTCCTGCCGAGTGAACATCACGGCTTCGCGGACGCCCTCGCGACGGCTCTGGACGGCGCCCAAACGGCGCCTCGCTCCTACAGTTCGATTTTCGGGGAAACCCGCCGGCCGAGAACTCAAGCACCGACGCGGGTGACCGACCCGAGACATGGGTGACGTTTTGTACCAGACACATGGGTAACACCTTCCCCCTGCAATTGCAGGGGGAAGGTGGCGATGCCGTGGAAAGAGAGTTCGGTCATGGACGAGCGCCTGCGTTTCGTGGCCCGCCTTTTGGAAGGCGAGCCGATGAGCCATGTGTGTCGGGAGTTCGGCATCTCCCGGAAAACCGGATACAAGATCTTCGGGCGCTACAAGGAGCATGGGCTCGAGGCTCTGACCGACCGCTCACGGCGGCCGGTCCGCTATGCCAATCAGTTGCCGAGCCAGATTGAAACCGCAATCGTCCGGGCCAAGGAGGACAAGCCCCACTGGGGGGCCCGGAAGATCCGGGAGCTTTTGGTGCGCCGGCTGGCACAGGAGGTGCGGGTTCCGGCAGTCAGCACCATCCATGCGGTTGCTGGCTCTATCGTTCTTGGGGCGCTCGCCGACGACCTCGTCGGAATGGTGGGTTTGGTACGCGAAGAGCCGGCCAAGTTGCGTCACAAGGCCCGAATCTGGGGCTTCTATGTCGAGCCAAACTTCCGCGGCCAGGGTATCGGCCAGCGCCTACTCGCTGAAGCGACACGGGCTGCACGTCAGATGAGGGGAGTCGAGCAGCTCACGCTTCGCGTCGCTGTCCTCAACGAGGCCGCCATCCATCTGTATGGGCGACTTGGCTTTCGGATCTTCGGCCGTGAGCCCAAGGCTCTGAAGGCCGATAGCTAGTATCTCGACGAGCTGCACATGGTCGCCTTCCTGAGCGACGTGGCTACCTAGAATGCGGTCCTGGGTTTCAGACATGAGTCGAGCAGCGCTAGGTCGTGCAGACTGGGATCGGTCCGCTGGACGGCCATGATCGGAACGAGATGTTGTCATCCAATGCAGACGGATACGGCCGCCTCATCTATGACCACTATCGGGGCCTTCCCTCTGCCGAGGTGATCGAGCGCGACGATGGCTGGTTCGGCGTCTCGGCAGGGGCTCCCGCCTACTTTGCCAGCTTCGACGAATGGCCTCCCCATGAGCGGAAAGCCATGAGGTACGCGCGTGGCCGGGTACTGGACATAGGTTGTGGTGCTGGCCGCGTGGCCCTGCATCTTCAAGCTCGCGGTCAGGAGGTCGTCGCTGTCGATCTATCGCCTCTCGCCGTCAAGACGTGCCTGCTTCGCGGGGTGCACGATGCGCGCATTCTTCCGATCACCCAGGTCACCCGCCGATTCGGTGAGTTCGACACCATCGTCATGTTCGGCAACAACTTCGGTTTGTTCGGCAACCCTCACCGGGCTCGATGGCTGCTGAGGCGCTTCCACGGCCTTACGTCGCCGAAGGCGCGAATTCTGGCCGAGTCCAGAGATCCTTACCAATCGAAGCACGCCGACCACCGGCGGTACCACCAACTCAACCGGAGCCGGCGGCGGCTCCCTGGACAGCTCCGCATCCGCATGCGCTGTGGTCGCGCGTGCACACCCTGGTTCGATTACCTCCTCGTCTCCCCTCGCGAGATGGGCGCGATTGTGGCTGGTACCGGGTGGCGTGTCGCGAAACTGATCCGGTCGAACGGGCCGGTGTACGTGGGTGTGCTGGAGAAGGCTGGCGACAAGATTTGAGGTCGCCCGGCTTCTGGGTACTTCTCGTACGACCGCTCGCCGCCTTTTGTCCGAAGCTGCGCTGGCAAAAAGGGTGTCCCGCGAGGGTCTTGTAACAGCTTGAAATCCCCGGGACCAAGTTCGCGCAACTACACTGCTAGAAAGGGTTCGGTTTTTGGCAGGGCCAGGCGCCCGGGGCGTCCCGCGGGTGCTGCCGGCAGGCTTGCACGGTGGCCCCAGGAGGTGCAATCGCTTTCACGTGCGTGCCTTCGGTAGAGGCGGTATCTGCCAAGCCTCGCGTCACAGTTTGATCTTAAACTCGCCAAGGGCCGAGGACTCACCGGCCTCAAGCTCCCGTCGCTCGTCTTCATCTGTCACTGCTATGGCCCTGTTCTCACCGCCATCGACCGCGAGTAGCGCCTTCCCGTCGGCCGCGACGAATCGGGCCCAGGTCGGGGTTCCGCCTTCTACAACCAGGCGCGAGCTGGTATGGACGATCACGCCGCCAGAGACCGCGCACGGAGTCGTGAGCGGGTTCGGCCCCACGATCAGCTCGTTCTCGGGGGTGGGTTCCACGGTTTCAGCTTTCGGGAAGGGTCCCGTTTAGAGAGAGACTTCCCCGTTTGATGAGCCGATAGGGAGTGAGTGCTTCCGTTGGTTCCTGGACGTTCCTAAGCCACGCCAACTTCTTGCAATGCGACATGACAGTGCGTCAGCGCGATTCCCTTCGTCGACTTGACAATCGGACGACGAATCACTTATATGCGATCATAGGGAGAATCGACCGCGCCGTGGCACCGAGTCTCGCCCGAACCGCCGCCCGCCGCTTCGTCGGCCCTGCGGCGCTCGTGATCCTTTCGCTGGGGCTCGGGTTTGTCCTGATGGAGGGCATCGCGAGTGGGATTCTCGCTTTTGGCGCCCTCGTCATCCACAGGGACCAGATCGCGGCAGCCCGCTACGTAGACTACGACCCAGAGCTCGGGTGGGTGAGCCGTCCAAATGTGTATATCCCTGATATGTACGGCAAGGGTGTTTACCTGCGGACGAACTCGCACGGGTTCCGAAGCAATGTTGAGCAACGCACCAAAGTGCCAGATGGCAAGGTCCGAATCATCTGCAGTGGAGATTCTTTTACGTTTGGGTATGGCGTCGACAACGACCATGCCTGGTGTCAGATCCTTAGCGAGCTCGATGGACGAATCGAGAGCATTAACATGGGTCAGGGGGGCTATGGCATTGACCAGGCGTATCTCTGGTATCGACGTGATGGCAGGCGGTTCAATCCGTCCATTCACATCTTTGCATTCATCGATGAGGACTTCCGACGGATGGGAAGCGATCGGTTCTTCGATTACGGAAAGCCGACGCTTGCCATCCGGGGGAGCGCGCTGCAGGTTGAGAATGTTCCGGTTCCTCGAAGGCCGTTCTACGTCCCATCGTTTCAAGTGCGGGAGGTCATCCGGAGCCTAAAGACCTACGAGTTGCTGGATAAAACGCGTCAGCGGCTCCGATTCGACGGGCAGCAAGGGAACGCGTCCGAGACCGATGAGAAAGCCCGTACCGACCGAGCGAAGATCGAGGATTTGGCCCTCCGGGTCTTCAGCGAGCTACGCGAGATGGCAAGTTCGCAGCAATACAAGCTCGTGCTCGTGTACCTGCCCTGGCCGAGGATTGCCATGGTCAACGCGGCAAGACAGCCAGTGGAGATCGGTGGACGTCGCTAAGGCCCCGGGTCAAGAACCTCGGTGTCGACGTCATTGACTTGACCAGGGACTGCCAAACGTTGACGGCCCAGCAGATCGACGGTCTGTTCATCCCGGTGGGGCGGTTGAACTACATTTTTTCGGCTGGTCACTACACGGAGGAAGGAAACCGCTTCGTCGCAGAGGCGCTCTACGAGCGCCTTCGGGCCATAGTCGACAGCGTAGACGCCGGTTCGTAGGCGGGCATATGGAAAGGACCGCGGAGTGTTCGCGTCTCGCCTCTGGCGGCGCGGCCGGGCGTGGCGGCGGTGTTCGGGGGGGGCGGCGGCCCGACCGATGGGGCCGTCCGCCTCTAGCGTATAGTGGTCCCTAGTGAACACCCAGGTTGGCGGCAAGCTCGGGCGCAAAGACCCAGCGTCCTGACTCTCATTGTGCTGGACGGGGTAGCGGGCGCCGGGAGATACTCGTCCGAACCTACTCCACGCAGGGAACACGTCCTTGTCGCCTTTTGAGCGCTGCGCCCGGTGAGCGTGTGCGGGCCGCCCAAAACACGACGCGTCACCGACCGATGCACCGTTCGATGGTCAAACGGCAATGTCCATGAGCTTTCAAGCGCGAGCGGCCATTGCTGCCCTAGTCGTGTTGACCTTGGTGGGATCAACCGCGAAGGCGGCTGCCCCACCCGGGAGCCCCCAAAGTCGAAAGTTGGGAGCCGCGTTACTCCACGCCTGCGAAATCAACGATCACGCCGAAGCGTTGCGCCTACTCGACGCGGGCTACTCCTATTGGGGCGGGAGCGAGTGGTTCTGCCGGGTGTGCGGTGGCTTCCACGGACCGCCGCACTCGGCGTCATGCGGCTCCGTACGGCGTCGATCGTGAGAACGTCCTTACTTCTGACGAACTGGCGCGTTTCCTCGCGGTCTCCGAGGAGCGGTTCCCTGAGGCGTATTCCCTCGTGCTCTTCTTGGCAGACACGGGGGCGCGCATCGGTGAGGCCATTGCGCTTCGCTTGCGCGACATCGACCTTGGGAGAGAGACCGCGTGGATCCGCCGGAGTTTCTCCGACGGGAAGTACCTCGGCCCCACTAAGACGGGCGAGGAGCGCGAGATCGAGCTTTCTTCACGTCTGGTCAACGCTCTGAAGGCGGACGCCCCCGAGGTGTTTGGAGACGAAACCCTCGTCTTCCCGAGCCGCGATGGGACGCTCCTCGACCCCAACAACTTCCGAGATCGAGTCTTTCGTCGAATCGTCCGGGAAGCGCTTGGGCCGCATCGCCGCTTCACGCCGCATGGCCTGCGGCACACGTTCGCAACCCTTCACCTCGCCCGCGGGACGCCGATCAAGTGGGTGCGGGTACAGGGCGGCTGGGCGAGTGCCAAGCTCCTCCTCGATTGGTACGGGCACTTCCTGCCGAGTGAACATCACGGCTTCGCGGACGACCTCGCGACGGCTCTGGACGGCGCCCAAACGGCGCCTCGCTCCTACAGTTCGATTTTCGGGGAAACCCGCCGGCCGAGAACTCAAGCACCGACGCGGGATTGCGTGGCTCCCCGGGCAGGACTCGAACCTGCGACCCGTCGGTTAACAGCCGACTGCTCTACCGACTGAGCTACCGGGGAACGGGGTGATGATTCTACGGGCTGCAAGGGGGAACGCAATGCGCGGCCTTTGTGGCTCAGGACTCTGGCACCTCGACCTCGACGGGTGCCGAGGGCGGGGCGGAGCTGCCGTCGCTGCGCAAGAGCACAACGACGTAGCGATACTTGCGGCCGGGCGAGACGTCCTTGTCGACGTAGTGATCCCCACGCTCTCGGGCAATTTCCGAGCTTCCGAGCATGCCGCCGCGCTCGATGCGCGCGAGCTCGAAGCCGTCGTCTTGACTCCGCTGCCAGGAGAGCTCAATCGCACGTTCCTTTGCCTCGGCGTGCAGGCCGTAGCCCTTGCTCACGACCTCGAGCGGGTCGGACTCGGCGCTCTCGAGGCCGTCGGCGTCGAGGGCCACGAGGCTATAGCGCACGACCTCGTCAGCTCCGACCTGGGTGTCCTCAACGGTGGTTTGGCTCGGCGGCAGCGTTGCCACTACCTCGGGCTTGGGGGCGTCCGACCTCCGGCGCAGCACCCGGTAGCCCGAAACGTCACGCTCCACATTGGGTGTCCAGCGCAGGACGTTGCGGCCAAGGCTTTGGCCCGCAACCTCAAGCCCTGCCGGCGCCAGCGGGTCCGCCTTGGTCATGGCGCGCACGGGTTCGGTCGGTGAGCCCTGGGCACCCGCTGCATTGACCGCGGCCACGCGGTAGTAGAAAACCCGCAAGTCTCCAAGCGACGGATCGACGTACGCGGTGGCAAACCGGCCATCGAGGCGAGTGATCTTCTCGAATGTGCCCGTGGCCGAAGGACTTCGCAGCACGACGTAACCCGCCACGGTGGGATCGTCGACGGGCTGCCAGGCGAGGGCGATCTTCCGCGGGAGCTGGCTGTACGCGTGGAGCGCCTCGGGCGCCGACGGCACAGCGGCCGTGGTGGCGCTTGCCACCTCCGACGCGGACGCCGAGATGTGTCCCGACGCATCGTAGGCGCGGACGCGGTAGTAGTAGGAGGCGCCGTCGCCAAGACCCGGTGCCATCGTCCTTTTGAGCGCGAGATCAAACCCCGCGTCGGTATAGCTGGTCTCGAAGCGGTCGGTGATGACCGCCATGCGTTCGAAGGGTCCGGTCGGGCTCAGCGATCGCTCAAGGACGTAGCCTGCGGCCGCAGTCGTTCCGGTTGGATCCCAGGACAGCGGGATCTGGCGCAGCTGCTTCGACTGTGCACGCAGACCTGTCGGTGAAGGCAGATTCGCGGGCGGCGTCTCGTAGAGGATCGGGATCGGTGGCCGGGACTTTCCAAGCACCGTCTCCCGCGCATGTTGGAAATCGACGGAAGTCGAGCAGGCTGCAAGAGCCGCAAGGAGAAGGAGGGCTGCACCCCGCCTCATCGGTGACTCTTGCTGCCGTCGGGCTCGGCACGCAGCTGCTCCAGATTCTCGAGCAGCTTCTCGGTGCGAGCGACATAGGCGAGGGCGCGCTCGTTCTCCGGATCCACGAGGAGAGCCCGCCGCCACTGGTCGAGGGCTGCTTGGAGGTCCTCTTCGCGGAAGGCCGTTCGGCCGGATTCGATGAGACCATCCACCTCGGGTGAAAGCCGCTGGCGCACTGCCGCGAGATGTTTGCGGGCTGCCGCATGATGCGGGTCGGCCTCCAGTGCCCGCAGGTCCTGCTGGATGGCGGCAAATCCATCCCCTTTCTGCTCGGCCGCGAGCGCGTTCTGGTAGAAGCCCTCGGCTCGGATCTGTGCCTCCGTGGCGTTTGCGCCCGGCCGCTCCGTTGCGTGAGCGACCGTGCCGCTCGGGGCGCCCTTGCCCGGCGATCGGGGTTCTTCTTCGCGCCCGGAGGCGATGTAGGAGAGGTAGCCCTGCGCGCTTTCGTTCCCGGGCTCGAGGTCAAGAACGCTGTGAAACTCGCGCTCGGCGCTGGCGTAGCGCCCCGCGTTGAAGTCTCGCCGTCCGAGCGCGAGTCGCTGGTCCACTTCTCCTCGCAGAGCAGTCTCGAGCTCTGCCTGGTCGGTTTCGAGATCCGGATCGAACGGGTCGAGCTGCCGCAGAACGATGAGCTGTGAGCGCGCCTCCGGCAGGTCTCCGCGTGCGAACGCATCCTTGTAGGCCTGATGGACGGCGATCTTGCGCGTGGCGAGGACGCGAGAGAGCTCTTGCACGTGGGCCATGGTTTCTCGGTCGTCGGGCTCGAGCTTCGCGGCGAGTCGGTAGTTGAGGATCGACTCTGCGAGGCGCTCCTTGCGTTCGAAATAGCGTGCACGCTGCTTATAGCGTACGACCAGCTGGTGGAACTCGTCCTCCACCTCGGCGATGCGCTTGCGCGCCGCTTCTCGCTGCAAACTGTCGGGCGGCACCTTACGCCACACCTCGAGCGCACCGAGGCGGTCGCCCTCTCGGTAGAGCTGCTCGCCGCGCTCGAGCGGCGTCGTGCAGGAGACGAGCACGAGGGCAGCGAGGAGAGCAGCGAGCCGTTTCACAACGAGGCCGCTTCCTCCGGGGGGCCGTCGAGTTCGACAGCATAGACATGCACGGGTTCGACGCGGCCGGAGAGCTGGCGCTCGCCTTCGAAGCGCAATCGGAACGCGCCCCGCACGCGGCGCTGGACGGCCTCCGACACCAGGATTTCCCGCGGCCGGGCGAGCTTCTCGAGGCGGTGAGCGACGTTCACGGCGTCGCCGATCGCGGTGAAATCCGTGCGCCGGTCCGAGCCGATATTGCCGACGACGACGAGACCGGAGTGGATGCCGATGCCGACATCGACCATCACTCCACCCTCCCCAGTCTCCCCAGTCGGGCCTTTGCCAGCAAGGTGAAGGTTGCGCTCGGCGACCGCGCGCACAATATCCTCCGCCGCGGCGACCGCGCGCAGCGCGTGGTCCGGCTGTGCTGCGGGTGCGCCGAAGTAGGCCATCACGGAGTCGCCGATAAACTTGTCGATCGTCCCCCCGCGCGCGAGGATGCGATCGGAGAGCAGCTGGAAGACGTCGTTCAAAAGACCTACGACGTCGCGTGCCTTCATGCCCTCGGAAAGGCGGGTAAAGCGCCGAATGTCGGCAAAGAGGATGGTGACTTCGCGCTCGGCCCCAGAGAGCTCGTCGCCGTCGGGTGTCTGGAGGAGCTGGTTTAAGACGTAGTCGCTGACATAGCGGCCGAAGGCGCTTTGGATCCGTTCCTTTTGCTGGAGGGACTCTCCCATCTCGTTGAAGGCACGCGTGAGCTCCCCCACTTCGTCCCTTGAAGTGGGCGGAACGCGCGCCGTGAGGTCTCCCTTGGTGAGCCGCTCGACGCCCGCGCGCAGACGGCGAAGCGGGCCGGCCAGGAAGGCCACGAAGACAAGGCCCGAGCCCACCCCGATCACGATCACGCCCGACGCCACAGCCGCAAGCTGCTTGCGGCTCTCCCGCACGACGGGATCAACGAGGATCCCGAGGTCGAGCTCGACCTGTGCCTCCCCAATCAAGACGTCGCGGAAGGCAACTGGCATCGCGACGAGGAGGAGCTTTCGGGCGCGAACCACGGTCGGAAGGCGGGGCTGCGAGGAGGCGGCGATCGAGAGCCGCGGCCGCTTTTGTCCGCGCTCGTCCGGGTCGAGGGACGCCAACACTTGGTCCTCGCGATCGAGCAGCCGGACGCCGACGACGCCTTCGCCGTGCCCCACTTCCTTCACAAGGCCATCGAGGGTGAGGTCGTCTCCCGCGAGGAGAGGCTCCTTGGCATTGCCCGCGAGGTTTGCCACGAGGGTTTGGCCTCGCTGAGCGATCTCATCTTCGAGAGCGGCGCGCTCGTGCTTGGTGGAGATCAGGGCCAGCCCGACGCAGGCCAAGAGCAGGAGCCCCACGACGAGCGCGCTGAATTTCATCTGGAGAGATCGCACGGACCGATCGGACCTCCGGACGGGGGAGTCGGGACCGGGACCTCGCCTAGCTCGCCACCTCGGCTTATCGCTCCAAATCCCTAGAGATGACGGCTGGATAACCCGAATCAGCCTACTCGCAGCCCCGCCCACCCGCAACCGAGGCCGAAAAACGCGGGACCGGCGGCTAATCGAATCGGATCTCGAGGATCGTAAACTCGCGGGTGCCGCGCGGGACCCGCACGGTCACCGTCTCCTCGATCCCCCTGCCGAGAATGGCTCGAGCCACCGGAGACGAGATCGAGATGAGGCCAATTGACACATCCGATTCGTCCTCGCCGACGAGAGTATAGGTGACCTATTCTTCGGTCTCGACGTCCACGAGCACGACAGTCGCGCCGAAACGCACGGCATTTGGGGACTGGCCGCTCGGGTCGATCACCTGGGCGCGAGCGAGGCGGTCTTCCACGGTCCGGATGCGCCCCTCGATATGGGACTGGCGATCTTTCGCGGCATGAAACTCGGCGTTCTCCGAGATGTCGCCATGGGAGCGGGCGACCTCGATCTCCTTCACAATGCGCGGACGTTCCTCGGTCTTGAGCCGCCGCAGCTCTTCTTCGAGCTTCTGATAGCCCGCCCGGGTCATGGGGATGCGATCCGCCATGGCCAGCCCGTGCTCCCTCGTCCAGAATCGAGCGATTCGGACGCTCTTCGGAGGTCCCTGAAAACGAAATCCGACGCTCCCTTGGATCCCGACGAAGGGAAGGGGCGCCGGCCGTTCCGACACTACCGACGCTCCCAGGCGAGTGTCAACGAGGCAAGGCCCATGGATGAACCCACCGCGCCGGTGTCCTTGCCGCGGGAGTCCGCCGACTTGCGTCCGGCCTGGGTCCGCCTGGCGTTCCTCTTCTATGGAGGGGTCCTCGCCGTGGCCGTCATCTGGCGGGTTCTGGTCGAGGGGGAGCCGCTCCTCTACGCCTCCGCGCGCGCTGCGGAACGCGGCGTGCGGCCCCTTCCGGACCTTGCGGCGGGCCTCGCCGCAGCCGCCTTCGTCATCGTCTTCTCCCGGGAGATCACCCGCCGCACGGCCTCAGGTCAGCTTCTGGCCCAAACGCTTGGGCGCCTCATCGGCTCGCTCAGCCTTCCGGAGTGCGTCCTTCTTGCTCTGGCCAGCGGGATTGGAGAGGAGGCTTTCTTCCGCGGCGCGCTCCAGCCGCGGGTGGGCCTTGTCGCGGCCAGTCTCCTCTTTGGAGCGGCGCACTTCGTCCCGCGCCGCGGGCTCGTCGCATGGTCCGTCTTCTCCGTCGCCGCAGGCTTTTTGCTGGGGGGCCTCTTTGCGTGGACGGGAAACCTTGTGGCTCCCATCACCGCCCACGTCGCCATCAACGCCGTGAACCTGCGCCTGCTAACGCTCGAGTTCGGGCGGGAGCAGGAGTCGCCGTCGCACGCGCCCTAGCGACCGTCGCGGAATTGTGTCGACTTGTGGGCGGCGAACAGAGGCTGGAGCCGCCCGCGCTGATACTTGCCCGTCGAGGTCACGGGGATCTCCTCCCCGAAGACCACGACCTTCGGAGCCTTGGCGAAGGGAAGCCTCTGTCGGCAGGCCTCGAGAATCGCGCGCTCGTCAAGGGGGGCGCCGGGTTCGAGCTTCACGTACGCCCCGACCTCTTCCCCGTACCAATCGTTCTCAAAGCCCACGGCAAGACCGCGCGCAACGCCGGGAATGCGCGAGAGCACCTCGTCGATCTCGAAGGGCGAGAGATTCACCCCGCCTCGAATGATCAGCTCTTTCAGGCGGCCGGTAATGAAAAAGAATGGACGGCCCTTTGCATCGCGCTCGAAGAAGCCCTCATCCCCGCTGCGGAACCAGCCAAAGGTAAAGCTCTGGGCATTGGCGTCGGGCCGCGCGTGGTAGCCCTTCATCACGTTCGCGCCGCGGATCACGATCTCGCCGCGTTCGCCTGACCCAAGGGGCCGCCCCTCGCCGTCATGGATCGCCATCTCGTTGGGCGGAAGGGGTACGCCAATCGATGGGAAGCCGAAGTCGCGCATCCAGTGCGCGTGCTCTTCGTGGGAAAGATCAAGGGGCAGAAAGCACGAGTAGCAGGTGGTTTCCGAGAGGCCGTAGCCGTGGACGATGCGCCGGGCGAACCGCTCCTCAAAGCGGCGGGCGAGGTCGACCGTGAGCGGGCCGGCGCCGCAGATGAGATGGCGCAGGCTCGTCAGATTGGCGCGGCGCGCACCCTCGGCGTCTTCGAGCAAGAAGGCGAGGAGCGTTGGGACGACAGAGACGATCTCCACGCCTTCGCCTGCCACGACCGCCCAGAAGTCGTGGGTGCGAAAGCGCCGCCAGAGGACAACGCTTCCGCCGACGACGAAGGGCGTCACCAAAGTCACGATGAGGCCATTGACGTGATGGATGGGGAGGACGCATCCAAGGCGCGAGCCTTCCCCGAGGCCGTGCCAGCCCGCGATGCCCTCGGCGTCGACGAGGAGGTTTCGCTGCGAGAGCACGACGCCCTTGGGCGGGCCTGTCGTGCCCGACGTGTAGACGATGAGGGCGTCGTCCTCAGGCTCAGGTCGAGGAAGGCCGCTCAGCGCGGCGTTCGAGCCCGTCCCCTCGGTGAGAGTTCCGAGATCGAGCCAGCGGCGGCGATCGCTCCCGGCGCCGAGGGCGCGCGCCCGCGCCGCGTACTCGGGTAAGAGGACGACAGCCTTGGCTGCCGAGTTCCCGAGAACGAACTCGATGCGCGCATCGTCTTCGCCCATGTTGATAGGGACCACGGTCGCGCCAAGGCGCCACGCTGCGAAACAGGTGACGGGACCTTCGGGGTGGTTGTGCAAGAGCGTCGCCACGCGATCGCCCCGGCTGACACCGGCCTGCGCCAGCGTGTGCGCGCGCGCTGCGACCCGCCCGACGAACTCCCCATAGGAGAGCGCGCTCCTTGCTCCTGCCTCGTCGTAGTAGATGAGGAAGGGCTTCGCTCCGGCCCGGGCGCGCACTTCGAGCAGCTCCGCGAAGGTCGGAAAGCGCAGGCGCTCAAGGCATGGCCTTGTCGCTTCACTAAGGCGCGCGCGAGCGATCAGGGCCTCGATCTCAGAGTCGGGCGGGAGGGCGGTGCTCATTCATCCAGCGTGGCGATGGCGTCGATCTCGATGGCTGCGCCAAGGGGCAGCCTCGCGGCCTGGATGGTCGAACGCGCGGGCTTCGGGTCCGTGCGGAAGTGGCGGCCGTAGACCTCGTTCATGCGCGCAAAGAGCCCGAGGTCGGCGAGGTAGACGGTGGTCCGCACAACGCGGTCGAGGGAGGATCCCGCGGCTTCGAGCACGGCGCGCAGGTTGGCGATGACACGGTCGGTCTGCACCTCGATCTCGCCGGGAACAAGCGTGTTTGTCGTCGGATCGAGCGGGACCTGGCCGGATGCGAAGATGAATCCTCGGCTTACGACGGCCTGTGAATAGGGTCCCACCGGGCGCGGTGCGGCCTCACTGCGTACTTCTCTCGCTTTCGTGCCCACGTCCGTCCTCCCTAACTCCGGGCCAAATCACTCGCCTTGAAGGGATCGGTGTACGTGACATTCAGCGCCCGCACCCAAGGCCGCCCGCCCGCGACGAACTCCACCAGGTTGACGCACGCGAAATCCTGGTCCACCGCGAGGAAGCGGTGGAGCGGGAGGCCGAGGAAGCCCGTCAGAAGGAAGCGGTTGAGGCCCCCGTGCGCCACCACGAGGACGCGCTGCGCCGGACCTGCCAGAAGCTCGGCGAGCGCATTTTGGGCTGCAGCCACGACGTCGGCCACGCTGCGTCCGCAGTCGAGCTCGACCGCGCTGGCTTCCCGCGTCGCGAGCTCGCGGCTGAGGGCGAGATATTTGCGCGCGACGTCGCGCAGCGTCCCGCCGGGCTCGGGATGGAGGCGCAGCTCCTCGAGCGCGGGGTGGGTGCGCACCGTAAGGCCGTGGGGCTCGGCGATGAGTCGCGCGGTTTCGAAACTGCGGTGGAAGGTCGACGAGAACGCAGCTTCGAGGCCAAGCTTCGCCATCCCCTGCGCCGTCGCCAGGACGTCCTCACGGCCAGCCGGTGTCAGCGAGAGGGCGGGGTCCTCCTCGGCGCTCGCCATCGGCGCGTCGAGGCGAGGCTCATACGTCTGGCCGTGACGCATGAGATAGAGCCGCTTGCCGTCGAGGCCCAGGAAGCGCTCGCGCACGAGATCTCCGGTCGGGGGGGTCGCTACTTCGGCTCGAGCTCAGTGTTCGGACGGCTCGTCACCCTCGAGCAGTCGCTCCTCGAGCACGCGTAAGATGTAGCCGAGAAGCAGCAAGTTCGGGAGACGCTGAAGCGTGTTGCCTTGAATGCCCTCGCTCTTGCCGAAGTCTTCGCCGTAGGCGTTGAAGAACTCGAGGGTCTCGAGCGGCACATTCTTGGCAAGCATCTCGTTAATCTGATCGATCTTGAGATCGGTAAAAAGATCGGCCAGCTCCCAAGCCAGCTCCGAGCGTGTCATCCGAATCTCCCGCAGTTCGCCGAATCGATCGGCGCGGGTTCGTCACCGTTTGCGATCCACGCTCGCAGCGTCCGAGTGCCGTGAACGGGTTGGTTTCGTCGAGGCCGGCCGATCCTGCCATCCCATGGCCAATTTTGTCAACGAAGCTCGGCGGTTGCCGTCCTCCGGGCGCCCAGGGAAAGGTCCCGCGCGGGCGGGAATCCGGCTCTCCGGAGAGACAGTTGCCGGTGGGCTGCGCACGTCTGCGTGCACGAAAAAAGGGGCGCTCAAGGCCGACATCCCGGGACGCGCGCTCCCCAGAGCCGGGAGCTGCTTCTCCTTCTCCGCCTCGCTCCGGCCCACACGGGACTCGGGGCCTCCGGGCACGAAGCGAGTTTCCTGGCCCCCATCGCTCCCTTCGGGTGCGTTGCGGGCGTTTTCGAAGAGCGATTCTCGCACGAAGAGCGGAGCCGCGACGCGCAGTGCAACCGCGATGGCGTCGCTTGGCCGAGCGTCAATCTCGACGAGCTTCCCATGCGCCTCGACGCGCAAGACCGCGTAGTACGTACTCTCGTGCAGCTCGGTCACGACGACGCGCTCGAGGCGGCCGCCGAGGTCGGCAATCACGTGCTGAAGCAGGTCGTGCGTGTTGGGTCTCGGCGGCCGGACCTGCTGCATCTCCGCGGCGATCGAGGACGCTTCTGCGAATCCGATCCACAGCGCGAGCGTGCGTTCGCCGCCGTCCTCGGTGAGTACGAGGACGGGAGAGCCCGTTTGCGGATCGATCTCCAGTCTTGCGACGTGAACGCTGACTTCATCACTGGGCGCACGCCCGGACGTGGAGCAGCCGAGCACGAGGAAAAAAAGCGCGCGGCGCAGGAACCGAGCGGCCATGAGGACCTCGCGGCTTGCGCCATCTTAACGCGCGCCGCGCGCTGCGGGTCGAAGGCATGGAAAAGGGCAGGGAGCGAGGGATTCGGGGGCCGTGGGCCCCCGAATCAAGATGGTCGGGGCGACTGGATTCGAACCAGCGACCTCTTCGTCCCGAACGAAGCGCGCTACCAGACTGCGCCACGCCCCGAGAAGATCCGAAGGGGAAAGACGCGAAGCGGCAGTATGCCCCCTCCGCCGTTTCGCGCAAACGCGCAGGGAGGGGCATTCGCGCGGAGCCCGCCGCGCCTAGGCTTCCAGCTTGGCCTCGGCGGCTTCGCGCCGCAGCTGAGCAATCGCCGCACCGTAGTCGGGAGCGCCGAAAACCGCGGTTCCGGCCACGAAGACATCGGCGCCGGCGCTCGCGGCGAGACCGATCGTGCCGGGGCCGACTCCGCCGTCGACTTCCAGGCGCACCGCGAGCCCACGCTCGTCGATCCAGCGCCGCAGCTGTCGGATCTTCGGCAGCATGCCGGAGATGAAGCGCTGTCCTCCAAAGCCAGGGTTCACGGTCATCACCAGCACCTGGTCGACGTCCGCAAGAACGAGCTCGACGTGTGCCGCGGGTGTACTCGGGTTCAGCACCACCGAGGCGCGCGCGCCGGCCTCGCGGATCTGCGCCACCGTGCGGTGGAGGTGCGGGCAGGTCTCGACGTGCACGCCGACGGTTGCCGCTCCCGCCTTTACGAACTCGTCGATGTAGCGCTCGGGCTCGACGATCATGAGGTGGACGTCCAGCGGGAGCGACGTCGAGCGCCGCACCGCCTCGACGATGACGGGACCGAGCGTGAGATTCGGGACAAAGCGCCCATCCATCACGTCGACATGGATCCAATCGGCGCCCGATCGCTCCACCGCTTCCACCTCCTGGCCGAGGCGCGCAAAGTCTGCGGACAAGATGGAGGGGGCGATGCGCGGCGCATCGCGACTCACCGCACGCGCTCAAGACGCGCAGCGAAAAAGCCGTCCGCGTCGTCGCGCTGCGGGAGGCAGCGCAGATAGCCACTCTCCGTCAGGACCGGAGCGAGTCGAGTCGGGAGTTCGGCGATCGGGACCAGACGGAACTCCGGGTGCTCGGTCAAGAAAGCGCTCACCACCGCCTCGTTCTCCTCGGGCAAGAGCGTGCAGGTACTGTAGACGAGCGTTCCGCCGGGCCTCAAGCAGCTCGACGCCTGCGCGAGGATCGCACCTTGCACGTCGGCGAGCTTCGTGATGTCGGTGGGAACGACGCGCCAGCGCGCGTCTGGATTGCGGCGCAGCGCGCCCAAGCCGGAGCACGGCGCATCGACCAGAACGCGGTCGAACGGTCGCCCCTCCACGAGATCCCCAAGCGGTGCGGAAGCGTCGCGCACACGGGTCTGCACGTTCTCAAGGCCAAGGCGCCGCGCATCCCGGCGCAAGAGGCCAAGACGCCGAGCGTGGCGGTCGAGTGCGAGGACCGAGCCGCCCGGGCCGATTCGCTCTGCGATCCCCGTCGCCTTCGCGCCAGGCGCCGCGCACACATCAAGAACGCGGTCCTGCGGCTGCGGATCGAGCAGCTCGACCACGAGCTGTGAGGATTCGTCCTGCACCGTCATACGGCCGCTCTGGAAGGCCGGGTCGCGTCCCGGGTCGCCGCGCCGGCCAAGCACGATCCCGTCGGGCGCGAGGCGACACGCCGTCGCGTTGGGAAAGCGGGTCACCAGTTCGGCGAGGACCTCGTCGCGGGTCGTCCGCACGCGATTGGCGCGCACGGTGCGAGGAGGGACCTCGTTTAGCGCCCGCGCGAGGGCTGCGGCTTCTTCGGGCCCAAACACGTCGATCAGGCGCTGCGCGAGCCAGGCGGGCTGCGAGAGCGCATGGGTCAAGTGACCGATGGGGTCCGCTGCGAGATCAGGCAGGGGGATCTGCTGAAACTCGCTCGCAAAGCGACGCAGCACGGCGTTGACGAGACCCCCGGCGCGCTCGGCGCCGAGGGCATGCACGCAGCGCACCGACTCGTCGACCGCCGCCGAGGAGGGTATGCGCTCGGAGAAGACGATCTGGTAGGCCCCGAGGCGCAGCCCCGCGACGACGACGGGCTCGAGCTTGTCGAGCTCGCGGTCCAGAACTTTGGAGAGGAGATAGTCGAGGCGGCCGCGCCAGCGCAGGGTCCCGTACACGAGCTCTGTCGCAAGCGCCCGATCCGGGCCCACGAGCGGACTCTGTGCCAGCGCGGCGTGGAGCGCGAGATCCGCATAGGCGCGGGTGCGTTCGACCCGCAGCAGAACCCGCAGCGCGAGAAGTCGGGCCTGTGTGGGTGCGCCGCGACGCCGAAATCCGCCGCGGCCGGCGGGGCGGCCGCGGCCGGGTCGAGTGCCGACGGGGCTCTGGTTTCCTCCCCGCACGGCTTAGCTCCCCCCCCGCGTCGCCATCAAACAAGTCTACCTCACGGCCGCGTTCCGGGGCGGCGAATTACGCGCCTTCGCCCTCGGTGCCGAGAACCGCACCGTCGGCAATCGCTCGGCCGCGCAGAAACTCCGCCGCCCCAAGAGGCCGCCCGCCGGCGCGCTGCATGAGAAGGGGAGCGAGCCACCCCTCGCCGGTCGCGATGCGCAGCTCTGCTTCGCCCCCGAGACGCACGGTCCCCGGGAGAGCGTCTACCCTTCCCGAAAGCGCGCGCGCGGCGAGGATGCGCAGCGCCGCGCCGCCCAGTGTGGTGCGCGCTCCCGGGCGCGGTGACAAGGCGCGCACGCGACGGGCCAAGAGTGGCGCAGGCTCCTGGAAGTCAAGCCACCCCTCGTCGGGTTCCAGCTTCGGGGCGAAGGTCGCGCGGGCCTCGTCTTGCGGAGTCCAGCGGATGCTTCCGTCGGCGACGGCCTCGACCGCCTCCGCGATGGCTTCGGCCGCGAGCCCGGCAAGCCGCGCCTCAAGCTCACCGGCGCTCTCCTCGTCGCCGATCGGCGTCGCGCGCGCAAAAGCGACGGGTCCGCCGTCCATCTCTCGTTCCACCCGCATCACCGAGATACCGGTCTTGCGCATGCCTGCGAGGATGGCGCGGGGAATCGGTGCGGCCCCCCGCAGCTCGGGCAAGAGGCTCGCGTGTCCGTTGATGGTGTAGCCGACCGAGGGCAGCTCGCGAACCGCCTTGGGGAGGAACTGACCGAAGGCGACGACGACACCGAGGTCGGGCGCCGCGGCGCGCAGGGCTTCGAGCGTCTCGCGATCGCCCACGCGCTCGGGGCGCAAGAGAGCAACTCCCGAGCGCAGGGCCAGCGCAGCCACCGGAGAGGGCGAGGGATGTCGACCCCGACCCCGCGGACGATCGGGCTGGCTCACCACCGCCACCACGGGATGCCGGCCCGCGCGAAGTCGCTCGAGCGTCGGGACGGCGAACTCGGGCGTACCGAAAAAGACGAGGCGGAGCGCCGGCTGCGTCAGAGCGCCCGGCCCGAGGGAGCACTCGTGTCCTCCCCCTCCTCGCTCTCGCGGCGCAGGGCTTTCTTGCGCTTTTGCACGTAGAGGCTGCGCTTTAGGCGACTAATGCGATCGATGAAGAGGATGCCGTCGAGGTGATCGATCTCGTGCTGGAAGCAGACCGCGCGCAGCTCCGCGGCCTCCTCTTCGAAGGCACGACCCGCGAGGTCGAGGCCGCGCACGCGCACGCGCGCCGCGCGCTCCACCTCCGCCTGGAAGTCGGGGACCGAGAGGCAGCCCTCGGTCCAGGTGATCGTTCCGTCGCGTTCGACGATTTCAGGATTCACCACGACGATCGGGCTGCGCTCGCTGCCTTCCTCCGTCCACGTCGTATCCATGACGATGAGCCGGATGGGCGAACCCACCTGCGGTGCGGCAAGGCCAATCCCCGGCTCGTCGTACATGACCTCGAGCATGTCCTCTGCGAGCGCGCGGATTTCGTCGGTGATCTTCGCGACCGGCTTCGAGGCTCGCTTGAGCCTCGGATCGGGAAACTGCAGCACGGGACGCAGCGCCATGGCAGCTCGGTGTCATAGCATGTTCATCGGATCGACGTCCACCGTGGTGCGCACCGACGAGGGAAGCTTCAAGGACTCGCGCACGACAGCACGCGCGGCGCGCAGCAGCAGATCCTCCGATGCGCTGCGCAGGAGGAGCTGGAAGCGGTAGCGATCGCGCAGGCGGGAGAGCGGGGCTGGTGCGGGGCCCAGCACCTCGAGCGCTTCGCCCGGGCTCTCAGAGGCCTCGCGGCCGCTGGCAGGGAGGGCCGCACGCGCGGCGTCGGCGAGGCGCTGCGCGCCCTCTTCGGCAGGCCCGGCGGCAGGTCCCGACACGACAGCGAGCGCGAGCCGCCCGCACGGCGGATAGCCGAGGGCCGCGCGATGCGCGATCTCCTCGGCGTAGAACCGTTCGTAGTCGTGCTCCCGCACCGGACGGATCGCGTAGTGATCGGGCACGAAGCTCTGGATCACCACACGGCCGGGCGTCTCACCGCGGCCTGCGCGGCCCGCCATCTGGGTTAAGAGCTGGAAGGTGCGCTCGGCGGCGCGGAAATCCGGCAAGTGGAGCGCGAGGTCCGCGGCCACAACGCCGACGAGGCGTACGCCTGGAAAGTCGTGGCCCTTGGCCAGCATTTGCGTTCCCACCACCACATCCACGGCGCCGTCGCGCAGGTCGCGAAGCACCGCCTCCGTGGCTCCCCGACGCCGCGCCGTGTCGCGATCGAGGCGCGCTATCCGGGCCTTGGGGAACTGTGCGCGCACCTCCTCTTCCAGCCGCTCGGTCCCGATGCCAAGGAGCGCGGTGTCCGGGGCGCCGCAGCCCGTGCACGCCTCCGGCGGCGCGATGGCGTAGCCGCAGTAGTGGCAACGCAGCTCGTGCTCCGCCGCGTGGTAGACGAGGGAGATGTCGCAGTGTTTGCAGCGCTCGGCATGCCCGCACTCGAAGCAGAAGATGCGCGTCGAAAAGCCCCGGCGGTTAAGCAGCAAGAGCGCCTGGCCCCCCTCGGCGAGGGTTTCGCCGAGCGCTCGGCGGAGCAGCGCCGAGAGGATGAGCTTGCGGCCGCGTGGCACCGAGGCGCGCTCCTTTGCGAGGTCCGCGATCTCGACGGCGGGGAGGGGCCGGCCGGCGATGCGATGGGGGAGCGAAAGGCGCGTGATCTCGCCGCGCTCGGCGGCGTAGCGGCTTTCCAGGGCAGGCGTCGCCGAGCCGAGGACCACCGGGCAGCCTGCGCTGCGCGCACGCGCGGCCGCGAGATCCCGGGCGTGGTAGTGGAATCCCTCCTCGTTCTTGTAGGCCGAGTCGTGCTCCTCGTCGATCACGATGAGCCCGAGGTTTTCAAGGGGTGCAAAGAGCGCGGATCGCGCACCGAGAGCGATCGGGGTCGCACCGGCGCGCAGGCGCTGCCACTGCGCAAGCCGCTCCCGTGCCCGAAGACCGCTGTGAAGAATCGCAAGGGCGTCGCCGAAGCGGCCGCGCAGCCGCGCCAGCAGCTGGTGGGTGAGGGTGATTTCAGGCACGAGGACAAGCGCGCTGCGGCCCACCGAGAGCGCCTCGGCGATGGCGCGCAGGTAGACCTCGGTCTTCCCGCTGCCCGTTACGCCATGGAGGAGAAAGCGCTCGAAGCGGCGGCCGTGCACGGCCTGCGCGATTGGGAGGAGCGCGGCGGCTTGGGCCGCGGTGAGATCGGGCGGCGCCGCTTGGCCTTCGCCCGCGCCCTCAAGCGCCGAGCCTAGGGTCTCGGGCGCGGCCGGCCGCTCCTCCTCGTGCACAAGGCCCCGCGCTGCGAGCGCCCGCACGAGGGCGGGGGCGCCCGGGAAGCGCCGGGAGAGCTCCTCCAACGGAACCGCACCCGACTCTCCAAGGTGTTGGAGCAAGGCCGCCTGCTTCGGCGCACGGGCGAGCGTTGCGGCCTGCACGCTCCCATCCGCAAGAGACGCGGGGGCGACCCAGCGCACGGTGCGGCGGACGAGGGGGCTTGAAGCATCGCTTCGGCCTCGCACGATGAGGCCATCGTGTTCAAGCTCACGAACGAGCGTCCGCTGCCCCTCTCGCGAGCGGACCGCTGCGCCCCGGCCTGCACTTCGCGGCGCGCGGGAAAGGCGGTCGAGGAACGCCTGCGCCGGGCCGCGCACGGCACCGCGCAAGAGCGCCTCGCGCCCGCGTGGGGTGAGGGAGAGGGTAGGGCGGCCGATGGGAGCGGAGCCGGGAGGGAGCGCCGCCGCGAGCGCGATGCCGAGCGGACAGAGCAGCCGCTCGGCCAGCTCGCGCAGCACCGAGATCAGCTCGGCGGAGATCACGGGCTCCGCGTCGACAATCCGAAGGATCGGGCGCAGGCCTGCCCGGTCCGCTTCCGGCGGTGCATCCCGCACGGCGACGACCACGCCCGTCATTCTTCGCGCCTCGAGGGGCACAAGGACGCGGCGCCCGGCTTCCGCGTCCAGCGCGAGGGCGGGGGGCACGAGGTAGTCGAGGGGCTCAGCGAGCGGAAGAGGAAGGGCGACCTGTACGATGCGAGCGCCGGAGGACCCGCGCGCGCGAGCGTCCTGCGCGCCTTGGGCGTCCGACGACGGAAAGAGCGGCAATGCCATATGTGCGGAGAGTATGCGCCAAGGAGGCTCGCGTCCTATTTCCAGGATCGAGGTGCGCGAGAGCGTGCGCGGCCGAGAGCTCTGCGTGGACGGCACCTTTGCATCGCTCTGGCGGCCCGGGCGGGTCACGACGGGTTCGGTATGGGACGCGCTCGCTGCGCCCCTGCTCTCCCTCCCGCAGGGTCGGCGCGGGAGCGTCCTCCTGCTTGGTCTTGGCGCTGGAAGCGCCGCGCGCCTTGGCCGCGCCCTCCTCCCCGAGGCTCGCATCGTCGGAGTTGAGCGCGATCCCCACGTGATCAAGGCCGCGCGCGAACACTTTGCCCTCGACGCCCTCGGCCTCGAGGTGATTCTCGCCGACGCCCGCGGCTACCTCGCGCGGGGAAAAGAGAAGTTCGACGCGGTGCTCGAAGACGTCTTCGTGGGATCGGGCGCCGAGGTGTGCAAGCCCGATTGGCTTCCGGAGCCCGGCCTCGCCCTCGCCGCGCGGCGGCTTCGCCCGGGCGGCCTTCTCGCGACGAACAGCCTCGACGAAGGCGCTCGCGCCGCACGGGCCCTGCGCGCACACGTGGGCCGCCCGACAGCGATCGAGGTGCACGGCTACGACAACCGAATCCTCGCGGCGGGACCCGCCGGCTTGTGTGCGCAGCGTCTTCGTGCTGCCGTCGCCGCCCATCCAATCCTTGCCCCGACGCTCCCCAAGCTTCGGTTCCGCACGCTCCCCGCCTAGCGCTCCTCGTCCAAGAACTGCGAGACGACGTGGTTGAAGCGCTCCGCCGATTCGGCCATCACGAGATGGCCACCGTAGGAGATCGTGACCAGCATCGCATTCGGGATCTCGTCGGCGAGCTCGCGATGGAACTTTGGAGGCGTGAGCAGATCGTGGCGGCCGCACACGACGAGCGTTGGCTGCTCGATGTGGCGCAGCCGATCCCGCGTGTCGTGGCCAAGGCAGGCGCTGCACTGGCGGATGAAAAGGTCATTGGAGACCGGCGCTCCGTCGCGGGTAAAGAAAGTGATCATCGACTCGATGAGGTCGGTCTGCTCGAGCGTCTCGTCTTGCAACGTCCAGAGAAGGCGCGTTTTCACCAGGAGCTCGATCGGCACACCAAGCCTTGCGAGCTCGCGCCACTCCTCAAGCAGGAGGCGCCGCTTGGCGTCGGGCCGCGCATAGGTGCCCACCAGCACGAGCCGGTCGACCCGTTCTGGGTGCCGCAGGACGAGCTCTTGGCAGACCATCCCTCCCATGAATACCCCCAGCACATCGGCCCTCGGGATGCCGAGGCCCACCATGAGCGCTGCGGTGTCATCCGCCATGTCGGCGATGCTGAAAGGCCCGCCTGGGTCTTCGCTCCCGGCGACCCCGCGATTGTCGAAGATCACCGTGCGCCGCGTTTTCGAGAGCTCGGGGACCTGGAGGGGAAGCCAGCCCCGGCACGAGCCGCCAAGGCCCATCACGAGGAGGAGCGGCGTCCCGGGCGCGTCCCCGTGCGTTTCGTAGTAGACCTTGCGCCCCGCGACGACGGCATGCGGCATGGGACGAGTCTATACCCGCGGCACGTCCTTCCGTTGGGAGACGGGCCTGCGCGCCACGATCTTTGGTCTAGGATGCGCCCCGACGTGGCGGGCCAACCCATCGAAAGCGCGGGTCTTGGACTCTTCGTGCTGCGTGCACTCGCCTGGGCGGGGGCGTCGGCTGCGCTCCTTGCGGGCGGATTCTACGGCTTGGGAGCCGCGCTCGTTGCGCTCGGGCGCCCTGGCGCCGGCACCTCGCTCGGGGAGATCGAGCTGACTGCGCTCCACGCGGTCTTCATGGCCGTCCTTGTGGAGGCTCTTCTCCCGCACTGGATCCTGACGCTCACGACCTGGCTCGTCCTCGTCCGCTTTGCCCCGCGCCTTGACCACGCGTGGCGCTCGCTCGGCCCCGGCCTTCTGGCGGTCGCCGCGCTCTGGTTCCCTGTCGCTGGATTCGTCTTCTTTCGGGCGTGGAAGCCGACGAGTGCAGCCGACGTCGCGCATACCTGGCTCCTCATGACGGCGGGCGTCGCCGCTGCTCTCCTGCTCCCGCGCCTTTTTCCTCCCCTCACTCTAGGGGCCCTCGCGGGGCCGGGGATGCGAAGTACGCTCAAGGGAGCGTGAACACGACGACCAAGCGCCGCCGGGGACGGCCTTCCATCCCGAAAGAGGTGCAGCGACAGCGCCTCATCGATGCCGCCCTGCGCATTCTTGAGAAGACCCACTTCGAGAAGACAAGCGTCGCCGACATCGTGCGGGAGGCGCACATGTCCTCCCGATCCTTCTACGATCAGTTCAAGTCGAAGGACGATCTCGTCGCCGAGATCGTCGAGGAGAAAGCCCGCCAGTTCTTCGAGCGGCTGCAGACCGCCCTCAAAGAGCCGAGCAGCGAAGTCGAACGCGTGAGCCGCGTGATGCGCGCGTACCTCGAACTTTTCCCTCTCGCGACTGTCGACTTGGAGCGCCTCGGCGGTGAGGCGGGGCAGCGTGTGCGCGAGGTGCGGCGGCGGTATGTCCAGCTCATGACCGATATCGACATGCGGTGGCTTGAGCGCCTATACGAGCGAGGCGAAATCGCGCGGATCCCACCCCGCGCGACCGTCGAGTTCCTTCTCACGGGAATCGAGGGCATGAGCTTCCGCTATTACAGTGAGGGTCGGCGGGAGGAACTTCTCGCCCTTCATCCCGTTTTGCTCCGAGTTTTTCTGCGTGCTCTGCAAGAGCCTCCGGCCGCCGAAAATTAATAAATATCCTTTATTTTCAATACCTTGTAATATCGAAAAGCGCGTATTCTTTTTTCCTTCCCTTCTTTTCTTGGAGCGTGTAGAAGGGCGATGCCCCGCCCTGTGGGCGGAGTCCCGCACGGCGCGGGTTTTTTCTGGGGGATGAAGCGGGTTAGTCCGGCCGCAGGCCGGAAGGGGAGGCACTCGATGCGCAAGCTTCACGGGGTTCAGAGCGTGGCGGCGGCACTCGCCGCCGGCGCCTTCGCAGTCGTCATGAGCGGCTGTGGCCTTTTGTCGATCGAATCGTGGGTGAAGGTGATCCAAGCCCAGAGTTCGGGCTCGGTCATGTTTCTCGGGGCGAACCTGCCGCTAGACCGGGTGCAAGGCGGGTTCCTGGGGCTCATCCAGGTGAATACGAGCCAGCTGCCTGCACCGCTCAACGGCACCATCACCATCGAAGACATCCGTCTCGCAGCCAGCGAGCCGAAGGCGCTGAAACAGCTCTGCGTCTGGGCAAACCCCTTGGGAACCTCCTCGGGCACGGTCCACCTCGACGTTCTCGCAGGCACGGGCTCGGCGAGCATCAATCTCGACATCGACGCCACGACGGGTCTCTCACAGCAGCTCGGGATCCCGCCCGCCGAGCTCAAGCAGGCGCTGAACCTGCCGCTCTCCGGCGTCTCGATCCAAACTCTGCTCGCGGCCTCGCAGAGCGGATCCGCGGATGGCCTGTTCGCGACGAACACCTCGTTTAACGGGAACTCGACGATCGGCGGGATCCCGGTGACGTTCGGGCTCAACCTCGCCGTGACCAATAGCTCGACGCCGCCGATCATTGACGCGGACCTGCAGGCGTTCTGCGATCCCTTCTTCGCACAGCAGACGCTGGTCCCGGGTCTCTTCTATGGGATCAACTCGAAGTCGAGCTACCTCACCGCGGCAAACGGCGACAATCCGGCGGCACCGGTTGTGATCGCGCTGTCCGACGTTGGCGCGGTGCCTGGCAACACGCTTCATCTCACGCGGATCGGGACCTTCGCGGACAGCGCGCAGCTGAAGAACGGGAATCAGACCAAGGTGAGCGGGGTCTTCAGCTCGACGAACGTTGTGCTCGGCACGAACGTGCAAAACCGCATCCCGGGCGCCCTCCAGTCCGGCGCCCCTGCGTTCGTGACTCCGCCGGTCTTCCAGGGCTTCTGGATCGTGCCTACGGATATCCCGCAGGACTTCCTGATCGATCCCGGGCTCGACGTGGTCGTCCCGGCCGGCGCGCAGTACCTCATCGTGGCGCCGTTCTCGCCGGACCTGACCTGGGGCGACAACTCCGGGTTCTCGCTCGGCGTCGCGCTTGAGGTGAAGTAAGGGGCGCGGCCAGCCGCTGCGCGGGCGCGAAAAAACGAGGGGGCGGGCGTGTTCTAGCGCCCGCCCCCGAGTCGCTTTAGGTCGGTGAGAACACCCTTGGCCGTCGCCTTCAGGGTGTCGAAGACGCCCTTGCCGATATTCGCGCAGGCTTCGAAATCGGGGACGCCCATGGGATTGAGCAGGCGCCGCATCTCATCGAGCGGGGCCGCGTTGGGAAGGTCCCGCTTATTGTACTGGACGACGTAGGGGATCTTCTCGAGCTCGTAGCCCTGCTCTTTCAGGTTGATCTTCAGGTTGTCAACGCTCTCGAGATTGGCCTCCATCCGCTCGATCTGGCTGTCCGCCACGAAGACCACGCCGTCCACGCCCTTTAGGATCAGCTTTCGGCTTGCGTCGTAGAACACCTGCCCGGGCACGGTGTAGAGGTGGAAGCGCGTCTTAAAGCCGCGAATCTGGCCGAGCGCGAGGGGGAGGAAGTCGAAGAAGAGCGTCCGCTCCGTCTCGGTCGCAAGCGAAATCATCTTGCCTTTGAGCTCAGGACTCGTCTTTGAGTAGATGAACTGCAGGTTCGTGGTCTTCCCGCACAGGCCAGGCCCGTAGTAGACGATCTTGCAGTTGATCTCGCGCGAGGAGTAGTTGATAAACGACATGGTCCCGCGTTACTCAGAGAACAAATTGTCGATGTCGTCGTCGGTGATCTCGGCGAACGGCGATGCAGCACCGGAGGCCTGCGCCCGTTCCGTTTTCTTCCGGATCTCCTCGAAGATGTGTCCGAGCTCCGCCCCGGCTTTCTTGACCCGCAGGCGGACAAGGCCAAGGGAGCTGCGTTCGTCGAACACGACGACGAGGATGATGCGCCCGGCCACCAGCGTGATGTGGAGGTTGTCGCGCTGACCCTGGTGGAAGTGGATGGGAAACTCTTCCTCGCCGATGATCTTGGCGAGGCCGCCCGTCGCCGCGATATTGCCCGCGGTAAGCGATGCGAGGCTCGTGCTATCGATTCCGCGCATCTCGCCGGCCTCGGCCACGAGCTGGCCATTCTTGTCGACCAGGAAGATGCCCTTCGCATTGGCGTCGCGCACGAGCCGCTGGAGCACCGCGAGGATCTTGCGGTGGTCGTCGTCGTACATCACGAGCGGGGTATCGATCATCCGCAATCCGCCTCGTAAGCGCCCGAGATGAAACGGAGTTCACGGTGCACTCTACCCCGCGCCCAAGAGCCAGGGCAAGCGTGCACGTCCGGGGGTCGGATCGGCGAAGAGGAGCGCGGGCTTTAGCTGAAGCCGAAGCGGCGGGAGAACAGCGCTCGTCACTCGAGGACGCGCCGGTTGTCGAGGGAACGACCGACCGTCACGTGGTCGGCGTACTCGAGGTCGCCGCCGAGGGGCATCCCGCAGGCGATGCGGGTCATGCGGATCCCCGTCTGCCGCAAACGCTCGGCAATGAGATGTGCGGTCGCGTCGCCCTCGGCCGTGGGGTTTGTCGCAAGCACCACCTCCCGCACGCCGCCACGCTGCACGCGCGCCTCGAGCGCAGCGATGCGCAGCTCCTGCGGCCCGATCCCATCGATCGGCGAGAGCGCGCCGCCCAGCACGTGGTAGCGCCCCGCGAAGCGGCGGCTGCGCTCGATGGCCTCGAGGTCGGCGGGCTCCTCGACGACGCACAGGAGTGCCGCGTCGCGTGCGGGGTCGCTGCAGATCGAGCACGGGGAGGCAGGCGCGAGATCGAAGCACTCCTCGCAGAGCACGATCTCCTTTTTCACGCGGACGATCGCGTCGGCGAGCTCGTGCACCAGCGCCTCCGGCGCGGAGAGCAGGAAGAAGGCGAGTCGCGTCGCCGACTTCTCGCCGATGCCGGGAAGGCGGCGCAGGCCCGCCACAAGACGCTCGATCGGGGGCGAGGTGCGCAAGGGGGCTAGGGCGTCCCGCCGAGACCGGGGATGGACCCAAGGCCCGCGATCTTGCCCATCTCTTCTTGGAGCATCTGCTGGGCGCGGGCGAGGGCGGCGTTCACGGCCGCGGCCACGAGATCCTGCAGCATTTCCCGGTCCCCCGTCGCAAGGAGCGAGGGCTCGATCCTAAGCTCGGAAACCCGCAGCTCGCCGCTCACCACCGCGGTCACCATCCCCCCGCCGGAGGAGGCCTCAACGGTTCGGCGCGCGAGGTCGCGCTGGGCCGCAGCCAGCTTGCTCTGCATCTCCTGGGCGCGAGCAAGGAGCGCCCGGATGTCGGGCTCGCTCACTGGCCGCCCCCCACTGGGCGAATGTCCACGATCTCGCCGCCCAGCACCTCCATCGCCACGTTGACACTCGGGTGATTGAGGGCGGCCTGGCGGCGCTGGCGCATGACCTCCGGGTCGATCGCGGGAGCGGACTTCACCGCTGGGCTGTGCTGCGGGAGGGGCTCGATGCGCACAGCGACCGGGCGCCCAAAAAGGCGCGCGCAAACGCCCTCGACTCCCTCCCGCCGCGCCTCGAGCCGCGCCGCGGCGAAGCCCTCGGGAACGCCGATGCGCAGCCCCGCGCTCGTTCGCTCAAGGATCCTCCCACCCTCAAGCGCGGCAAAGAGCGCCCGGTTCTCGGTCTTCGCAAGGCCGCGGATTCGGTCGAACACGACCTCAAGCGGGGCTCCCTCCGGAGGGGGGGCAAGGTCGCCGGGTCCAAGGTCTTGAGCCCCTTGCGCCGTCTCGCCCGAGGGCGCGCCTTCGGCCGGAGTCTCCCGCGGCGCCTGCGCCCGCTTTGCGCCAGGGCTCCCTTGAGGTCGCGCCGGGGCGCCCGTCCGCGGCGCACCCGAAGCGCCCGCTCCCGTCCCGCCCGTGCCCGGAAAAGGCCTCGCGCCGCCGGAGAGATCGCGCTCCAAGGCCTCAAGGCGCGAGAGAAGCGCTGCAACGTCGTCCCCGCGCGGGAGGGTTGCAAGGCGCACGAGCGCCATCTCGAGCACCGCGAAGGGCTGCGGTGCCCATGCGAGGTCTTCTTGCTCCTTGAGGAGCGCCCGGAACATGCGGCGAAGGCGCGCCTCCTCCGTACGCTTGGCCAGCCCCCGCAGCTCCTCGAGCTCCGCGTCGCTCGCCTCGACAAGGCCTGGCGTCGAGGGCGCAACGCACAGGACGACGAGGTCCCGCAAGCACTGCAGGATCTCCCCCGCCAGGCGCTTCGCCTCGATGCCCGCCCTCGCCGCCCGTCCGCAAGCCTCGAGAGTGCGGGCGGCGTCCCCGTCGATGCACGCCTCGACGATCCCGAGCAGGAGCTGGCGATCGGTGAGGTCCAGCACGCGCGCCACAAGGGCGTCGTCCACGGCCCCGTCGCTCGACGCCACGAGCTGGTCGAGGAGGGTAAGGGCGTCGCGCAGGGAACCGTCACTTTCGCGCGCCACCGTGGCAAGGCTGCGGTCGGAGATCTCGATGCCCTCGGCACGCGCGATGGATCGCAGGCGACTCGTGATCTCGGGGGCGGCCAGTCGCCGCAGGTCGTAGCGCTGGCAACGCGAAACTACGGTAAACGGGATCTTCTCGGGGTTCGTCGTGGCAAAGACGAAGAGGCTGCGCGGCGGCGGCTCCTCGAGCGTCTTGAGCAGCGCATTGAAGGCCGGCGTCGAGAGCATGTGGACTTCGTCGACGACGAAGATCCGGTGCTTGCCCGCAGCCGGGGCGTAGCGCACAGATTCAATCAGCTCGCGGACGTCGTCCACGCTGGTACGGCTTGCCGCGTCGATCTCCTGCACGTCCGTGCTCGTCCCGGAAATGATCTCGCGACAGGCCGCGCACTCCCCGCACGGGCTCTCGGTGGGCCCCCGCTCGCAGTTGAGGCAGCGGGCGAGAATGCGTGCGAGCGTGGTTTTGCCGACGCCGCGGGGACCGGTGAGCAGGAGGGCGTGGGGCACTCGGCCGAGGCGGATGGCGTTGCGCAGCGGGGTCGTCACGTGGTCCTGGCCGGCCACTTCGTCGAAGCGTTGAGGACGCCACTTGCGCGCGAGGACTTGGTAGCTCAGGGGGAAGGTCTCCGTTCGCTGCTTCGATCCGGTTTCTCCGAGGGCGCGGCGAGACGGGATCGCAGGGCACCCCCGGTCGCAACCGAAACCTCGCTACCGCTGCTTCCTTCCGGACCTGACGGGGTTCACGAAGCTCGTGATCGACCGGGACCCTGCGATCGCGGCTCGCCGCGCCGCATAGAGCGATGCTACTCGCCGCGCACACCCTCGCGCCACCAGGCGGATGGGCTGAGTCTACAGTCGGGTAGATTCTTGCAGTCGACTGTAACTTGATGATAGGGTGGCGCATGTCCGTCGTGCGGGCGAGAGCGTGACACAAGCGCTTCCCACAGCAGCCGGCGCTCTCCGCGATCTCACCCGCCGCGAGCGTCGCAAGCTTGAGGTGCGCCGCCGCATCCTCGACGCGGCAGAGGCGCTCTTCGACGCGCGGGGCGTCACTGCAACCCGGGTCGCCCAGATCTGCGAGCGTGCCGACGTCGCGGAGAAGACCTTCTTCAACCACTTTGCGAGCAAGCAGGACCTCTTGCGCGAGCTTGCGGCCGGGGCGCTCGGGCGCCTTCTCGTCGACATCGAGCAAACGCGCAAGCGGCCGGGCACGACGCGCGAGCGACTCATCGCCTTTTTCGGGAGCATCGCCGACCACGCGGAAGAGGCGGGACCCATGCACCGCGAGCTTCTCACCGAGATCATTCACGTCGCCCACGAAGCTCGCACCGAGCGCGAACAGGTGCGGGTCCTAAAGGACGCCTTCGGCGCGCTCGTCGCGGACGGCATTGCGGCCGGGGATCTCACGCGGCGACACGCGCCCGAAACGCTCAGCGACATGATTCTCGGCGCGTTCTACGTCTTGATGTTCAACTGGGCTCACCTCGAGGGCTACGGGCTCCGGCGCCACGCCCTCGCCGCGGCCCGTTTCCTGGGAGACGCCATGGCGGCGTCCCCCCGGAGGAGGCGTCCATGAGCACGCGCGCGAGAGAACACGCCGAGCTCCCGATCCCCAACGGCTGGTTCGCGGTGGCGTTTTCGAACGAGCTCGTGCCGGGAGAGGTGCGGCGCATCCACTACTTCGACGAGGATCTGGTCCTCTACCGCGGACGGGAGGGCGCACCCAAGGTGCTTGGCGCCTACTGTCCACATCTTGGCGCGCACCTCGCCGAGGGAGGGCGGGTGGTGGGCGATACCCTGCGCTGTCCCTTTCACGGCTGGCGCTTCGACGGCACGGGCATGTGCGTCGAGATTCCCTACTGCGAGCGCATTCCGCCGAAGGCGCGCCTACGCGGCTGGGACGTGGTCGAGAAAAACCGCATGATCTTCGTCTGGCACCACGCCGAGGGAAAGCCTCCGTCCTGGGACTTTCCCGCGATGCCCGAGCTCGACCATCCCGACTGGTCCGAGCCGCGCAGCTTCGAGCTCAAGGTGGCGGTCCACATGCAGGACATGCACGAGAACAACAATGACCCCGTACATTTTCAGTTCGTGCACTCTGCCTCTGAGATTCCGCCCTCGGAGATCAGCTTCGGCGAGGGAGGGCGCTACATGCGCATGGTGGGAAAGAGCCTGCGCGTGACCCCCCTTGGCACCTTCGAGACGCTCCTCGAGCGCGACTCGTGGGGCCTCGGCCTCTCGGCCGTGCGGATCGCCGGGATTCCCGGTGCGGGCCTGCTCATGTACTCCTCGACGACGGCCGTCGATCGGAGTCACAGCCACTCGCGCTGGCTCTTCACGGTCACCAAGAACCTCGCCGATGTCGCCGGCGAGCAGTTCATCCAGGAGCTCTCCGCGGGAGTGAAACAGGACCTGCGAATCTGGGAGAACAAGGTCCATCGCGCACGCCCCGTGCTGTGCGAAGCCGACCGCTACCTCGCCGAGTTCCGTCAGTGGGCGCGTCAGTTCTACTCGGAGCCAGTCTGAAGGAGCTTGCCATGGACGAGCGCTACCTCGTGATCTCCTCCGACTGCCATGCGGGGCTCCCTCCCGAGCGCTACCGCGATTTCCTCGATCCGCAGTACCGCGAGGCCTTCGACGCCGCGCTCCCGATTCAGCTCGAGGAGACGCGAAAGGCCGCCAAAAAGTTCCTCGTCGACGAGGTGAGCGCGCAGTGGCGCAAGGGCCAGGAGAAGGCGCTCACCGGCGCGTGGGACCACGAGCAGCGCATCCAAGTGATGGACGAGGATGGGATCGCGGGGGAGGTCATCTTCCCCGACGGCATCACCGAGATGAACATGCCGCCCTTCGGTGCGGGCCTCTCGCTCCCGACGGACGGGGTCGTGCCGGAGCTCCAGTGGGCAGGGGCCCGGGCGCACAACCGCTGGCTCGCGGAGTTTTGCCAGATGGCGCCCGAGAGACGCGCTGGCATCGCACTTGTCCCGATCTGCTGGGACGTGGGCGAGGCGGTGAAGGAGATCGCCTGGGCCAAGGCCCACGGGCTGCGAGGAGTTCTCATTCCGTCGCGCTGGGGCAAGTGCGATCCCTATCACCATCCAAAGTACGAGCCGATCTGGTCGGCCTGCGAAGAGCTCGGGATGGTGGTGCACCTCCACTCCGGGGCCGCACCGATGGAGGACTACGGCGAGCACCTCGGAATGATGGGCATCTACGTGACGGAAGTGATCTGGTGGTCCGTGCGGCCGCTCTGGTTTCTCATCTGGGGTGGCGTATTCGAGCGGCATCCCGGCATGAAGCTCGCGATCACCGAGTCGACCGCGATTTGGGTGCCGGAGACTCTCGCGCTCATGGACCAGCGCTACTCGGAAACCCATTTCAGCGCGAAGCTCGGCGACTATCGCAGCCACCTGACCCGAAAGCCCAGCGAATACTTCCGCCGCAACGTGTTTGTCGGCGCATCGTGCATGGCCCGGCGCGAGGTCGAGCTACGCCACGCGATCGGGCTCGAGAATATCCTCTGGGGTTCGGACTACCCCCATCCTGAAGGCACGTGGCCGATGACGCGCCGGCACCTTCTAGAGACCTTCCGTGGCGTGCCCGAGGACGAGCTCGGCTTGATGCTCGGCGGCAACGCCGCCCGCGTCTACGGCTTTGATCTCGGCAAGCTTGGCCCGCTGGTCGCCCGGATCGGACCCGAAAAAGCAGCGTTTCGCGCCTAGCCACACTGGAGGGAGCCCATGGCACGCCTTCGTTACGTGAAGTCGCTCGAGCAAGTAAAGCGCGATGCCGAGCGGAATCCCGAGTTCCTCGAAAGCACGGTCCGCTCCCTCCGCGTCGTCTACGAGACGGTGCCTGCCATTGCAGCCGCGCTCGTACCCAAGCCCCTCGAGCCTTCGCGGCCGGAGATCTGCGTCACCTTCTCGCACGTCGCCATGCACGTCACGCCTGAAGTCACCATCGAGATTGGATCTGCGATCTTTGGTGTTCGGGCATCCTATGACGGCGTCGAAGGGATCTGGCTCATCACCATGCCCATGACGAGTGAGCAGGCGGTGATCGGAGGTCGAGAGACGTACGGGGAACCAAAGAAGATTGCGAAGATCGACTTTCGCAAGGACGACGACCACGTTGCGGCTTCCGTCACGCGGATGGGTGTGACCTACCTTGAAGCGAAGGGGACGCTGGCCGAGGTCCTGGCTCCCCGCGAGTTTGTCGAGCACGGCTTCTGCGTGAAAGCGCTGCCTTCGTGCGAAAAGGCCAAGGGTTTCGACGGCGAGCCGCTCCTTGTGCGCCTCGACTGGAGGCAGCGCCATCGCGCCGTACAGCGCGTGGCGGGAGACCTCGTCCTGCGCGCCTCGCCCTTCGACCCGGTCGCAGATGTTCCCGTTCGAAAGCTTCTTCGGATGGAGTACGAGGAGGGGACCAGCGAGAGCAGCGGTCTTGTGTTGCGGCCAATCCCGGGCGAGTGGCTCCTTCCGTTCCTGCACCAACGCTACGACGACCCCCGTGCGCCGGGGGTTGAGGTCGCGGAAGCCTAATGCGTGACTTCTCCGGCAAGGTGGCGGTGGTGACGGGCGGTGCGAGCGGGATCGGTCGCGCGCTTGGCGCACGGTTTGCCACCGAAGGCATGAAGGTCGTGCTTGCCGACGTCGAGAAGAGCGCGCTCGACACGACTGTTGCGGAGCTACGACACGAGGGGGGCGAGGTCACGGGTATCGTGACCGATGTCTCACAACACGAGGCCGTATGTTCGCTCGCTGATGAAGTCTATGCGGCGTACGGCGCAGTGCATGTGCTCTGTAACAATGCTGGGATCGGGACCGACGAGACGCGGAGCCGGATCTGGGATTCGCCCGCCAACGACTGGACGTGGGCGTTTCGAGTCAACGTCTGGGGTGTTCTCCACGGGATCAAGGCATTCGTCCCGAGGATGCTGGCCGGAGGCCACGAGGGACATGTCGTCAACACCTCATCCGCAAACGGCGGACTCTACCCTCTTCCGACAACGCCGATCTATGCCACGACGAAGGCAGCGGTCACAACGATCACAGAGGTGCTGCATCACCAGCTGCGGATGGCTCGTGCCAAGATTCGGGCGTCTGTGCTGTTCCCAGGGCCGCACATCGTTGCGACAAACATCTTCGATGCGGCTCGCAATCGTCCTGTCGACCTTCCAAACGAACGAATGGACATGCTCCCGCCGCCGACGCTCGATGACATTCGCAAGATTGCTGAACGAGCGGGGGCACATTTCTTCGTCACACAACCAAAGGATGTAGCGGATTACACACTGGAAGCATTACAGCAAGACCGCTTCTGGATTCTTCCCAATGGAGGTCGCAGCCACGAAGCTGTGCGCGCCCGCATGGAAAGCATCCTAAATCGGAGCGATCCTCCTCCGCTCGGGATGGTCTCGTAAGTCTGTCGTGGAATTTCGAGACTCGCTCTTTAGACACCACGGACTCTGACGCGAGCTGGCCAACACAATGGCAGTCTCCCGGAGCGCAGGTCCAACCCGCCTGGACAGGTCGATGGTTAGCGGTTGGGATACCCCGATCTTGCCTGACCAAGGCGGTACGAGAGCGCGGCGTGTACTCCCTCCGGTTCATTTCCCGCGATTTCCCGCCCTTTCTCGGTGTTTCCCATATCTTTCCGGCATCTCACGTGAGGATGCGATGTTATCTTCAGACGGACCGTGGCAGACAACGGCACACGACGGGCGCGGCGAACCACTGCACGGCCAGTTCGTCTTAGGCTTGTACTACTGGTAGATGATCGAGAGGTAACCCGCGAACTATTACGTGGCCAATTGGAACGGGCAGACTTTATTGTGCAGGCGGCTCCCGATGGTGAAGCCGCATGGGCTTCCTTCCAACAGCACCCCTTTGATCTCGTAGTGACGAACCTACGAATGCCGGGGATTGACGGGATCTCTCTCATTCGGAGCATCAGGTCTGCGCGGTCGCGAGAACCCCGGACTCCAATACTGTTGCTAACTGCACTTGGAAGCCTTTCCGCGGCGGCGGCTGCCGGACGGGCGGGCGTGACGGACTGCTTTCCTCTTGATGCCGACGGGATTAACGCGATGGTAGTCCGGGCACGCGAGTTGGTTTCCAGCGATGATCCTCCAATCCCGTCGGCGTTGCTTGGAAGCAGTCCAAGCGTTGTCGCTGCGCGCGACAGGATCCTTTGCGTTGCTCAGCTTAATACGCCGGTCCTGATAACAGGTGAGAAAGGCTTGGGTCACGGTGAAGTGGCCGCCTATCTATACGCGCTAGGGCACCTCGCCGGGATGGCATTCCACCGAATTTCCTCCTCCGGCCAGCTGGAGGCTTCGAGCAGGAACGGTGCCGCCATGTGGTATCTAGAGGACGTCAGTGACTTTTCTCAGGAAGCTCAAGGTTCGTGGTATCAGCGTCTTCTCGAGTCCAGGCATGGAAGTGCGCCCAACCGAAGCCGCTTCGTCGCGTCGACTAGTGAGGACCTGAGGATCATTGCTAATCAAGGGCGTTTCTCGCCTGATCTCGCCCGCGAGCTCTGCCAGTTCGAAGTCTGGCTGCCCCCCCTACGTGAAAGACGGGATGACTTCCCGGAACTAATTCAGTCCGCGCTCAAAGGAGTAGGAGAGCGCATTGGCCGCCCGGGAGTGGGGATTGCTGCAAAAGCAATCGACCATCTCTCAGCCTGCGCTTGGTGGGAAAACTTTGTAGAACTCGAGACAGTACTCGAGTCCCTGGCTGCATTCACGCCAGGACTCGAGATCACCGCGCAGCAGGCGGAACTGGTACTCCTTGACTCCGATCCGAAGGCGCGGGCTGCGCGCGAACGAGCCCGCTGTGAGCGAGCACAGCTACTAACGCTGTTTGAAGAGTGCGGCGGTAACTACACGCGAATGGCCGAAAGGCTAAATGTCGACCGAGGGACCATTCGCTACAGGCTTCGAAAGTACGGCATCTTGCCTAGTTCCGTAGCACCGAACGACACGTGAGTTCGCGGTTCTCACACTCCAGCTTGAAGGTCGAACCACAGCTCGAAATGACCCGAACCGTGAAGTAAGGACATCAGCTTGAACAGCGCCTCAACCTCACAGCAGCACGATCCGCTTATCTCCTTGACCTCTGTCATTGTCGCTTCAAACCTCGAGAAGCACTATGCACAAGGAGGTGCGAGTATTCGCGCTATTGATGGAATCGATCTTACGGTTAGGCGCGGAGAGTTTGTATCAATCATGGGGCCGCGGGGAAGCGGCAAGAGCACGCTGCTATACCTGTTGGGTGGACTAGAAAGACCGACCGCTGGTGCGCTCCGAGTTGAAGGCATCGACCTATCTCTACTTTCAGGCAACGAACTAGCCAGGTTCCGTCGTCGGAAAATCGGCTTCATATTTCAGTCCTTTAACTTGATTCCCGCGCTAACTGTCGCTGAGAATGTCGCGCTGCCTCTTCTGCTCGATGGTATGCGATATGGCTCTGTCCGAGACCGCGTGGAACCGCTCCTCA